>Ga0105047_10005926_pt1 | contig 20813 bp, 24 predicted proteins | sample MAT04_FD_78384 | JGI IMG/M metagenome (GOLD analysis project Ga0105047, IMG submission 78384) | Freshwater microbial communities from Lake Fryxell liftoff mats and glacier meltwater in Antarctica - MAT-04 (megahit assembly) | ecosystem: Environmental > Aquatic > Freshwater > Ice > Liftoff... | reverse complement strand
GTCGGGCTGGCGTGTCCCGCGCAGGTAAAGAAGGGAGGGCCGGTGCTTTTCCGGCCCGGAATGACACGGAGCGGGGCACGCCAGCCCGGCGCGGCGCGGTCGCACGGCACCCACGAACGGCAGGTTTCACGCGCACCACCGAACGACAGCTCAGAGCCGCAAGCAGTCAACCGATTCGAAATCCAGGAAGCCGACCTGTCTTGGCCGCCGCGGCGCCATGCAGTGTTCAGCGATCTGCAGTTCCAGCTTGCCGAAGTTCTTGCCCCGCAACAGCTTGCTGCAGGTGTTCGCGGAGGTGGCCAAGCCGCCCAGCTCGGTGATGGCTTGCGGGACAGGGCGTTCGACCCGGCCACCGGCTCGGCGGTGAACTGCCCGTCGTCCGCCAGGGACAAGCCCACCGGGGGGCCGGGCGCACCTGTCGGCCGGCCGCTTGATCAGGGGTCGACATGCCGGGTACAGCGGTGCACTTCGACCGTTACATGCCGCACGCTGCGCAGCGGCAGCAGGCGGGCGCGGTAGTCGGCTGCTGGCAGCGGCCGGTCGGCCACCACGCTGACCACCACCGAGTGGGCCAGTGGGCCGATCTGCCAGACGTGCAGGTCGGCCAGTTTGGCATCACCGTCGGCCTCGATCGCGGCGCGCACGGCCTGGCGCAGTGGTGCGTCGGCGGTGGCGTCGACCAGGGCGAGCGAGCTGCTGCGCAGCAGGCCCCAGCTCCATTGGCCGATCACCACGGCGCCCACCAGCGCCACCGCCGGGTCCAGCCAGCGCCAGCCCCACAGCAAGCCGCCAGCCAGGGCGGCGATGGCCAGCAGCGAGGTGAAGGCGTCGGCCAGCACATGCACGTAGGCGGCGCGGAAGTTGTGGTCGCGGTGGGCAGCCGGGCCGGCCGGTGTTGGGTGCCCGGCGTCCGAGCGGCCTACTTGGCCGTGATCGTGCTCAGGCCCGTGGCTGTGCGCGTGCGGCTTTGCGTGGCGCTGCGCAGCACCGCCTTCCGGGGCGGGGTCGGCGTGCCCATGACCGTGCCCATGGGCATGCCCATGCCCATGCCCATGCCCATGCATGTCGCCACCCGCCCGCGCCAGCAACCAGACGCTGGCCAGGTTGACCAGCAAGCCCAGCACCGCCACCGCCATCGCGTCACGGTAGTGGATGGGCTCGGGATGCAACAGGCTGCGCACCGCCTCCAGGGCCAAACCGGCTGCGACGGCGGCCAGCAGCAGCGCGCTGGTGTAGGCGCTCAGCACCTCGATCTTCCAGCCGCCGAAGGCAAAACTCTCGTGATCGCGGGCCCGGCGCGACCAGCGCATCGCCAGCACCGCGCCCCCCAGTGCGGCGGCATGGGTGCCCATGTGCCAGCCGTCGGCGGTCAACGCCAGCGAGCCGGTCCACCAGCCCGCCACCAGTTCGGCCACCATCGTGACCAGCGTCAACGCCGTCACCATCAACAGCGCCCGGCCGCGCTGGGCCTCGCCGACCTCGCCAAAACTGTGGCTGTGGCGGAACGGGCTCAGGTCGTGCTGGTGCGTGCTCATCGGCCGATGCTACGTTGGCAGCCGGCGCCGCTGGCGCCGAAGGGCCGGGCATGCCCGCGCGGGCATTGTTCCTACAATCCCCAAAATTGCTGCAACGCATCAAAGGACTGTCCATGACCAGCGCCGCCTCCTCCGTCCCTGCCGTGCCCGACCTGGCCCATATCTCGCCGCGCGACAAGGCCGAGATCCTGGCCCAGGCCTTGCCCTACATCCGCAAGTTCCACGGCAAGACCCTGGTCATCAAGTACGGCGGCAATGCCATGACCGACCCGGCGCTGCAGCAGGATTTTGCCGAGGACGTGGTGCTGCTCAAGCTGGTGGGCATGAACCCGGTGGTGGTGCACGGCGGCGGGCCGCAGATCGACGATGCGCTGGCCAAGATCGGCAAGAAGGGCACCTTCATCCAGGGCATGCGCGTCACCGACGAGGAGACCATGGAGGTGGTCGAGTGGGTGCTGGGCGGCGAGGTGCAGCAAGACATCGTCGGCCTGATCAACGTGGCCGGTGGCAAGGCGGTGGGCCTGACCGGGCGTGACGGCGGCCTGATCCGGGCCCGCAAGCTCAAGATGCTCGACCGCGACGACCCGACCAAAGAGCACGACGTGGGCCAGGTCGGCGAGATCGTCGCGATCGACCCCAGCGTGGTCAGGGCGCTGCAGGACGACGCCTTCATCCCGGTGATCAGCCCGATCGGCTTTGGCGAGAACAACGAGAGCTACAACATCAACGCCGACATGGTGGCGTCCAAGCTGGCCGAGGTGCTGAAGGCTGAAAAGCTGCTGATGCTGACCAACACGCCCGGCGTGCTGGACAAGGCCGGCGCGCTGCTGACCGACCTGACCGCCCGCCGCATCGACGAGCTGTTTGCCGACGGCACGATTTCGGGCGGCATGCTGCCCAAGATCAGCGGCGCGCTGGATGCCGCCAAGAGCGGCGTCAACGCGGTGCACATCATCGACGGCCGGGTGCCGCATGTGCTGCTGCTGGAGGTGCTGACCGACCAGGCTTACGGGACCATGATCCGGTCGCATTGAGGGCCACCCGCGGTGGCACTGAGGCGCACGGACCGCCGCACGGTCTGGCTGTTCGACCTGGACAACACGCTGCACGACGCCGGCGCCTATGTGTTTGGGGCCTTGCACCAGGCGATGGGCGACTACACCGCGGCCGCGCTGCAGATCGGCGCCGAGCAGGCGCAGGCGCTCAACCACCACTACTGGCTGCGCTACGGCGCCACACTGCTGGGCCTGATGCGCCACCACGGCGTCAAGCCCGGGCACTTTCTGCACGACACCCACCGCCTGCCCGGCCTGGAGCAGCGGCTTGCCGGCCACCGCCACGACTTTGCCGCGCTGCGCCGCCTGTCTGGCCGCAAGATCATCCTGACCAACGCGCCACGGGCCTATGCGCTGCGGGTGCTGGCGGCGCTGGGCATCGCCGATGCCTTCGAGGCGGTGATCGCCATCGACGACATGCGCATGTTCGGCCAGCTGCGGCCCAAGCCGGACGCCCGCATGCTGCGCACGGTGGCGGTCGGCCTGGGGGTGCCGGCTTCACGCTGCGTGCTGGTGGAGGACACGCTGGTGCACCAGAAGTCGGCCCGAAAGGTGGGCATGGGCACAGTGTGGATGCAGCGATTTTTGCGCCGCGGCGCCAGCCTGGGGCCGGTGGTTGTGCGCTGCGCCGCGCAACCGGCCTATGTTGACCGCAGGGTGCGTGCGCTGCGCCAGCTGCTGCGCTGATGGCAACCCCCGGGCAGACCGGCTGCCCGACCTGGCCGACCGACCCGCCCACCAAACGGCCCAGCCTGAAGCGCTGTGCAAGAATCCTTTAAAGCCTCTTCCGCACCCCCACCCCTGACCGCCGCGATGCCTGAATTGCCTGATTCCGCCGGCGCTGTCGTACGACTCGTCAGGCCGCTGGAGCTTGTGGCGGCCGCCGAGTTGCCGGCCATCGACGGTGCGCCCGGCGCAGCGCAGCGCAGGCGCCCGCGGCCCGGCGAGCGCCGGGTGCAGATCCTGCAGACCCTGGCCGCGATGCTGGAGCAGCCCGGCAGCGAGCGCATCACCACCGCCGCGCTGGCGGCCCGGCTGGAGGTCAGCGAGGCCGCGCTGTACCGCCACTTCGCCAGCAAGGCGCAGATGTTCGAGGGCCTGATCGAGTTCATCGAAACCAGCGTCTTCACCCTGGTCAACCAGATCACCGAGCGCGAGGCCGGCGGCAATGTGCAGGCCCAGCGCATCGTGGTGATGCTGCTGCAGTTCGGTGAGAAAAACCCGGGCATGGCGCGGGTGATGGTGGGCGACGCCCTGGTGTTCGAGCACGAGCGCCTGGGCCTGCGCATGAACCAGTTTTTTGATCGGATCGAAGGCCAGCTGCGGCAGTGCCTGCGCCGGGCGGCCGGGCCGGCCGATGCTCACACGCTGGTCGCCAGCGCCGTGGCCTCCGGCCTGACCGCGCTGGTGATCGGCCGGCTGCAGCGCTTTTCGCGCTCGGGGTTTCGCCGCAGCCCGACCGAACACCTGCAAGAGTTGCTGAACCGGCTCAGCCCATGACTTCGACACCGCTAGACCACCTGTTGGCCCGGGCCGACCAACTGTTGCAACGCCTCGAAACGCTGGTGCCGCAGGCCCTGGCAGCGCCCGATTGGGACGCCGCCGTCGCCTTCCGCTACCGCAAGCGCGGCACGGCCGGCTGGTTGCAGCCGGTGCGCCAGGTGGCGCCGATGGCGCTGTCCGACCTGAAGGAAGTGGACGGCCAGAAAGGCCGCCTGTTGCGCAACACCGCCCAGTTTGTCGCCGGCCTGCCGGCCAACAACGTGCTGCTGACGGGCGCCCGCGGCACCGGCAAGAGCTCACTGATCAAGGCCTGCCTGAACGAGTTTTCAGGGCGCGGCCTGCGACTGATCGAGGTCGACAAGGCCGACCTGATCGACCTGCCCGATCTGGTGGACCTGGTGGCCGACCGGCCCGAGCGTTTCATCGTGTTCTGCGATGACTTGAGCTTCGACGACGGCGAGCGCGGCTACAAGGCCTTGAAGTCGATCCTCGACGGCTCGATCTCGGCCGCCGGCGACAACCTGCTGATCTACGCCACCAGCAACCGCCGCCACCTGCTGCCCGAGACGATGAAGGAGAACCTGACGTACACCCACACCGAGGACGGCGAGGTGCACCCGGGCGAGGTGATCGAGGAAAAAATCTCGCTGTCCGAGCGCTTCGGTCTGTGGATCAGCTTCTACCCCTTCAGCCAGCCCGAATACCTGGCCATCATGGCGCAGTGGTTGCAGCACTTCGGTGCCACGCCGGCCGCCATCGAGGCTGCCCGCCAGCCGTCGCTGGTGTGGGCGCTGGAGCGTGGCTCGCGCTCTGGCCGGGTGGCCTACCAGTTTGCGCGGGATTGGGCCGGGCGCGATCCTGCCGCCCACGACACGCCGCCACCGCCCAGCACAGCGACCGACATGGCTGCGCCCGACGGGCTGGACCGTGTCTGAGGCCGGGGTGCGCATCACCTCGGTGGACGGCGTGGCGCGTGGCGACCGGCCCACCACCGACGTGGCGGTGGGTGTGCTGATCGAGCGCGATGCCGCCGGCCGCGAGGGCCGTTTCCTGCTGACCAGCCGGCCCTTAGGCAAGGTCTATGCCGGGTTCTGGGAGTTTCCCGGTGGCAAGTTCGAGCCCGGCGAGTCGCTGGAACAAGCTTTGCGGCGTGAGTTGCACGAGGAGCTGGGCATCACGATTGGCGCGGTTCATCCTTGGCAGCACGAGGTCTTCGACTACCCGCACGCCCGGGTGCGCCTGCATTTCTGCAAGGTGTTCGAGTGGACCGGTGATTTCGAGATGCGCGAGCAGCAGCAGATGGCCTGGTCCACGCTGCCGGTGACCGTGGTGCCGGTGCTGCCGGGCACGTTGCCCGTATTGGCCTGGTTTGCCATCGAGCGCGGCCACGGCGGGCCGACCTGCCAACCGCCCTGAAGTGACCGCCCTGAACTGACAGCCCTGAAGTGCCAGCCCTGGCGTGCCAGCCCTGAAGCTGGGTCTGGCTACACTGCCCGCATGGACTGGATCGATGACATTGGCTGGGACCGGGACGGCCTGGTGCCGGTGATCGCACAAGAGGCCGCCAGCGGCGACGTGCTGATGTTCGCCTGGATGAACCGCGAGGCCCTGGCGCTGACGCTGGCGCGCGGCCAGGCGGTCTACTGGAGCCGGTCGCGCCAGCGGCTGTGGCACAAGGGCGAAGAAAGCGGCCACTTCCAGCAGGTGCACGAGATCCGCATCGATTGCGATGCCGACGTGGTGCTGCTCAAGGTCAGCCAGCTCGGGCATGAGCCCGGCATCGCCTGCCACACCGGCCGCCACAGCTGCTTTTTCCGCCGGCTGGAGGGCGGCCAGTGGTTGGCGGTCGAGCCGGTGCTCGAAGACCCTGAACGCATCTACAAAAAATGACGCTGCCCGACACGATCCCGCCGCTGCAAGGCGCCGCAGCGCCGGCGCCCACCGCGTTGTCGCAAGATCTGCTGGCCAGGCTGGCCGACATCATCGAAGCCCGCAAACCCGCCAATGGCGGTGACCCGGATAAAAGTTACATCGCCCGGCTGTTTGCCAAGGGCACCGATGCGATTCTCAAGAAGATCGGTGAAGAAGCCACCGAGACCGTGATGGCGGCCAAGGACGGCCTGCCGGACAAGATCGTCTACGAGGTGGCCGACCTGTGGTTTCATTCGATGATCGCGTTGGCCCAGTTCGGCCTGCGCCCGGCCGATGTGCTGGCCGAGCTGGCCCGGCGCGAGGGCCTGTCGGGCCTGGAAGAATTTGCGCTGCGCAAGGCCGTGCAACGGGACCAAGAGGGGACTTCATGAACGATCGAGCGCTGCACACCGTCGTGCTGGATCCGGCCACCGAGGCCTCGCTGCGCCGCGTGGGCCATATCAGCTATGCGCTGCACGCGATCGTCGCGGTGGGGGCGGTGCTGCCGGGCGCGCAGGGCAGCGTGCTGCTGCTGCTGGTGGCCTTTGTGCTGGACCTCGTCAAGCGCGGTGATGCAGCAGGCTCGTGGCAGGAATCACACTTTCGCTGGCGTATCCGCAGCGTGGTGTTTGCTGCCATTGCCTACGCGCTGACCGCGCCGCTGTGGCTGCTGCTGATCGCGCCGGGCTGGATCGCCTGGGGCGTGATCTCGCTGTGGTTCCTCTACCGCGTGCTGCGCGGCTGGCTGGCGCTGAACGACCGCCGGGCCATGCCGGTCTGATTTTTTGCCCCGAACTGCTTCACCTCCACCATGCACACCGACCCCCACTGCCTGTTTTGCAAGATCGTCGCCGGCCAGATCCCGTCCCGCAAGGTCTTCGAGGACGATGACGTGCTCGTGTTTCACGACATCGCACCCTGGGCGCCGGTGCACATCTTGATCGTGCCCAAGCTGCACATCACCAGCATGGTCGATGTCACGGCCGAGCACCAGGCGCTGCTGGGCAAGATGATGGCCATCAGCCCCCGGCTGATGCGGGACCTGGGCGTAACCAACGGTTACCGCCACTTGCTCAACACCGGCCACGACGGCCGCCAGGAGGTGCAGCACCTGCACCTGCATGTGATGGGCGGTCCACGGCCCTGGACCAAGGGCTGACGAAGGCCTGATCGCGATACCGGCGGGCAGGCGGAGGGCCGACGCCGGCTCAAAGCCCGCTTGCTGTGCTGGTGCATTGCCCGCTGCCATGCTGGCGCGGGAGCCTGCCCTAGAATCAGGGCTTCCACTTATCTGGCCTTCAGGAGTTCGTCATGGGTTCATTCAGCATCTGGCACTGGCTGATCGTGCTGGTCGTGGTGGTGCTGATCTTCGGCACCAAAAAGCTCAAGAACGTGGGCGCCGACCTCGGGGGCGCCGTCAAGGGCTTCAAGGACGGCGTCAAGGACGGTACCGCTTCAGCCGATGCTGCGCCCGGCACGCCGCCGCAGCAGGTCAGCACCGCGCAAAAGACGGCCGATGGCAACACCATCGACGTCGAAGCCAAGACCAAGCCTTGAACCTGCACCCGGCTTGGCGGGCGATGCTTGCACCGGGCGGTGCCGCCCTGCCGCAGCCTGAGGCCATGCCCGCATGATCGATTTCGGTTTTGACAAGATCGCGCTGATCGGCGCCGTGGCGCTGATCGTCATCGGCCCCGAAAAACTGCCGCGCGTGGCCCGCACCGTCGGCACGCTGATGGGCAAGGCGCGGCGCTATGTGGCCGACGTCAAGGCCGAGGTCAACCGCACGATCGAGCTGGAAGAACTTCAAAAAATGAAGGCGCAGTTCGAGACCGCGGCGCGCGACGTCGAGCAGACCGTCTCGCGCGAGGTCAACGATGCGCAGCAGTCGGTGGGCAGCGCCTTCAATGACATGCACGGCGCGATGGCTGGCACCCCTTCCGGTGACTCGGCCGGTGCCATCTGGCAGCCGCCGCCGCCGCAGTACAAACGGCCCAACAAGCACTGGCGGCTCAAGCGCAGCGCCCTGCCGCGCTGGTACAAGCAGCGCACCGGGCTGCGCGGGCAAGTCCAGTCGGGCGCGGCCCGCGTGGCGCGGCACCGGCCCAAGAGTGCCGAAGCCGCGTGACCCCCCACCTGAACGCGGATCGCACTGTCCATGGCCGACGCTAAAGACGAGCTCGAAGGCACCGAGCAGCCGTTCGTCTCGCACCTGATCGAGTTGCGCGACCGGCTGGTGCGCGCGCTGATCGCCGTGGCGGTGGTGTTTGGTGTGCTCTGCCTCTGGCCTGGCCCGGCCGGCTTGTACGACATGCTGGCCGCGCCACTGGTGGCGCACCTGCCCAAGGGCACCACGCTGATCGCCACCAACGTGATCTCACCGTTCATCGTGCCGCTCAAGATCACCCTGATGGCGGCGTTTCTGGTGGCGCTGCCGGTGGTGCTCTACCAGGTCTGGGCATTTGTGGCGCCCGGCCTGTACAGCCACGAGAAGAAACTGGTGCTGCCGCTGGTGATCTCCAGCACATTGCTGTTTGTCTCGGGCGTGGCGTTTTGCTACTACTTCGTGTTTGGCCAGGTGTTTTCTTTTATCCAGAGCTTTGCGCCCAAGAGCATCACCGCCGCACCGGATATCGAGGCCTACCTGAGCTTTGTGCTCACCATGTTCATCGCCTTCGGCGCCACCTTCGAGGTGCCGGTGGCGGTGGTCGTGCTGGCCCGCATGGGCTGGGTGACGGTGGCCAAGTTGAAGGAGTGGCGCGGTTACTTCGTGGTGGTGGCGTTCATCATCGCGGCCATCATCACGCCGCCCGACGTGGTGTCGCAGCTGTCGCTGGCCATCCCGATGTGCCTGCTCTACGAGGTGGGCATCTGGGCCGCGCAGATCTTCATGAAGCACACCCAGGCGCCCGACGCCGACGCGGCCAAGGCCACCGAAACCTGAGCGATTGAAGCGACGTCAGGGCTGGCGCCGCGCCGGTGGCGGCTTGCGCTGGATCACGGCCACCGTCAACTCCAGCGCCTGCGTGCCACGTTGCACCGCCAGCTTGGCCGGCTGGCCCGGCGGCAGTGCCGCCACGGTATTGAGCAGCTGCGCCACGCTGCTCACCGGTTGTCCCGCCACCGCCACCACCACGTCGCCCGGCCTGATGCCGCCTTTGCTGGCCGGGCCGTCCTGCAGCACGCCGGTGATCAGCACGCCTTGCTTGATCGGCAGCTTGAAGCTGTCGACAAACTCCGGCGTCAGTTCACGCGGCTCGACGCCGATCCAGCCGCGCCGCACCACGCCGTCGCGCAACAGGCCCTCCATCACCCGCTGTGCCACCTCGGTGGGCACGGCAAAGCCGATGCCGTTGCTGCCGCCGGTGCGCGAGTAGATGGCGGTGTTGATGCCGACCAGGTGGCCCCGCACATCCACCAGCGCACCGCCCGAATTGCCGGGGTTGATCGCCGCGTCGGTCTGGATGAAGCTCTCGAAGGTGGACAACTGCAGCCCGGTGCGGCCCAGTGCGCTGACGATGCCGGCGGTGACGGTCTGGCCGACGTTGAACGGGTTGCCGATGGCCAGCAACGCGTCGCCCACCCGCAGGTCTTGCGAGCGCCCCAGCGTGATGGCCGGCAGCTTGTCCAGATTGATGCGCAGCACCGCCAGGTCGGTTTCCGGGTCGGTGCCCACCACTTGCGCCCGCGCCTCGCGGCCGTCGGCCAGGCGCACGTCGATCTCGTCGGCCTGCTCGACCACGTGGTTGTTGGTCAGCAGGATGCCCTCGGGCGAGACGATCACGGCCGAGCCGATGCCGATCTGGCTGCTGTCGTTGCCGTCGAAAAACGGGCTCAGCCCGGGCACGTCGGCATGCGGATTGCGCACCCGCGCCTTGCTGGTGGTGACGCTGACCACCGACGGTGCTGCCAGGCTGGCAGCGTCCGCCAGGCTGCTGCGCGTGCCTTCGGAACGGGTGCCGGGCTCACCCGACACCTCAGGCCCGGCGGTGCGCAAGGACACCACCTGGGACATCACCCCGGCCAGCGGCTGGCCGCCCTGCGTCAGCCACTGTGGCTTGAGCGTGGCCACCACAAACAAGCAGGCCAGGGCCACCGTGGCCGCCTGGGAGAAAATCAGCCAGAGTCTTCGCATCGAGGGCGTGTGCAGTGCAAGCAGAAAGGCGGGCAGGATGGCCCAGCGCGGAGAGATCGAATCGCACCTGGCGGCAGTGCTGGCGGTGGACCGGTTCAAGGATTATGGGCCGAACGGTCTGCAGGTCGAGGGCCGTGCCGAGGTCGGGCGTGTGGTTTCCGGCGTCACCGCCAGTCTGGCCTTGATCGAGGCCGCCGTCGCCGACCGGGCCGATGCCCTCCTGGTGCACCACGGCCTGTTCTGGCGCGGCCAGGACGGTCGCATCACCGGTTGGATGCGCCAGCGGCTGGCGCCGCTGCTGGCGCACGGCATCAGCCTTTTTGCCTACCACCTGCCGCTGGACGCCCATGCCGAGTGGGGCAACAACGCCCAGCTGGGCCTGCGGCTGGGCCTGCGCGCCGACGCCCGCTTTGGCGACCAGGACATCGGGTTCATTGGCGATGCGGCCGGTGTGTCTGGCGTGTCTGGCCTGTCTGGCCCGGCCGACGCCACGGCGCTGGCAGCGCGCGCCGGCCTGGCGCTGGGCCGCACGCCGCTGCTGCTGCCGGGTGATGGCCGGCCGTTGCGCCGCGTGGCCTGGTGCAGCGGCGGCGCGCAGGGCATGTTCGAGGCGGCGATCGCCGCGGGCGCCGACGCCTACCTCACCGGCGAGGTCTCGGAACCCCAGGCCCACATCGCCCGCGAGACCGGCGTGGCCTTTCTGGCCTGCGGTCACCACGCCACCGAGCGCTACGGCGCACCCGCGTTGGGCCAGCACCTGGCAACCCGGTTCGGCCTGCAGCACCGCTTCATCGAGATCGATAACCCCGCATGACAGCCGACTCCGCATCGACGTTCGACCGGCCCGCGGCGCGGGCTGCGCAACAAGCCAACCCGCATGTCTTGCCGAAACCGGCTGCCGGTCTGCTGGCATTGACCATGGGTGACCCGGCCGGGATCGGTCCCGAGACCCTGGCCCTGGCGGTTGCATCCCGGGCAGCCGGTCCGGCACTGGTGCTGGCCGATGTGGCGGTGATGCGGCGCGCCGTGGCGCAATGTGGCTTGCTGCTGCCGGTGGTGCAGGTGGACCACCCTGCGGACGCGGCCCTGGCGCCGCCCGACTGCCTGGTGGTCTGGCAACCGCCCGGCCTGAGCGACCTGGGCGTGAACCTGGCCAGCCTGACCATGGGCCAGGTGCATGCCGCGGCAGGCCGCGCTGCGGCGTTGTGCATCGAGGCCGCCGCCGCGCTGGCGCTGCGCGGCGAGGTGGCTGCCATCGTCACCGCGCCGGTGCACAAGGCCGCGCTGGCCGCTGCCGGCGTGCCTTATCCCGGCCATACCGAGATGCTGCAGGCGGCGGCCGGCGGCGTGCCGGTGCGCATGATGCTGGCCAACGACGAGTTGCGGGTGGTGCTGGTGACGATCCATGTGTCGCTACGCCGGGCGATCGAGGCGCTGGACTTCGACGCCGTGCTGCAGACCCTGCGCATTGCCCACCGTGCGGCAGCCGCCTGGGGCCAGATGGCACCGCGCATCGGCGTGGCCGGCCTGAACCCCCATGCCGGCGAGGGTGGGCTGTTCGGTGACGAGGAGGTCCGCTTTATCGCGCCTGCCGTGGCGGCGGCGCGGGCCGAGGGGATCGACGCACGCGGCCCGTTTGCGCCCGACACCGTCTTCATGCGGGCGCGCAACACGGCTTTGCATCCGGGTGAGTTCGATTGCGTGGTGGCCATGACCCACGACCATGGCCTGATCCCGGTCAAATACCTGGGTGTGGAGCAGGGCGTCAATGTCACGCTGGGGCTGCCGTTTGTGCGCACCAGCCCGGACCACGGTACGGCCTTCGACATCGCCGGCACAGGCCGGGCTGACCCGAGCAGCCTGATCGCCGCTGTGCAAATGGCGCGCCGCCTGGCATCGGCCTGAGCGGGCCTGCGCCGGTGGCCCGGGCTGGCTGCGTTATTGTTTTTTGACCGACAAGCCGGCCAGCTGGCGCCGTGCCCGCGCCGTGGCGCGCTCCAGCAAGAAGGCGGCCTCGAGCGCCCGCAAGCGCCCCCCTTCACACAGCTTGACCAGCATGCGGTGCGTCATCGACACCGTGCCGCGCTGTTTGGCGCCATGGGTGAAGACAAAAAAGCTGCGCCCCGGGCTGACATGTGACAAGCGCACCTGCTGCCAGTCGCCCTGCAGCAGCATCTCGTAGGCAAAGCCGATCTGCACATGCTCGGCCAGCGACTTGCCGCGGGTCGGCTCCACCGGCTCGGGCGTGGGCAGGCCGGCGATGTCGATCTCAACCGCCGTGACCTCGGACTCGGCGCTGAGGTCGATGTCCACCGGCTGCGACCAGTCGACTGCCGCGTCGTCGATCAGGCCCACGGCCCGGGCTTCGGCCGGCGTGAACATGGCCTGGCCGGCCAGCGCCTGCAAGGTGGCAGCCTGGGCTGGATTGGCGGCTGGCAGGTCGGCGGCCTGGGGTACCGGGGTGGCCAGAGCGCCGTCCACCCGGCGCTCCAGCAGGTTGCGCTCCAGCGTGCTGAGGGGCTGACCCTTCAGCGATTCGGCATGGGCCGGCAGCAACTGGCCAAAAAAATCGTGGCGGTCGGCCTCGGGGCAGCCGATGCGGTCCAGCCCGAGGTGCAGGTCCTTCATCAATTGCGGCAGCTTGCGCAGGAAGACCTGGCGGTGCGCCGGCGTGCCCTTGGGTTGCACGCTCATCACCAGTTCACGGCCGGCGTCGCGAAGGCGCTGCGCCAGGCCGGGCTCGGCGCCGTCCTGCGCCGCGCTGGCAATCGCCCGGCTCCAATGCGTGGACAGGAAATCGCGCAAGTAGTCCGGCACTGGCAGGCCCTGCAGCGCGCCGTCGAGCTCGACTGAAAAACGCTGCTGCACCCGCAGCAGGTCTTCCTTGCGACCCAGCAGCACATCGGCGTCGCCCATCGCCTTGACCCGGTCGCGGCCCTGGCCGGCGATAAAGGCTTCGAGCGCGAGCAGCTTCTGTTCGTAGACCTCGATCTGCTCGAAGTCGCCGTCCACCACCTCCTGCACCAGACCGGCCACCCGGTCGAGCAGGGCGCGGCCCTCGGCGCCGTCGAAATCGTCAACCGCCGTGCCCAGTGACGCGATCCGGTTGATGAAGCGCCGCACCGGGTGCCGGCGCGACGAGAAAAAACTGTTGTCACCCAGCGCCGCCCGCAACACCGGCAATTGCAGCCGCGCGATGTGGCGCGCCACCTGCGGCGGCACCTTGGCGTCCGACAGGATCTGGTCGAACAGGCTGGCGATCACGTCGATCACCATGTGGTCCAGCGTGCCGGTGGCGGCCTGCCGCAACTCGTCGCGGTAGGCGCTGATCAGGTTGGGCGCGGCCAGCCGAGGCCCCGCGCCCGAGGCGCCGTGGCCGGCCGGGCTGCTGAATCCGCCGCCCACGCCGCCCTGCATGGCGCCCCAGCCGTCGGCTTCGCTGCCATAACTTGAGCCACCGGCATCGAATCGACCGTATCCGGCATGGCTGCCGTGGCCGTCGTGGTCGGCAGGGCCGCTGTGGCCGGCGCCGCCCGCCGCCGTGCCGCCGTGCGCCAGGCGGCGGATCAAGGCCATCATCTCGCCGTCGATCCGCCCCAGGCTGGCGCCGCCGTGCCCACCATTGCCGCCATTGCCTCGGCCAGACGGCGCAAATCCGATGCGCGGTCCGGGTGCTGAGCCTTGCGCGCCATGGCCCGAGTGCCCCAGGTGCTGCGACCCTGCTGCCAGCCGGCCGTGCGATGAGGTCTCCCGACCGGCACCGATGCTGCCGTGACCGGTATCGGCGGCCAGCGCGCCGTGTACCGACTGGCCACGCGGCGGGCCGTTGCGCACTGCCAGCCCGACCGGGCGAATGCCGGCATGGCGCATGTCGGCCACCACGTCGCCGTAAGTCTGGCGCATCGCGTGGGCCAGCGAACGGCCGATTTCAGTGCTCAGCACCTTGCGCACCTCCGGCCGGTCAGACACCGACTCGATGGCCCGGATCATGGCCTGGCCCACCACCTCGGCGCGCAGCGGGTTGCGGTCGTGCTCGGCCGCGTCCAGGCCCATCAAGGTGCCCATGTAGGCATCGAGCTCGCGGATCTCCCACTCGCAGGCGTGCGAGATCTCGAGCGCAAACCGGTCGGCCGAGATGTGGATCTCGACCTCGTGGTCATCCACCAGCGTCAGTGACTCCCAGCTTGCGACCAGGCTGTCGGGCGTGACCGCCGGCCCGGTGCTGGGCGTGAGCGTGCCGACCTGGCGCGCCACATCGGTGTCAAGCGTTTCATTGAAGGTCAGCGCAAAGATGGCCAGCTTGCGGTTGAGCTCGTACTGCGCGCCCAGCAAGGCGTCACGCTGCAGCACACTGTTGCTGCCCAGCGCGGCCAGTCCCAGGCTGTCGACCGTGTGCTCGGCAGCGGTGCGCGCGGCCATGCGCACACGTTGAACGGCGCTTTCCAGATTGGCAGGCAGTCGGGGGGGCAGGGTCTGGTCCATGGGCAGGCGGTGCGCCGGCAGCCCGGATTGGGCCCGCCATGCGGTCGCGTTTACCTCTTCACCCCCGGTTTATCGGCAGGCTGGCCCCCGACTTGAATGCCACGCCGCACCCGCTCGGTCACCCCGCGATGGCTGAGCGGGCAGGCATGGGCGCCGGTCAACGCCGATTCAGCCCCGTTCAGCGCCGTTCAGCGCCGGTTCAGCGCGTCGCGGATCTCGCGCAGCAGCACCACGTCCTCGGGCGTGGGCGCCGGTGCGGCCGGCGCCGGGGCGGGCTCGGCGCGTTTCAGCTTGTTGATCTGACGGATCATGATGAAGATGATGAAGGCAAGGATGATGAAGTTGATCGCAATGGTCATGAAGTTGCCATAGGCAAACACATTGCCGGCTTTCTGCGCCTCCACCAGCGTGGCGCCATCGGGCACCTTGCCCGAGAGCACCCAATACTTGTTCGAGTAGTCGATCTGCCCACCGGAGGCCAGGTTGACCAGCGGCATGATCAAGTCTTTGACGACAGAGTCGACAATCTTGCCAAAAGCGCCACCGATGATCACGCCCACGGCGAGGTCGATGACGTTGCCTTTCATCGCAAATTCTTTGAATTCGCTGCCAAAACTCATGTTTTCTCCTGGTTTGTACGTAAATCCACTGTCGAGCAGCGGTGCTGTTCAGTATCGGCGGGCCGCGTCGGCCGTCAATCGGCCGCCCCCCGGAACGGGGGCGCCAAAGCAGTCCGCTAGAATGCCGGGTTGACCCTGACATCATTTGCAGCCCGCGCTGGGCCTACTTCAAGAGGATTCCCATGAGTGACAGTCCCGCCGACCCAAGCCGACGCACCTGGGTGGCGATCACGGCCGGTGCCGGCGCCCTGGGTGGCATCGCGGTCGCTGTGCCCTTCATCAGCAGCATCACGCCGTCCGAGCGCGCCAAGGCCGCCGGCGCCGCGGTCGAGGCCGACATCAGCGGCTTGAAGCCGGGCGAGAAGATGACGGTCGAGTGGCGTGGCAAGCCGGTGTGGATCGTGCGCCGCACCAAAGAACAGCTCGACGGTCTGAAAAAGCTCGACCCGCAACTGGCCGACCCGAACTCGGCCCGCAAGGCTGACGAATTGACGCCCACCTACGCGCGGAACGAATACCGGTCGATCAAGCCTGAATTCCTGGTGGCCGTGGGCATATGCACCCACCTGGGTTGCTCGCCGAGCGACAAGTTCGCGCCCGGTGCGCAGCCCTCGCTGCCGGATGACTGGCAAGGCGGTTTTCTCTGCCCGTGTCACGGCTCCACTTTCGACATGGCCGGCCGGGTTTTCAAGGACAAGCCCGCACCCGACAACCTCGAAGTGCCGCCGCACGTCTACCTCTCCGATTCGCGCCTGCTGATCGGCGAGGACAAGAAGGCTTGAGCGCCTCAGCGCGTTATCCCCGCTTTGCCCAGTATTGAGGTCAAGAAGACATGGCAGATTTCAAGACGGCTCCGGCCGATGCGCCCGCGGGCGTGAAGTTGATGACCTGGGTGGACAACCGGTTCCCGGCCACCCAGTTGTTCAAAGACCACATGTCGGAGTACTACGCTCCGAAGAATTTCAATTTCTTCTACATCTTCGGCTCGCTGTCGCTGCTGGTGCTGGTGATTCAGATCGTCACCGGCATCTTCCTGGTGATGCACTACAAGCCCGACGCGGCGCTGGCGTTTGCCTCGGTCGAGTACATCATGCGCGACGTGCCCTGGGGCTGGCTGATCCGCTACATGCACTCCACCGGCGCATCGGCGTTTTTTGTCGTCGTCTACCTGCACATGTACCGCGGCCTGATCTACGGCAGCTACCGCAAGCCGCGTGAGCTGGTCTGGCTGTTTGGCTGCGCCATCTTCTTGTGCCTGATGGCCGAGGCCTTCATGGGCTACCTGCTGCCCTGGGGCCAGATGAGCTACTGGGGCGCCCAGGTGATCGTCAACCTGTTTGCCGCTGTGCCCTTCATCGGCCCCGACCTGGCGCTGCTGATCCGCGGCGACTACGTGGTGGGCGACGCCACGCTGAACCGCTTCTTCAGCTTCCATGTCATCGCCGTGCCACTGGTGCTGCTGGGCCTGGTGGTGGCGCACATCATCGCGCTGCACGAGGTGGGGTCGAACAACCCGGACGGCGTCGAGATCAAGGCCAAGAAGGACGCCAAGGGCGTTCCACTCGACGGCATCCCCTTCCACCCGTACTACACGGTGCATGACATCTTTGCCGTCGGCATGTTCCTGACCGTGTTCTGCGCGATCGTGTTCTTCGGTCCTGAGCTGGGGGGCTACTTCCTGGAGTACAACAACTTCATCCCGGCCGATCCGCTCAAGACCCCGCTGCACATTGCCCCGGTCTGGTACTTCACGCCGTTTTATTCGATGCTGCGCGCCACCAACGACCCGATGGTCAACTGGTTGTGCGGTGCGGTCGGCCTGGCCGGCTTGATCTCTATGTTGTCGGTCAAGGGCCGGGCCAAGATCGGGATTGCCGTGGGCGTGCTGCTTGCCATTGCGCTGCTCAAGATGTTCGACGCCAAGTTCTGGGGCGTGGTGGTGATGGGCGGCGCCGTGATCATCCTGTTCTTCCTGCCCTGGCTCGACAACAGCCCGGTCAAGTCGATCCGCTACCGCCCGGGCTGGCACAAGGTGATGTACGGCCTTTTTGTGGTCTTCTTCTTCGTGCTGGGCTACCTGGGCATTCAGCCGCCGTCGGCGATCGGCACCCTGATCGCCCAGATCGGCACCTTCTTCTACTTCGGCTTCTTCCTGCTGATGCCGTGGTGGAGCACCATCGGCACCTTCAAGCCGGTGCCCGACCGCGTCACCTTCGCGGCCCATTGAAGCAGGAGCAACCGACCATGAAAAGAACCCTTGCAAGCCTGCTGGCCGCCATCGCCCTGTTTGCCGGTCTTTGCGCCGGCGCCTGGGCCAATGCCGCTGGCCCGGCCTGGGACAAGTTTCCGAAGGACCGCATCAGCGACATCGCGGCACTGCAAAACGGCGCCAAGATCTTTGTCAACTACTGCCTGAACTGCCACTCTGCGGCGTACATGCGCTACAACCGCATGCAGGACATCGACCTGACCGACGACCAGATCAAGAAAAACCTGCTGTTCGCGGGTGAAAAGGTCGGTGATCTGATGACCGTGGCGATGGCGGCAAAAGACGCCAAAGCCTGGTTTGGCGCCCAACCGCCCGACCTCAGCGTGATCGCCCGATCGCGGGCCGGTGAAAACGGCAGCGGTGCAGATTACCTCTACACCTACATGCGCGGCTTCTACCGCGACGAGACCCGGCCCACCGGCTGGAACAACCTCGTCTTTCCGGCCGTCGGCATGCCGCACGTGCTGTGGGAGTTGCAGGGCGAGCAGCGGGCCATCTATGCCGAAGAAAAAGACCCGCACGATCCCGCCAAGGTCACCCATGTGTTCAAGGGTTTCGAGCTGAGCAAGCCCGGCAGCCTCAACAAGGCCGACTACGACCTGGCCGTGGCCGACCTGGTGGCTTACCTGCAGTGGATGGGCGAGCCGGCGCAAACCCAGCGCATGCGGCTGGGTGTCTGGGTGCTGTTGTTTCTGAGCATCTTCACGCTGGTCGCCTGGCGCATGAACGCCGCGTACTGGAAAGACATCAAGTAGCGACCGCCGTCAGGCCCGGCTGCCTCGCCGGGCCAAGCGCGCAGTGGCCGCCGTCCCAGGCCCGCTGCGCGCATTTGTTTTTGTGCCCTGTATTGGCCATCCGCTGATCGACCCGCTCACCTAGGAGACCACCACCATGATGGTGCTTTATTCCGGAACCACCTGCCCCTACTCGCACCGCTGCCGCTTTGTGCTGTTCGAGAAGGGCATGGACTTCGAAATCCGTGACGTCGATCTGTTCGCCAAGCCCGAAGACATCGCGCTGATGAACCCGTACAACGAGGTGCCGATCCTGGTCGAGCGGGACCTGATCCTGTACGAGTCGCACATCATCAACGAGTACATCGACGAGCGCTTTCCGCACCCCCAACTGATGCCGGGTGACCCGGTGGCGCGTGCCCGGGTTCGGCTGTTTCTGTTCAATTTCGAGAAAGAGCTGTTTGCGCACGTCAACCTGCTCGAAGGCCGCAGCGGTACCAAGTCCAACGACAAGGTGCTGGAAAAATCGCGCAGCCAGATCCGCGAGCGCCTGACCCAGCTTGCGCCGATCTTCCTGAAGAACAAATACATGCTGGGCGACGATTTTTCGATGCTCGACGTGGCCATCGCCCCGCTGCTGTGGCGCCTGGATTACTACGGCATCGATTTGTCGAAGAACGCCGCGCCGCTGCTGAAGTACGCCGAACGTATTTTTTCGCGCCCGGCCTACATCGAGGCGCTGACGCCGTCCGAAAAGGTGATGCGCAAGTAAGGCCTCGACATGAGCAAACCGGCCGCCCCGGACGAGCAGGGCACGTCCACCCGCCCGTACCTGATCCGCGCCCTGCACGAGTGGTGCACCGACAACGGCTTCACCCCGTTCCTGGCGGTGCATGTGGCGCCGGGCGTGCAGGTGCCGATGGAGTACGTCAAGAACAACGAGATCGTGCTCAACGTCGGTTTCGAGGCCACCAGCGGGCTGCGGCTGGGCAACGACCTGGTCGAGTTCAAGGCGCGTTTTGGCGGTGTGTCGCGTGAGATCGCCGTGCCCATCGACCACGTGGTGGCGATCTACGCCCGTGAAAACGGTCAGGGCATGGCGTTTCCGGTGCCGACAGGATCGGCCGAAGCGACACCTGCGCCGCCCGCCGAGCCTGCCCGTGTCGGCTTGCGCCTGGCCGGCTTGCCCGATCCCGATGGTGATGAGGCCGTGCCACAGTTGCCCGCCGGCTTGCCTGCGGATGATTTGCCGCCCGAGCCCAGTCCGCCGGCAAGTAGTGGTCGGCCCGCGCTCAAGCGGGTCAAATAGCCACAGCGGCAGTTTTTTTGCCTCTGGATGTGTCCCGAGTGGCCTAGAATTTTTTGTCCGTGCCGGCTTAGCTCATTTGGTAGAGCAACCGCCTTGTAAGCGGTAGGTGATCCGTTCGATTCGGATAGCCGGCACCAGACCCAACGCGCCCCTGCGCCCAGCACGCGGTGCGGGCTCAAGCACTTGCCGGCCTGCATGCCGGCAGAGCCTTCGCCAGGCATCGCCACCGGTCGGCGGCTCAGGGTGGGCTTAGCATTTTTACCCGCACGGCTGGGCCGGGCCAGCCGGACGAGCGCAGGTGCGCCTCCAGCGCCGGCAGCATTTGGCGCAGCTTGGCCGAGACCGCGCTGTTGGTGGCCAGCAATGTCCAGCCTGCGTCGTCGATCGGCCCGGCCTTGACAAAGGGGCGCATCGCCGGGGCCAGCAGCGGCAGCACGGCGTCCAGCCGCGCTTGGGATGCCCGCAGGCGCTGGGTCAGTGCCACCAGGGGCTCGCTGCCGGCCAGGGCCTGGCCTATCGGCTGGGTGTGGCTGGGCAGAGGCGCGCGGGCGCGCAAATCGGTGGGAGGTGGCATGGTCGGTCAAGGCGCTTCGGGCGGCGGCGCACCCAGGTGGTGGGCAGGCCCAATGATAGACTTGACGGCTTTGCACGGGTGGCATCCCTAGGTCAAACAGTCGCTGGCGGCGCCTGTGACGGCCTGGGACAAGCTGGATTCGGGATGGTTGCGGCTCTTGTGCCGCGACCTGCCGACCCCACCTCGCTTCGTACGCCCTTGAATGCCGCCCCCGATCCCCCAAGCCCCTGACGCCGCATGTTGCCCAAGCTTCTCACCTCGATTTTCGGCAGCCGCAACGACCGGCTGCTCAAGCAATACCGCCGCGTGGTCGAGCAGGTCAATACGCTCGAACCGCAGTTCGAAGCACTCGACGATGTGGCGCTGCGCGCCAAGACCGATGAATTCCGGCAGCGCATCGCCCAGGGCGCCACGTTGGACGATTTGCTGCCCGAGGCCTTTGCCGCCGTGCGCGAGGGCGGCAAGCGCAGCCTGAAGATGCGCCACTTCGACGTGCAGTACATCGGTGGCATGACGCTGCACAACGGCAAGATTGCGGAGATGCGCACCGGCGAGGGCAAGACCCTGATGGCCACGCTGCCGGTCTACCTCAATGCGCTGTCCGGCAAGGGCGTGCACGTGGTCACCGTCAACGACTACCTGGCCCGGCGCGACGCCGAATGGATGGGTCGTCTCTACGGCTTCCT
>Ga0105047_10005925_pt1 | contig 20822 bp, 24 predicted proteins | sample MAT04_FD_78384 | JGI IMG/M metagenome (GOLD analysis project Ga0105047, IMG submission 78384) | Freshwater microbial communities from Lake Fryxell liftoff mats and glacier meltwater in Antarctica - MAT-04 (megahit assembly) | ecosystem: Environmental > Aquatic > Freshwater > Ice > Liftoff... | reverse complement strand
TCAAGCGACCCCGCCGCAAGCGGACGGGGTATGGAAGCAGATTTGCTCCCGAATTCTAGATTCGGATTGCAAGCCAGTTGTTTTCGCCGCAGAGCGGCGGGGAATCTACCCGTACTAGATTGATGAAAGAAAATAGCTTACGGGCAGTCATTGTCGATCGCCGCCACGACCAAGATGCCTATGGCATGGTGACCGAAACCGACATTGTTTACAAAGTTGCGGCATTTGGCACATGAGAAGCAAGAATTTACGATTCCTGACACGATCCATTGTTTCTACTCACGGGAGTTCTTGACTCATCCAGCTCACACCCAGATGACCCGTCAGATCGTTTAACTCCAGCAAAGGGGCGAAGGAAGAAAGCAACAAGTTTTTCCTTTTCGTCCCTTCTCTCTCCGGCAATACACGGATAATAGATTAACTCAAAGGGTAAAGCTCGCTAGGGTCTCGGCATTAGCGCCGTCTCTGGTGGGAAGACAGAAGGATTTATTTTGACCATGATTACTGCTTTGATTTTGCTGGTCGCATTAGGAATATTGGGTTGGGGCTTGTATCGCGCTCTGCCCACGGGCAAGCCAGGAATTTTTGCTTGGCTACAGTCGGTAGCGCTGATGTTACCTTGGCTGCTGTTTTTTGGATTATCGGCTGCTGGTATTTACATGAACTTAGCGGTAGTTTTGTTCCTGTTAGTCAGTTCGACGGTCGTTTATATTGTTTTGGGGCGACTGTTACGGGCGATCGCCAGCCAATCCGAACCGCCTCCCTCGTCCTCGCCTCTAGATCTTTCCAAAATTTCCACAGAACCCGCTCCCGTCCTCCAAACGTCTTCCTCAGAACTAGCTGAAGAACTTGCCATGCCTGCCGAAGACGTCCAGCTAGCACGGGGCATTTTTGGCATTGATACCTTCTTTGCCACCGAAACGATTCCTTATCAAGATGGCGTGATTTTTCGAGGGAACTTGCGAGGGGAGCCAGAAACCAGCTATGCACAATTATCGACAAGCCTGAAAACGCGATTGGGCGATCGCTACCGTCTATTTTTAGTAGCAGGCGAGGATAGCAAACCCGTGGTGGTCATATTGCCTAGTACCAATGATCCGAAACCGACAACGCTCACTCAAGCCTTACTTGCAGGGGTTCTGGGGCTAGCCACGATCGCCAGCAGCATGGAAACCGCAGGTACTTTGAAGGGCTTTGACTTTTTTGAGAAGCCAGGGCGATACCTCGAAGTACTGCCTCTGAGTGCTGGAATTTTACTAATTTTGGCGGTTTATGAACTTGCCCGCCGCTGGACTGCTCGCCAGCACCAGGTTCGGCTGAGTCCACCCTTTTTCATTCCCGCTATACAAATTGGCTCTTTTGGGGCGCTAACTCGGTTTCAAAGCTTGCTGCCTAATCGTTCTACCCTATTTGATATTGCTTTCGCAGGGCCAGCGGCAGGTGGACTGGCTGCTTTGGGTATGCTAATGGCGGGCTTAGTGCTGTCAACCCCTACAAGCCTGTTTCAAATTCCAGCAGAGTTCTTTCAAGGCTCGATTTTAGTAGGCACACTAGCACGGGTTGTTTTGGGTTCTGCCCTGCAACAGCCTTTGGTTAGCATTCATCCCTTGGTCGTGGTTGGCTGGCTAGGGTTGGTAATCACTGCCATTAATCTAATGCCAGCCGGACAGCTTGATGGTGGACGAATTGTTCAATCTATCTACGGGCGGAAAACGGCAGGCAGAACGACGGTGGCAACGTTGATTGTGCTAGGAATCGCAACATTGGCGAACCCGTTAGCGCTTTATTGGGCGATCGTCATTTTGGTTTTACAACGGAACTTAGAGCGCCCTGCTCTAAATGAACTGGTCGAACCCAATGACGCTCGGGCTGCCCTAGGTCTATTGGTGTTGTTTTTGATGGCGGCAACTTTACTGCCCTTAACACCGGGTTTAGCAGGTCGTCTTGGAATTGGTGGTTAATCTCGGAGATAAAATTTATGGTGGCAATTCCCCCAGTGATCTTGGTGTTCGATATCAGCGCTCTGTCTGCGGCTTCTTGCAACGAATGGCGAGAGTTTGCACGGGTAGGCAGTTGTTATATTCCTCAGGTGATTTATGAGGAGATGAAGCTAATGTTCGATCGCTCTCCTGACCCTGACCTGGAGCGCATTGCCAAAGATTTCAACCGTTTCTACGCCACCAGCAATTGGAAAATCACTGAAGCCGACGCACACCACACTGCCCTCAGAATGGCTTCGGGGCAAGCCCTCACTCGCAGAGCCAGAGTTTCCATTGCCGTAGGGCGATCGGCATACGCCCTTTCCCAAACTTTTCCGTCTAGCCTGGTGGTTTTGGTCACCAAAGACCGTTCGCTGTTGCAGCGCCTTTATGAAATTCCTGAAGTGAACCTGTGTGGCATTACGGGCGAGGCTTTGCTGCAATGGAGCCGCAGCGGGTTGCGCCCGATCGCCGTGATTCAAAAAGTTCAGCAGTTTCGCACTGCCCACGGCATGACCGCTAAGGTTAACGGAAGTCATTCTGAACGGCACTCGGTCGCTGCTGATAGCGTTTCAAAATCTACCAAACCAACGTTAGTGAATGAGGTGATGATGCCAGAGTGGTTGCCCGATGCCGTCTCAATGATGCTGGCTTTTACGGGCTTGGCGATCGCCAGCTATTTAATTTACTACATGGTTCAACTGCTCCACCCAAAAGGACCTGTACCCACTGCTCCTACTTCTTTTCATTTCGTCCCCACAAATTTAGCGTCAAGTAGTTGACAGAGTCCCTCGCCATTCGCTACTTTAGTTAAGGCTACAAAGCATCAGCTAAGACGACTCAAGCGCAAGCCCCCATCGTCTAGAGGCCTAGGACACCTCCCTTTCACGGAGGCGACGGGGATTCGAATTCCCCTGGGGGTATAGTTCAAACAAAGAGAGAAGAGGAGGCGATCGCCTCCTCTTCTCTCTTTTGTGGCCAGATTCAAAGCCACGCTCAGTTCACTTTGGCACGAAAGCGACGGACGCTGCATGATATCGCTTCATTCTTACATGAGCATGTTCACAACCTACACGTTGACTGCTAAATTATTTGTTCTCCTGTTTTTGTCCTTCGTTGAGTTCTTTTCCTCTTGGCTTTTTTTGGGGTAGATGAATAATGCTCCTGCTGTTTCTGCGGCTCTTGGGGACGCTGTACCAGGCATTCTGTCCCATCCAGAATCACCTCCTTCACCTCAGGAAAGCGCTCCCAGAATTGCTGAATACTTTCGATTTTCCGCTCAGGCAGCACCATTCATGCAGCTGCTTAGAGATTTAATGGTCGTGTAATTTCTACGGCGATCGTTCCACTGAAGTGAGGAATGGGTGGCACCAGTTTGGTCAGCCGAACCTGCACTTGTTGAACAATATCTGCTGTGAGAACAATCGCTGCGATCGCCTCTGCCGCCGCTTCCAAGAGCTGTACTTCGCTGGTTTGAATCAAGTCCTGAATGGCTTTAACGGCGTTGCAGTAATTGTAAGTATCGGTAAGGCGATCGCTTGCTCCTGCCTTTGACAAGTCCAATTGAATGATCAAATCAACATTAAACCATTGTCCTAGTGTGCGTTCTTCTGGAAGCACACCCAAATGCCCAAAGGCCCGAATGCCGTTGACATAAATTGCGTCTTTCATGATTCGCCTTGTGTCAAATCTTGGTGAGTAAATAGCTTACCCTTTTCGCCCCCAAAAGCAGAAACAACGTGACCTTTGCCCGTCACTTGATATTTGTAAGTCACCAGTCCCTCTAGCCCCACGGGGCCACGAGGCGGCATTTTTTGGGTGCTAATGCCCACCTCTGCACCAAAGCCGTAGCGAAAACCATCGGCAAAACGAGTCGAGCAGTTATGGAATACGCCTGCGGCATCAATTTGGGCAATAAAGGTGGCAGCCGCTTGATCATCTTCGGTCACGATCGCTTCGGTATGGCGCGAACCATAAGTATTAATATGGGCGATCGCCTCTGCCAAATCATTCACTACTTTAATCGAAAGGATTAAATCACCATATTCCGTTGACCAGTCAGTTTCCGTTGCTAACACAATGTCAAGCCATTCACGAGTTCGTTCATCGCCGCGTAACTCTACGCCTGCTGCTTGTAGGACGGGCGCAGCTTTAGCAAAGAACTGAGGGGCGATCGCCTGGTGTACCAACAATGTCTCAATAGTGTTGCAAGCAGAAGGATATTGGGTTTTAGCATCTAGGGCGATCGCAACGGCATCATCAACCTGAGCCGATTGATCAATATATAAGTGACAAAGTCCTTCCGCATGACCCAACACCGGAATTCGCGTATTGTCTTGCACAAACCGCACAAAAGAATTAGAGCCGCGTGGAATAATTAAATCCACATCTTGATCCAAATGCAGCAATTCTAAGGTTTCTTCTCGCGTGGTCAGCAGTCGCACCACTGCGGGATCAATCCCTGCTTGCATCAGCCCTTGATGAATTGCCTGGGTTAATGCCTCACACGATCGCACGGCTTCTTTGCCGCCCTTGAGAATCACCCCATTGCCCGATTTCACCGCCAGCGTCGCAATCTGCACGAGGGCATCAGGACGCGATTCAAAAATGACTCCCACCACTCCCAAGGGGCAAGTGATGCGCTGAAGCACCAAGCCTTCCGCTAATTCCCGATGAATTTGCCGAATCCCCACTGGGTCAGCCAGTCGCCCCACGTCTCGCACACCCGCGATCGCCCCTTGCAATTTATCAGCATCTAGCTTCAACCGCCCGTACAAAGGCTTTGCCAATCCCTCTGCTAACGCTGTCTGGCAATCGGCTTCATTGGCTGCCAAAATTTCGGGAGCAGCAGCTTCTAGGGCCAGGGCGATTGCCTCAATTGCCTGATTACGGGCTGTTGCCGATAGCCCTGCTAGTTTTCGGGCTGCCTCGCGGGTTTGGCGGGCTAAGGCTGGGAGGGTTGAATTTAGGTGGGAAGTCATAGGATTTAGGAGAGATGCGTTTACTCTAAATTTTAGAGGGACGGGGCAAAGCCGAAGCTTTGAGAGTTAAAAAAGTTAGATTTACGGGTACTTCTTAAAAGGGACAATGCGCCTGTTCGTTACTCATTTTTGCGGAGTTTTGTATGTCACGCACGGCTACATCAATGGAAGCAGGTTTGGAAGCAATCAACCAAGGGCAAGCTCAAGAAGCGATCCAATTTTTTGAAACATTTTGTCAAAACGCTGTGCCAAGCTCTAGAGAATATTTGCAAGCCCAAATGCATTTGGTCAAGGTTTATCAAAATTTGGCACGGAATGAACAGGCGATCGCCCTCTGCCAGGAGCTGCTGACCTGCCCCAATGCCCAGGTGCAAATTTGGGCACAGCAGACGATGAAAAGTCTGGGCGTAAAAGAATCTGAAGAAAAGGAACTAGAAAAGGGTCTTGATGAAGAGACAGGGATAGCAGCGACAGATTAATCGCTCCCTTGACTCGCCTTCACTGCTTGCCGTAAATTTCCTTGATATTCTGCTAGTAAGCGATCGCCATCTTCTGCGCTTACCCCCGTCCAATGCATGAGCAGCGCTAGTTTGACCTGGCGATCGCTCTTTTCTAAAAGGGTGTTCGCCGCTTCTCGATCAAGGTCGGTCAGGTCTTGGAGAATGCGAAGGGCGCGATCGAGAAGTTTGCTATTAGTAACGGCGACATCAACCATGCGATTGCCGTAGACCTTGCCGAGCTTGACCATGACCCCCGTAGAAAGAATGTTCAACGCCAATTTGGTCACGGTGCCCGCTTTTAGCCGAGTGGAACCCGCCAGAATTTCAGGCCCTACTAACAAACGGATATCAACATCAACATCCAGGCGGACTTGGGTTTGAGGCACACAGGCAATAAAAATTGTGGTGGCTCCTCGTTGACGGGCGGCGAGTAGAGCGCCCTGGACGTAAGGCGTGGTGCCGCCTGCGGTGATGCCAACTACTACATCTAAATTAGTAATGTGGCGATGGGCAATCGCCTGACTGCCATCTTCTGCCTGGTCTTCCAAAGCTTCAGAGCTACGAACCAAGGCTCCTGCCCCGCCGGCAATGATGCCTTGCACCAACTCAGGCGGTGTACAAAAGGTGGGTGGACATTCGGCTGCATCCAACACGCCTAATCTGCCGCTAGTGCCTGCCCCAATGTAAAACAGCCGTCCGCCTTGATGAAGGGCTTTGGCGGTACGCTCGATCGCTTCTGCTAACTGCACCCGAGCGTTGGCAATGGCGGCGATCGTCTGAGAATCTTCCTGGTTAAAGAGATCAACGATCTCTAGGGCGCTCATTTGGTCAAGGTTTTGGCTATTCGGATTGACTTGTTCGGTGAGAAGATGCCCTCGTTCTGCCAGGTCTTTCATTAGGATTTCAGGTTTTAGGGGTTCGGGTGCGATCGCTGATGGCTGTTTTCTATAGCAGTCCTTCTAGCCTACGTCGAAGTCGGTCTAGTTCTGAGTCAGAAAATTCGGTAGGTTCATCTGGAGTTTTGTCTGAGGTACGATCTGGGCGATCGGCGGGGCGGGCGCCCTCGGCTTGCCAGTCAGTCGATTCAAGGTTGGATTCGGGAGGAAGTTCGAGCGTTCCTTCAGGGACAATTTTGCTTTCATATTTGGAATCGCTGCAAAAGTCTTCGATTTCTTCTGACTCAAAAGATTCCACCACAGGGCTAGAAAAGTCCTGGGCTTCTAGCATTAAGCCGTACCGGGTGGCATCGTCTTCTGACTCAAACATGAGTACCACATCGCGATCGCCCACCTTTAGAGTGTGGATGCCTTCATTTTCGGTACGGGCATTAAATAGCAGAACAAACACGCGCATGATCCCATCTCTCTGTTAACAAAACATTTTAGCGAAAAGCGTTTTACCCATATTAGCGGGGACTATTCGAGCGAGGGGCATTCCCTGACGATCAAATCCAAAATAACCCCGCCTCTGTACAAATTCCGTGGAGGGGACGATCCCAAGGATCGAGAGGCAGATGGGGCAACAGGGCAAAGTCGAAAAGGATGCCAATAGTGGGTTTTGCAGCCCAGTTAGGGTCGCTGAGGAGGCGATCGTAAAAACCGCCACCATAACCCAGTCGGTAGCCCTGGCGATCGCCACCCACCGCTGGAACCAAAATCAAATCCACCGTTGCTACATCCAGGGTCGGCTCGTCGGCATGGGGTTCCAAAATTTCGTATGCTCCCGATTGGAGGGGACGTGAGAGCGATGACCAGACGTGCCAAGCCAGAGACTTGTCAACGCATCGAGGTAGTCCCCAGCATTTGGAGCTACCCAAGAGGAGTGGACTCAGGTCGGGTTCTTGACGGAAACTGGTATAAGCCAGAATGGTATGAGCTTCAATAAATTGGGGAGAGTTTTGGAGATGGGCGCAGAGGCGATCGCTCTGTTCTCGCCAAATCTCGGGCGGAAGAGCGCGACGGGTTTTGAGAAGCGATCGGCGCAGGTCTATTTTAGAAATAGGCTCAGCGATCGGATTAATAATTTGTTCTGCCATAGCCGATTAGTTCTAAAATGCAAGTATGTTTGCCATAAAAAATAGAAAGAACAAAAGAAGCATAAGCAAGGGTGTCCCTGTACCCCTTCAATGCGGTGATGTCGCGCCAGACTTTAGCTTGCCAGATGGTTCAGGAAACATCGTCAAACTCTCAGCCTTTCGAGGACAGCGCGTAGTGCTTTACTTCTACCCTAGAGATAACACTCCAGGATGTACTAAAGAAGCGTGTAGCTTCCGAAACTCCTACTCCGATTTTCGGGATGCCAACGCGGTCGTGCTTGGCATTAGTACCGATGATGCCAAAGCCCATACTAAATTTGCAACAAAACTTAATTTACCTTTTCCGCTTCTAACTGATGCCGATGGTAAAGTTTCTACGGCTTATGAGAGTTATGGACTGAAAAAGTTCATGGGTAAAGAATATATGGGCATTAGCCGTCATTCTTTTTTGATCAGTCCTAACGGAAAAATCGAAAAGATGTACCTCAAGGTCATACCCGAAAGTCATGCAGTCGAAGTGCTGGCTGATGTGACTAACCCATAAACCCATAAACTCCGCCATGCAGCAGTTACAGAGGTTCGTCCAGACAGCGCTGGGCATTATTTTTCGTCATCCCCTAACGGGTACTAGCATCGTGCCAGTGCTACCCGATGGGCGTATTGTTCTAATTCAGCGCCGAGACAATGGTCGTTGGAGTTTACCAGGTGGCATTGTGGACTGGGGCGAAGATATTCCTACTTCGGTGAAGCGAGAGTTAACCGAAGAAACAGGACTAGATCTCATCAATATCAAGCGGCTAGTCGGCGTGTATTCTGACCCAAGGCGCGATCCTCGGTTTCATTCTATTTGCGTCTTGGTTGAGGCTACGGTAGATGGCGCGATGCAGGCGCAGGATCAGCTAGAGGTCATGGATGTGAGAGCATTTAAGCCCGAGGAAATCCCTCAGGGCGAATTGTCCCATGACCACGATCGCCAGCTTGCCGATTATTTGCGAGGGGCTACGGTGTTGGCGTGATGGTAGTTTTAAGAGATCCCCCTAAATCCCCCTTGTGAAAGGGGGACTTTGAAGTTGTGAGCTCTAGACGGGGACTGCGAGAAGTTGATTGACTTGCTTGGCGGTTTCAAAGAAATACGCAGCGTTCTCTTCTGGAGTTTTGGGCAGGATGCCGTGACCGAGGTTGAGGATATGTCCCTTGCTGCCCGCTTTGCGAACTGTGTCGAGAATGCGATCGCGAATCAATGCTTTCGAGCCAAACAGCACGCAAGGGTCAATATTGCCCTGCACCATCATGTTAGAACCGAGCCGTTGACGCGCTTCTGCCATATCCACCGTCCAATCGACGCTGATGATATCTACGCCCGATTGACCCATGCGCTCCAGCACACCCGCACTGCCGCTGATGTAGAGAATCATTGGGGTTTCAGGGTGCTTGGCTTTGACTTGGCGAACCACCTGCTGCTGATAGGGCAGCGCAAAGGCGTCGTAGTCTTGAGGACTGAGTTGCCCTGCCCAAGAGTCAAACATTTGGATAATTTGCGCGCCCGATTCAATTTGATAGCAGGCATAAGCGGCGATCGCATCGGCAAGCTTGCTCAATAACTGATGCAACATGGCTGGCTCTGAAAACGCCATGCCTTTAATAATGCTGTAGTCCTTCGAGCTTTTCCCTTCAACGGCATAAGCTGCCAGTGTCCAGGGTGCGCCGACGAAACCTAGCACCGTTGCCTCGTTGCCCACTTCTTGCCGCAGGGTTTGCAGAATGGTGCGAATAAACGGCATTGATTCTTCAGGCTCTATTTCGTGGAGCTGATCGATCTGTGCCTGAGTCCGGATGGATGGCTCAATGATGGGCCCTTTGCTCTCAATAATGTCGAAGGGGATGCCAATTCCGGGCAAGGGCGTCAAAATATCTGAAAACAGAATGACGCCATCTGGGCGAAACGCGCGCCAAGGCTGTAACGAAATTTCTACGGCGATCTCTGGATTCTCGGATCGCTCTCGAAAAGAGGGATAGCGATCGCGCAGTTCCCGGTACTCTTTCATGTAACGTCCCGCTTGGCGCATCATCCATACGGGGGGACGATCTACGGCTTCGCCGCGTGCAGCCCGAAGCAAACAGGGAACTTGATTGAATCCGGTCATTGCAACTCCGTCGATTGATTAATGCTGGGTCGATTTTTAAGCGTAGATGCTAGCCTACCATTGTGCGATCGCCTCTCTGTAACAAGGCTGGTTAAGCTGTTACAAAAGTTCAGGTTTGTAGATCCTCAACTGCCCTCATCCCCGACCCTTCTCCCCAAGGAGAAGGGAGCTATAATTCAAAGTCCCTCGCCCTCAGGGAGAGGGATTTAGGGTGAGGGCAAAAACCAGGATGCACCTAACTAATCCTTTAGCACATCAGCTTTGGGTGCATAGTACAGCGAAGTCCCATACAAAACCTGCTCCTGATGCGTCAGCAAAGTGCAGTCGGAGCGCGGATAGGCAACGCAAGTAACGATGTATCCGGCGGCTAATTCGGGCGATCGCAGGAACTTTTGCTCAGTCTGCTCGACTTCTCCCTCTAGCAGCTTTGCTACACAGCCCGAACATTCTCCTAGTTTGCACCCTGCTGGCAACCGGATACCTGCATCTTCGGCAATATCTAGAATATATTGGTCATCGGGCACTGTTAGAGTGCGATCGAGGGCGATCGCCGGATTCAATAACCGAACCTGATAAACTGCCATCTAGCGTTCCTGAACAAGACTCTTTCCAGCGTATCGAAAAAATGCACTTTCATTCCCATTCCTGCCGTCCTAGCTGCGATTGCAATGACCCGCCTTCCTACAAAATTCGGCAGCTATGGATCGCCCTGGCGCTGATTAGCATCTTTGCCGTTGCTGAACTATCGGTGGGTTTATTCAGCCATAGTTTGGCGCTTCTGGCAGAGTCGGGGCATATGCTTTCGGATGCGTTGGCGCTGGGGGTGGCGTTGTTAGCGACCTGGATGGCGCAACTGCCCGCCTCCAACCAGGCGACGTTTGGATATCGGCGGGTAGAAATTCTGGCGGCGCTAGCGAACGGAGTAGGGCTAATCGTCGTTGCTGGGTTGATTGCTTGGGAAGCGATCGCCCGTCTCCAAGAGCCGCCTACTGAAATCCTCAGCTTGCCGATGTTAATCACGGCGATCGTGGGGCTAGGCGTTAACAGCCTCAACGCCTTTTTGCTGCACGATGACAGTCACCATGATTTGAACTTGCAAGGGGCATTTTTGCACATGGTGGCGGATGCAGTTAGCTCGGTGGGTGTGATTGGGGCGGCGATCGCAGTTTGGTTGTTTCATTGGAATTGGGCAGATGGAGCCATTAGCCTGAGCGTTGCGATATTTATTGGCATTGGGGCAATTCCCATCATTCGGCAAAGCTGCCATATTTTGCTCGAAAAAACGCCGCCTCATTTGGATGTGGAGCAAATTCAAACTCATCTACAAGGTTTTTTGGGCGTGAAAGCGGTTGAGCGCATTCATGTGTGGACGATCGCCCTCGGTCAAGAGGCATTATTTGCTGAGTTGACCGTGGATATTCGAGACGGTGAGGAGCGCGATCGCTTGTTAGCAGAAATGCAAACTTCCACCCGTGAAGAATTTGGTATTCAAGAAATCGTTTTGCAAATGACTGCGCCAGTGCCAGTCAACCTATCTCGACCCGGAATACTGTTGGGCGTGATCAGCAACGAGGTGATGTAATCTATAGGCTGGTAATTACTGCACCCGTCATGAAAATTGCGACCTGGAACGTTAACTCAATTCGTACTCGTTTAGCACATCTAGTGGAATGGCTAGAGGACAATCCGGTAGACGTGTTGTGTGTGCAAGAAACGAAGGTCATAGACCCAGATTTCCCGCGATCGCTGATTGAGGCTTTGGGTTACCATGCTTACGTTTCAGGGCAAAAGTCTTATAACGGAGTGGCGTTGTTGAGCCGATCGCCGTTGACTGATGTGACGATGGGATTTACACCTATTTTGGAAGAGGCGATCGTCGGTGATTTAGATGATCAGAAACGAGTGATCACAGGCGTATTAGACGACGTGCGAATTGTTAATCTTTACGTGCCCAATGGATCGGCGATCAGCAGTGAAAAGTATGAGTACAAACTTCGTTGGTTAGAGATGTTGCGTCATTATCTAAAGGCGCTCATGGTGCGGCACCCCAAGCTATTAGTCTGCGGTGATTTCAACATTGCGCCCGAAGACCGAGATATTCATGACGCTACAGGGCGAGAACAACACATCATGGCTTCCGATGCAGAACGGCAGGCGTTGCAGCAAGCGATTTTTGACTTGGGCTTAGCGGATGCCTTTCGTAAATTTAACCGAGAAGCTGGGCAGTTTAGCTGGTGGGATTATCGGGCGGCAGCGTTTCGGCGAAATTTGGGTTGGCGAATTGATCATCACTATTTATCGCCCAGCTTGTATGAGTTAGCAAAAAACTGTGATGTCGATATCGCTCCCCGCAAGTTAGAGAAGCCGAGCGACCATGCGCCCGTGATTGTGGAAATTTAGGAGAGTGGAAATTCACATGACTTCTAATTCGCTGTCTCGCAAATGCGCCTTAAACTTGCCCTCGAATTTCACTAAAAGAGGAAAGTTTGCACTGATAGATTTACCATGCCATTCCGCAGCATTCCCCACAACCTCACCCTCTAAACCCTTAAGGTCAAAGGCTTCGTTTCTATGGGCAGGGTAGTGGTAAACCACAACAGATTCTTTGACTCGAACGCGATCGCCAACTTTCATAGCCTTTTAGTCATCTAAATTTAAAAATCTGCACTGGGGTGTTACATCCTTCTTTCGCCACGAATTGCAACACCTCATCATTTTTGCACATCATGTTCCCTTCCCATCTCTCAGAAATCTGATTGTTGAGATTGGGCAATCCTTCTCGGGTATTTTGCAGGCTAGACCCTAGTTGGGGTCTGTAGAAGGACTAGGCAGTTGTTGCGAGGGCGATGGTGCTGATTCGGGTAGGGGCGACTGAGGCTGTTCGTTAGGCGATCGCAGTCCATTAGGCGCAAGCTGCTGCCAAATAACAATGCCCAATCCACCCAGTACAATACCGATGATGCCAAGAACAAGAATCACCCAAAGATTCATCGGTTTCTTAGAACTGGCGATCGGCTCATCAACAACCGGGGGTTGTTCTATGGGCGGTTCCTCGTTGCCACCGTAGAGCAAGGCGCGTGATGCCGCTGTAAAATCTTCGGGGTCTGCCGTATCCATCATCGGGTCATCTTCGGGGTCTTCTATCAACTCAGTCTCAAACGGTGCATCTGTGACCCGACAGCGCCACATAACGACTGAGGTATTGTCGTGACCGTTCTTTTTGTTGGCTAAATCGACCCAAGACCGCACCGCTTGTTCAAGAGAAATTTCGCCCCGGAGGACTTGGCGCGAGTTGTTTTCCCAACTTTGCTCAACGCGATCGCCATCACTCAATCCATCCGAACACAGCAGCAGCAAGCCATCCTCTTCCACAATGAACCGTTGCACTTTGGGAGAGAGTAATTCTCCCTCACGAGTGCCCAAGGCTTGCGTCAGAGCGCCAGAGTCGGGGCGGCGCATTGCTTCTGAATAAAGATGCCGCCCCAAAGAGACTTCTCGCGTCACCACATCATCATCCACGGTCAGCGCATGGCAGTAGCGCGGCGTAATCCAATAGGCGCGGCTGTCTCCCACGTTGACCAGGTAAAGCTCATGGGCATTGCGGTTGCCTGCAACACTCTGGGGCAATTGAATCGCCATCACTAGGGTAGTGCCCATTCGCTGTCGCATCGCTCGGTCTTGGGTATTGTTGCGGGCAGAAATCAGGTTATTAGTAACCCGAGCAATGGAGGCAAGCTGCTGTTCAATCACCGCCGGACTCGTTGGCTCTGGCTTGTCTGCGTGTTCATACATCAAGGCACTGAGCTGAATTTTGAGCGAACTCAACGCCAGTTGGCTGGCAACCTCGCCGCCCTCGTGTCCGCCAATGCCATCGCAAATAATCCCTACATGGGGCAGCAATTTGTCTGGCACCGATGAAATCGGCAGCGGCGAAATAGGAAAGCAAGCATCTTCGTTATGGTCGCGCTGAGGCCCTGTAGTCGTCGCTCCAAAAATCTCTAGTTCGAGGGGTTGCTGCGCCGCTTGCTCTAACAAAATTTGGTTGAGCTGGGCGCTCAGAGTCATGGGGATTGTGCCATTGGGGGCGATCGCCGCTGCAATGCCAAATGTCGCTAAGTCTGCCTGGGTTGCTTCAGCAAACTGCATCTCTTGAACAAAAGCCTGCAATGCATTAGCCACTTGGGGTTGGGAGTAGGCAATCCAGGGCAGCCAGCAATTAGCCAGATCTTTGAGCTGTGGAGAGCGGCGATCGGGAATTAACTCACAGAGCCGCACTCGCCAGCCTTCTACCCGCAAATTGTCGGGTACAAGAAGGCTGGTTGCTACGCCCTGTTGCTTTAGCGGTTCCCACAGTTGCAGCATCTGCCAGAGCCAGTAGACCTGACGAACGGCTGAAGTTGAAGACCATTCTGAGACAAGGGCAGGATAGAGTTTACCCGATGCGTCAATGGGGACGTTATCCAACAGGCAGATAGGTTCTTGGTCTGCCAAAATGCAAAAGCCATAAATTCCTGGCAGATGGAGCCGATGCGGGTAAAGCTTTAAGTAAGGCTGTACTTCGTCGGGAAAGATCGGAACATCAGGAGCTTCAGCAGGCTTTGTTTTTAGCCAAATGTGCGAACCCATGACCACGTAGCGATCGCCCACCAATTCGCCCGCTGGAATTTGGGCAACCGATTCACCGATCGCCCATAGGTAGCGATACTCCAAGGGAGATTGACAGCGATCGCAGACTCGCTTTCCCAGCACATTATTGGGATGCAAACACCCTCGGTTAGGGCACTGCATGTACAAGGGCGGGCTGATGGGATCATCTAATATGGGCAATGGTGGATGGATGGGATGATCGTTTGTCATGGGTTCTGGGGCGGCTGAACTCAAATATTTAAAGATTAAACTTGAAGACTAAACTTTAAAGATAATAGAGACTCAAAACTTAAGGCTCAAAATCTATTTCGCTCTCAATCTGACCCGAAACTTAATGATTATTTACGTTCGGTTCGCGCTAATAAATCTTTGTTAGTTTACAGCCATAAACTGGCGTGATGTCTTGGAGTATAAGTTCGGGAACCCTGATGGAAGCGCATTAGGATGCCCGAATTATTCTGCGATCGCCCTTAATTTAGCTCTTTCTCTCAATTTCTTTAGCTCCTTCCGACTCTTACCCATGACCCTCTCATTTCTCTGGCTCATTGCAGGTATCGCCCTTTGTGCGTTGGAATTTGTGGTTCCCACTGCATTTATTGAACTGACGATGGGAATGAGTGCCATCATTGTGGCGGTTCTGGCTCGATTTATTCCGCATCTGGGCATTCAGGTGGCAATTTGGTTAGCACTGTCGATTGCCTCGACGGTTCTTCTCCGCCGTTTTCTGCCTAAACCGCGACACCGAACCATTGAAGATTCTAAAGAAGCCAAAACCCTGACGGGAATTTTGCCGGGAGAAACAGGGCGAGTGTTGTACGAAGGTAACTCTTGGCAAGCGCGATGTGCCGATGAAGAAATGGCGATCGCTGCCAACCAAAAGGTCTACGTCATTGAACGCCGAGGCACAACCCTAATGGTGATGCCTGAAAATCTGCTGCATTCCTAAAGCTGCATTCCTGAAACAGTTTCTAAACACAGCCACTTAAACATAGCCAGAGGTCACCATGGAAGGATTTTTTGCGTTCATCATCGTCGCGCTGGGCGGCGCGGGCTTGGCCGGATCGGTCAGAATCGTCAATCAAGGCAACGAAGCGCTAGTCGAACGGCTAGGCAGCTACAACAAAAAGCTTTCACCAGGGCTGAACTTTACCTTTCCCTTTGTCGATCGCATCGCCTATCAAGAAACCATCCGCGAGAAGGTCATCGAGATTCCGCCCCAATCCTGCATTACTCGTGACAACGTTTCTATCTCCGTTGATGCCGTCGTCTATTGGCGCATCGTCGATATGGAAAAGGCTTACTACAAAGTGCAAGATATCAAGTCCGCTATGGTCAACGTAATTTTGACTCAAATTCGTTCCGAGATGGGTCAGCTAGAACTCGATCAAACCTTTACTGCTCGGTCTGAAATTAACGAACTCTTGCTGCGTGAACTTGATGTTGCCACCGACCCCTGGGGTGTAAAAGTCACCCGCGTCGAACTCCGCGACATCATCCCTTCCCAAGCCGTCCAAGAAGCTATGGAGCTACAAATGTCTGCTGAGCGTCGCAAACGAGCCGCCATCCTCACTTCTGAGGGCGATCGCGAATCCGCCGTTAACAGCGCCAGAGGAAAAGCAGATGCCCAAGTCTTAGATGCCGAGGCTCAGCAAAAATCGGTTGTTATGAGAGCCGAAGCCGAACAAAAAGCTACCGTCCTTCGCGCCCAAGCCGCCCGCCAAGAGCAAGTCTTGAAAGCCCAAGCTACCACCGAAGCCCTCCAAATCATTGCGAAAACTCTCCAAACTGATCCCAACGCCCGCGAAGCCCTCCAATATTTAATGGCGCAAAATTACCTGGATATGGGCAGCAAAATTGGTGCCAGCGCCAGCAGCAAAGTCATGTTCATGGATCCCCGCACTATTCCCGCCACCATGGAAGGCATTCGATCCATCATCTCACCTGACACCAACCCACCGACCTAATCAGCCTTTCCTCTCCCTGATTAGACGACCCAGGAGGTATTCTAAAAAAGCATCAGCTTATAGGAACCTCCTCCCATGAAATTTGGCGTCATCGTCTTCCCAGGCTCTAACTGCGATCGCGACATTGCCATGGTCGTCCGCGATCTCCTCCATCAACCGACGCGCATGGTCTGGCACGAAGAAAGCGATCTCTCCGACCTAGACGTCATTATTATTCCTGGCGGCTTCAGCTACGGCGACTATCTTCGCTGCGGCGCGATCGCCCAGTTCTCCCCTGCCCTGCAAGCCACCATCAAACACGCCGAGCAAGGCAGCAAACTTGTGCTGGGCATCTGCAACGGCTTCCAAGTCCTCACAGAAGCAGGCTTGCTCCCTGGCGCGCTCATGCGTAACCGAGACTTACACTTTGTTTGCGATCGCGTCCCGCTTCGCGTTGAGCGCACCAACTCTCCTTGGACACAGAACTATAAATCAGGACAAGTGATTACCCTGCCGATCGCCCACGGAGAAGGCAACTACTACGCCGATGCCAAAACATTGGCAGAACTCGAAGCCCATCACCAAATTCTTTTCCGCTACTGCACCCCAGCTGGCGAAACTAGCCCCGCTGGAAACCCCAACGGCTCACTCAACAACATCGCTGGCATCTGTAACCGTCGCGGCAACGTCATGGGCATGATGCCTCACCCCGAACGGGCTGCTGATCCTATGCTAGGTAACACTGACGGACTAAACCTTTTCAAGGGCGTGTTAGAAGCAATGGCGCTAGTTTAGCGGCTCGTGCTTAATGGGGTTTGACAATTAAAACCGAACAATGGGCTTCTTCAGCAACCTGACCGCTCACCGAGCCTTGTAAAATCCGGTTCATGCCCGTTAGCCCACGACTGCCAATTACAATCAGGTCAGCTTTATGAATATTGGCAAGGCGAGTAATTTCTTCTGCCGGGTTGCCTGTAACAATCTCTAGCTCAGTTTTACAGGGCAAAATTGCCTGATATGCCTGGAGCTTCGCCAAAGCCTCATGGGAAATTGACTCTGTTTCAACTTGTGGGCGATCGGCAGCAACGTCTGGATCTTTGCCCGCGTTAAAAACAACATGGGCGACGATGATTTTAGTCTCAGGTTGAAGCTGAAACTGAAGTAATGTTTGAACCACCAGTTCCGAAAGGTCGGAGCTATCTAAAGCCACCAAGATCTTCTTCAGCACAGTGGATTTTCCTCATGAGGACTCTCCCTATCTTAAGGCTCTTCATCCCTAGTTCTCAGCCTGACTGAATCTGCATGGGAAGATAGCCCTTCGGCAGTAGCCAAAAGATCGATCGCCCCTGCCATCTTTTGCAGAGCCACGTCAGAATATTGAATCAGGCTAGAGTGCTTCATAAAGGTTTCTACTCCCAGAGGCGAAGCATAGCGCGCTGAACCTGATGTGGGCAGCGTGTGGTTAGGCCCGGCAAGATAATCCCCCACTGCTTCAGGCGTAGAGTTACCTAAGAAAATGGCTCCAGCGTGCCGGATGTGTTCTAGTAAACCCCAAGGATCTTCTACTTCCAGCTCTAAGTGTTCGGGGGCAAATTCGTTCGATAGTTCAGCAGCAGTCTTTAAAGAATCAACAACAACCACTAAGCCGTAGTGGGCGATCGCCTTCTCGGTCAACATTTTGCGAGGATGGTTAATCAATTGGCGCTTCACCTCAGCCACTACCTGCAACGCCAAATCTGCATCCGTCGTCAGCAAAATAGCGGCTGCCATCGGGTCATGCTCTGCCTGTGCCAACAAATCGACGGCAACATGAGTAGGATTAGCGGCAGAATCGGCAATAATCAGCACTTCTGAAGGTCCTGCCAAGGAATCAATGCCCACTGTGCCGTAGACCAGCTTCTTGGCAAGGGTGACATAAATATTGCCAGGCCCTGTGATCACGTCAACCTTAGGAATCGTTTCGGTGCCATAGGCCAGAGCAGCGATCGCCTGGGCGCCGCCAACCCGATAAATTTCTTGAACGCCTGCCTCTTGCGCTGCCACCAAAACCGCTGGATTGATTGTCTTATCAGCAGTAGGCGGCGTGGTAATGACAATGCGCGGCACCTTAGCCACCCTAGCCGGGATAGCATTCATAATGACCGTACTAGGGTAAGCCGCCCGTCCGCCAGGAACATAAAGCCCAGCTCTGTCAACAGGCGTATATCGCTTGCCCAGTACCACTTCATCATCGCCAAAATGAACCCAGCTTTTGGGAACCCGCTGTCGATGGAATGACTCCACCTGCCGACAGGCAAGCTGGATTGCATCCAGTAGTTCCTTAGAAACCTGCTGGTATGCCGCATCTAGCTCAGAGCCGCTCACCCGCAGGTCTTCAGCCTTGAGTTGGACTTGATCGTATTCTTCGGTGTAATGGAGAACTGCCCGATTTCCTTGCCGTTTAACGGCTTGGAGCACTTCGCGGACTGTTGCCTCTTTATGGACAACTTGATCGTCATGGGTGCGATCGCAAATTCGGTGCAGTTCGGCTAGTGCCTCAGCCCGCTGAGTAATAATTCGCAGCATCGCCTCGTTGGGGTAGAACGGATGACTCTAGATTATTGAGAAATTTGCTGAATAGCTAGGCTCGTATGCAGAATACACATTTAGAAAAACATATCCAGAAAATAACCCAGCTCCAGCATGATTTCTTATAGCTTAACTGGATTTTAAGGAAGTTGAGAGTGAGTTGTAGGAGTAAATCTCAGACTAATATAAAGTTTGCTAGCTTTTGGTTCGATTCGTCCGCTATGATAGTTGATCGCTGAGAGAACTATCCCCAAAAGCATTAACTGTGGCAAATATTAAGTCCGCGATCAAACGTATTGACATTGCAGAACGCAATCGCCTTCAGAATAAATCCTATAAATCGGCGGTCAGAACGCTGATGAAAAAGTCTCTTGCTGCGGTGAGCGTTCACCAGGCAAACCCGTCCCCCGAAGCTCAGCAGGCTGTTGAGAAATCCATGTCTGTCGCCTTCAGCAAAATCGATCGCGCTGTCAAACGGGGCGTCATTCACGCTAATACAGGCGCTCGCAAAAAAGCGCGCCTCGCCAGAGCGCTGAAAGCTCAGGAAGCTTCAGCATCCTAGGGCATTGATCTTGCTCTTGTTCTCGTGTTGATCTCTGTGTAACTTAATCCCCATGCAGCTCATCGACACCCATGTTCACATCAACTTCGACAGCTTTCAGCCTGACCTGGAGGCTGTTGCTCAAAACTGGCGAGATGCAGGGGTGGTTCGTTTAGTTCACTCTTGCGTCACGCCTTCTGAGTTTGAGCAGATTCAAGCCTTAGCAGATCGGTTCCCGGAGCTGTTTTTTGCAGTGGGGCTGCATCCGCTTGATGTGGATCAATGGACAGATGACTCAGCCAGCCAAATTCTGGCGCTAGCTCAGTCTGATGTGCGGGTGGTGGCGATCGGTGAAATGGGGTTGGACTTTTACAAAGCAGACAACCGGAAACTTCAGGAGCAAGCGTTTTGGGCACAGCTCGAAGTGGCTCGTCAGCTTAATCTACCTGTCATTATTCATTGTCGAGATGCGGCAGAGGCAATGGCGGAGCTGATTAAGGCTTTTTGGCAAGAGCAAGGAGTCGTTCAGGGTGTGATGCACTGCTGGAGCGGCACTCCGGAGGAGACGCAATGGTTTCTCGACTTAGGGCTTTACATCAGCTTTAGTGGCATTGTCACCTTTAAGAATGCAACTCAGGTGCATGAATCAGCCCAGTTGGTGCCTAGCGATCGCCTCTTAATTGAAACCGATTGCCCATTTTTGGCACCCGTGCCGAAGCGGGGCGAACAACGCAATCAGCCAGCCTACGTTAAATATGTGGCAGAACAAGTGGCGCGGCTGCGAGGTGTGGAAGTGGAGGCGATCGCCGCTCAAACCACCACCAATGCTTGCTTACTGTTCAAATTGCCAACCGTTGACCCGCCAAAGTCTGAAGAGCCACACTTTGTAGAAATTTCTTAAGCAACACACAAAAAAGAGAATATACGTCATAATTATTGACATGAGTCATCTTTTGCGTTATGCTCACTCTGCTCTAAAACCACCTTAGCCCTTAACATTAAATATTGAAATCTTCCCTGAAATTCTGCTTCATCTCGACTCAACTTTCGAGAGATAGCTAGATTCTTCTCAGTCTTCACCCTTCTCTGGAGACTGACACTTTGTGTTGATATTTGTAAATTAAGACCCATCAGCCTTGAGGGACTTGCCCTAAGACTGAACCACATGAGGAGCCGCATGAGTAACCTAACCCAATCTGCACCCGTTTTTACCCTACCAGACCTTGTAGAAATTCAGCGGGCGAGTTTTCGCTGGTTCTTGGATGAAGGTTTGATTGAAGAGTTAGAGAGCTTCTCCCCCATTACTGACTACACAGGCAAGCTCGAACTTCATTTCCTGGGTAAGGAATATCGGCTCAGACGACCTAAGTATGACGTTGACGAAGCCAAGCGTCGGGACAGCACCTATGCCGTGCAAATGTACGTTCCCACTCGGTTAATTAACAAAGAAACCGGAGAAATTAAAGAGCAAGAAGTCTTTATTG
>Ga0105047_10005924_pt1 | contig 20825 bp, 22 predicted proteins | sample MAT04_FD_78384 | JGI IMG/M metagenome (GOLD analysis project Ga0105047, IMG submission 78384) | Freshwater microbial communities from Lake Fryxell liftoff mats and glacier meltwater in Antarctica - MAT-04 (megahit assembly) | ecosystem: Environmental > Aquatic > Freshwater > Ice > Liftoff... | reverse complement strand
TTTCTCCAGTTCAATCAGTATGGTATCTTTAGGAAGATTCTCTGCCAAGAACTCTTTATGAGTAGTCGTAATGATAGTCTGCTGCTTAGTAATCACATGGAGAACATCCCTAATGTGCTTTGTGTCTAACTCAGAGAAGATATCATCCAGAAGCAACAACGGACTCTCCCCTAGCAACTTCTCAATATAGGCAAGTTGTAGCAATTTTAACTGGAGAACGACCAGTCGTTGCTGACCACGAGAACCATAATGCTTTACATTCTTTTGAACACCTGACTCATCCTTAATATCGATAAAAAAATCATCCCTATGTGGCCCAACAAGTGTTACGCCTGAGCCTGCCTCTGCCCCCCTGTACTGCTCAAGACGCTCCTTTGAAACAACACTTTTGTCATAGGTGGCCATAAAGGGTAGAAGAGGTTTTTCCTCCTTATTAAAATAGCTAATCAATTCTTCTCTCATCTTGGTTATATAAGAACCATTTTCTATTAAAAGATGGTCCCAGTACTCGAACTGCTCCTGACTTCTCATACCAGTCTCTCTAGCAAGATCTAGTAGCGCATTTCGATGTCGCAGCGCCTTGTCGTAGGCAGTTGTTGCAATGCGGTACTGCCGACCTGTCATCTCCAGAACAGTATCTAAAAAACCACGCCGCTGTGAAGGAGAGCTGACAATTATATCTAAGTCTGAGGGCACGAATAATAACGCAGGCATAATTCCTACAAAGTCTACTCGACGACGCGCGACGCCATTTACAAAAAACCTCTTAGAGTAAGTTCTGGCACCTAACCCACCATCCGCAAGTGCTACCTCAAGTTTTTCCTTTTCCCCATGAGACTCGATTTCTCCGATTACACGACCAGCCTGATTTCCAAACTGAATCATCTGTGTGTCCTTTTCTGCTTTAAAACTTTTACCGGTTGCAAGCAAAAACAATGCTTCAATAAGATTACTTTTACCAGCAGTGTTCTCGCCTATGATCACGGTAATATCGGGGGAAAAGGTAAAGGTTTCCTTAGAATAGCTGCGGAAATTCTTTAATGAAAGGGTCTCAAAAATCATTCAATGACTGTACCAACAAACGTATCTCCCGTAAAGTACTTCTCGAGATTATCAAAATCTTCTCCATGAAGCACGACAACTTTTGTCCCTAATTCTTCAGCCTTTTTAGCAGCAATAGGGTCAAAGGGCATATTAAGACCCGGAGTCCATTCATCCCCCACTATCTTTCGAAACTCTTTCCACTTCACCTTATCGATAGGCTTTGCATCGGGAAACTTTTTAGGATCCTTCTCATATACTTGTTTAATATTGCTCAAATTAATAACAGTGCTTACGTCATAATCCTCACATAAAAGGAGGGCGCAGTAGTCAGTTGACCAACCCGGACGCCACCCGGCAGCGATAACTACGGGCTCAGGAACTTTACGAATAATTTCATAGTGTTTGAGGATGTATGGGTGGGCGATGTCGCGAAAAATAGTGCGGACCAAATGAGCATTAAGCTTTGTGGCATGAATCCCTAAATAATCCAGATCGTCTCGGGTTAACTCGTGCCCCACTACTTCTCTGCCGGCATCTCTATAGTGTCTGGCTATCACACCGCCTCCTGAGACCAAGAAAAATTGCCTCTGTGGATATTTAGCAATTTGACCCCTAATAAATGAGTTTAAATTAGTGAGGAAAGTGGTGTTGATTCCCTTCTCAGTTACGATAAGAGAGCCTCCAACCGATATGACAATTTTTTCTGGATATTTGGTCGTCATCAGCAAAAAAGCACGTTTCGTTCCCGATTAGTGCTCCGTGCTTATCCTACCACATATACCCCAATCAGACAATAGCCTGACAAAAGGAAAATATCTTATAGTATTGACATCTTACAGAGACGTGCTATAATCTCTATTCATAAGGTAACTTTGTACAAAAAGTCTCTATTTGCAGGCTTTTTTGTATTTCTTACCTTACAATTAGTTCTTTAACAAGCTAGTTGTGAACTACCTCTTTTCTCCTTCGCACCTTTTGCGCGGAGAGTAGCTCACTGCGGCTTTCTGAAGACTAATCCCCCACACTTCGCCTTTAGGAAGCCGCAGTCAGCCCAGAGAAAGGAGGTAAAACTTTCTGGGAAGGATATCATGTTGATATCCTAATCTGACAAGGACTGTCTGGCAACAGAATTCATCGAGAACACTGACGTTCGATCTTATGTAAAAGGAACTGACCGATGCTCTGCAATGTTTGTGGCGTTCGAGTTGTGTCCGGTCCCAGTGGAGTCATCAATGATGGGATGGCGTTTTGCTACGCACACCTTTCGGATGCTCCAAGGGAGTTTCAAGACGAACCTGACGCCCCGAGCTTCGTCCCTGTTTTCCCGCCTCGAGTTGGCAAATGCGCTGCAAAGCGTTCCGCCTTCGCGATACGAGAAATCAATCCTAATCCCATCCGCCGTGGATCCCACGAACTCGCAAAGACGATTCTTACCTTGGTCGGGATCAAACCCTCCAAGACAGTCGTCGCCCGAATTCGGGATCGGATCGTAGCTGTGGATGTTCGCCGAGTCACTCCGGAGGTCTTCAAGCTCGAATTCTCGCAGCTGATGAGCGCTTTTAGCGCCACACTCACTGTCGAGCACCTCGATGCCATTTTCGGCATGGTCTATAGACCGCAGCTTCCGATGAAAATCAACTCGTCGGCAGGCCTTGCGCGAACGATTGTGCTGTTTCTTGGATCATCTGATCCGAAAAAAATCGAGGCGATCCGAATGCGCCTCGTCGGCCTCGACACGAAACATCTCAACCTGCATGCCTTCAAGAATGAATTTGGAGCTATGCTTCGATCGGACACGGTCGACCTCTCCCCAACAGGTGAGGACTTGCGCGAGATCTACAAGCTCGTCAACGGCTATCTTTGTCGCAAGAGCAACCGCCGACCGGATTACTCCGAAGAGATGACCTCAACGGGGTTCGACGCGTTCGATATTTCACCGCTCGAAGACGACCCCGAGACGCAAGAATGGGTTGGACCATTCCTTCGACTCCAGGCCATGCAGCTTAAGGGAACGATCCACGAAGGAGTTACCCTCCAGCAGCTGTTTTCTGTCTGGAGCGGTGAAGCCCCCTCGATGAGCTCGCCGTATGAGGATGATGAAATCCGGGAGATTGCCGGCATGTCGCCGGCTCTCGAGAGGAGATGTCCGAGGGGCACCCACATCGCCCTAGGGGATTAGGAGAGAATCATGAAGCAGTTCTTGTTGTATGCGGCAATTACAGCAGCATACATCGCGTCCGTTTTTGTGCTCGGAGCCATTACAACGCCAAGATTTGGCGTCAGTGCTGGAGCCTTTGAGCTCGTTATTGGAGCCTTCTTAGGCTTCAATAGCGCGAAGGATGCAGGAACCGTGTACGGTAAGCTGCACCTAAATCCAGCATATAACCTCCCGAGCGGTAATAATACCTAGCGAGAGGATTCACAACTAGCTCTGTGCGCCCCGATCCGCCAGCTGGCGGAAATCGGGGCGCACAAGAGTCTTTACATTTATGCAGTTTTTTTGGAGATGACCGATGCCACTTCTTTAAAGAACCTCTTTTTAGAAAATTTCTTTGCTCTGGCTATACACTCTTCTTCTTTTAGCTTTTTTTTGTCAAATACTTTAAGTTGCTCTATCAAACTTTCTTTATTAAGTTGATCAAAAAATAGACCACTCTTTCCTTCCTCTATTGTCTCTTTTACTCCTCCTGATCGATACGCGATTACAGGCGTCCCCTGTCCCATAGCCTCGACAGGTGTTATCCCAAAGTCTTCGTCCTCTGAGGCAAAGAGAAACGCCTTCGCCCCTCGCATTAACTCCAGCTTTTCCTTATCATCAACTTCACCCAAAAATTCAATCGTTGACTTCTTAACCCCATCTACCATGAGCCATTTTCTATTAGCCATTTTCCGTAATTCCTCCCCATACCCAGCAAAGGCTTTCCCAAAGACTTTAAGTGGCACTCCTAGCTCGCTACAAGCCTGCACGATCACATCAACATGCTTTGCCCTAGCTAACCTACCACCCGTTAAGAAATAGGCTCCCTCTTGGCCTTTGGTTTCTTTTTGCAAATCAAGCTCTACAGGAGGATAAACTACGACAGCATCCCTACGATAAAACTTTTTAATACGTGCTTTAACTTCCAGAGAATTAGCTATATAAAAATCCACGTTCTTTGAGGCGTTAAGGTCAACTATGCGCAGAATGTGGTTCATTGTCTCACCAATAATACGAAGCAGGACATTATGCTTCCACTGTCTAGCCGTAGCATAGCCATAGAGATAACGAGGAGGTGTATGACAGTAGCATATAAGCTGAGCACTATTTTTGCGAACAGAATTGGGGAAATATGCACCGGTTGCGGAGGAGATGATCAGATCATAGCCTGAAAAATCAAATGACTTAAAGGCAAGTGGTGAAAGCAGGCGAAGCGGGCTTATAAGCTTAGCTTTCCCAGGGATATACTGCAGAAATGAAGTCTTTATCTTCCAACTCTTAAATCGTGCTCTATGTGGCCCTAAGTAGGAGGGTAAATAGAGGCTAGTATAGACATCAGCCTGTGGATAGAGCTCATGAAGTGCTTCCAAGACCCGCTCTGCTCCCCCATACTCTTTTATGTAATCATGTACTAATGCAATCTTCATAATAGATCCATTTGATCGCTTGGAATCTTGGCTGTCTTTTCAGACTTCATAGCTACAACAGGAAGCGGATAGCGTACATCCAGACGTGTAATCAGACTCTTAAAACTATGTTCTTCAAATCCTTTACGTAGCGCCTGTGTATCAAGTGCATCAACTCGACAGTCCTCCAGTCTCAGATGCACCGGTGCATCTGTCATGATTTTTGCTAGTTTTTTAGCCAGTGCTCCCTGCTCTGCATCTGTTGCTAATTTAAGCCCTACCCTTTCTGGAACTTCGCCTAGTCTTTCATAAAGAGCCTCAAATGTACCAAACTTTTGCAGTAATGAAGCGGCTGTTTTAGGACCAATTCCTCCTATTCCAGGATATCCATCTGACGGATCACCGATAAGCGCCTTATAATCAACAAATTGTGAGGATTTAACCCCATATTTTTCCTCCACCATGTCTTGATCAAACAACGCTGTCTTACTCATACCCGTAATAAGCATTAGAATCCTGGTCTTATCATCAACCAGCTGGAGCATATCTCGATCCCCTGTCACTACTACCACCTCTAAATCCTTCTCCTGTTTTGCTTGGTACGCGAATGTTCCGATCACATCATCGCCCTCATACCCATCTGCAAAGGAGACCTGTACTTTCATCTTCTCCAAAAGATCATCAATTAGCCCCACTTGATCAGACAGGTCACTCTCCATCGGAGGCCTATGTTCATGATAGCCTGCAAAGAGACTCTGACGGATAGTAGGTTTGGAGCGATCAAACGCCACGATAATATAATCAGGCTTCTGCTCGTGAAGTACGCCCAAAAACATTCCGAAAAATCCGTACACAGCGTTGACGATCTTACCCTGGCTATTTGTGAGACCGGGCATAGCATGATACGCACGATGAAGCAGTGCTGATCCGTCTATGAGGACAAGCTTTTTTGAATAGTCGGAAGGTTTTTGTGAGGAAAGAGAGTCGTTCATCAAGCAATTGTATACTTGTTTAGCCTAGAATTACAATTGGTTCTTAAGCAGTAGGCTTTGCTTTTGGAAGCACCTTTGGTCCAACAAGTTTAATGAAGTCATCAGCATCAAGCGTCTCTTGCTTAAGTAGTTCCTCAGCGATAACATCGAGCTTACCACGCAGTTCAAGCAAGATTTTTTGTGCTGTCTTATATCCAGCATCAATAATCTTTGCAACCTCTGCATCAATCTTGCCGGTCATATCCTCTGATAGCTCAGAGCGATCATAAGGAGAACGGGACTCTACCTCAAGAGTAATTGGGCCGAGACGACTCATCCCAAATCTCATCACCATAGCCTTGGCGACATAGGTCGCCTTTTCAATGTCATCTGACGCACCTGTGGTGACCTCGCCAAAAACGAGCTCTTCAGCTGCTCTTCCGCCAAGCATAACAGCTATTTGTTCGATGAGGCGCGTCTTAGTCTCGTGTACTCTGTCAATATTTTCCATCATGGTGTGCCCCAGACTCATGCCCCGTGAGACGATTGAGATACGATGAACCGGATCCATGTGCGGCATCTCCCAAGATACGAGCGCATGCCCAGCCTCATGATAAGCAGTCATTCTTCTGTCCTCTTCTGACTGGAGACGCTTTTTCTCAGGACCCAGTTTTACCTTAGTAGCTGCTTCCTCTAAATCCGCCATATCGATAGCTTTCTTGCCAAGTCTTGCTGCGAGAATTGCTGCCTCATTTAGCATGCTTTCAAGATCTGCTCCTGAAAACCCAACCGTACGCTTTGCTGCCTTTTTCCAGTCGACGTCTTTAGTAAATGGTTTATTTTTAGCATGAATAAGCAAAATTTGCTGTCTTCCGACGACATCGGGGAGTTCTAGGCTTACCCGACGATCAAAGCGTCCTGGCCTGACCAGTGCTGGATCAAGGACATCCGGCCTATTCGTTGCAGCCATAACGATTATCTGCTCACTTGGAGTAAATCCATCCATCTCAACAAGTATCTGATTAAGCGTCTGTTCCCTCTCATCATGACCACCCATCATCCCTACCCCACGAGAACGACCAATTGCGTCTACTTCATCAATAAAGATAATTGCAGGCTGTGCTTTTTTAGCGGTATTGAAAAGATCCCTTACACGAGAAGCACCAACTCCTACCAGCATCTCCATGAACTCTGATCCAGCCATGCTGAAAAAGGCAACGCCTGCCTCTCCCGCTGTTGCTCTAGCCAGCAACGTTTTACCTGTTCCTGCTGGACCCACCATCAGGACGCCTTTAGGAGTGCGTGCACCCATAGCTTTATACTTTTGTGGATTCTTAAGAAAGTCCACGACTTCTGTTAACTCCTGCTTGGCCTCGTCAACACCTGCTACATCGCCAAAGCTAACCTTAGGAGTATCTTTGCTATAGAGCTTCGCTCTAGACTGACCGAATGAAAAAAGACCCTCCTGTGAACCCTTCGCTTGCTTAAAAATAAAGTAAAAAAATCCAACCATAAGAAGTACTGGCAGGACAGCTCCCAAAATCCCCACCCAACCACTCATGCCAGACAAATCTTTTATTGTTACCTTTACAGGTTTATCTTTAAGCGATACTCCTGCGCTATTAAATAGCGAATAAAGATCAGCTGAGGGCTCTTTAATAGCCTCTACTTTGGAGTTGTCGGATTTAGTAATAGTTAACTTGTCACCATTGACATTAATTTCTTTTACTGTCCCCTTTTTTACTTCTTGAATAGCTTGGGAGATGGAGATTAACTTAGATTCATCATAAGGAGTACTAAAAGCACCTAAAACAATGAGTGTTAATAGTCCAAGAAATCCATATAGTAGAAGATTCTTCCACGAGGTTTTCACCTTAAATTTAACAATCTTATTTTTTTTGCTACCTAAACTGATTCGCCTGCTTGAAGCCATAGAATTCACCGAGTATAACAAATATGGGGTATAGATGCTAGTACATAAGCCTTAAGTCTTAGCCAGGCTGAGACATTTTTTTTTATGCTGAATCAATCCGTCTTTTTGCATCGAATCTAGAATAGTAATTAATCTCTCTAGTAAAATAGGGTTCCGTCTATCAAAATAGTCCCACAGTTCAGCAATAGACATCTCCTGCTTCCCTATAAGAAGTTTGACTGTCTGTCCACGAAAATATCTATCTGATGATAAAAAATGAGACTGCTTCGGGACGGGAATTTTAGCCTGCTTCAGCACTAGAGAACTATAATCCATCAGAGCCTGATTCCACTTATATGCTTTGCCGATTGGTAAAATCTGAAGAGCTACCTCCTCAATCGTTTTTTCATCTGGCAACTCTCCATTAAAAAACTCGTGGGTAATCACTTTTCTGATATTCGTATCCACGACGGGAATCTGTTGATCGAACGCAAAGCAGGCAACTGCCGCTGCGGTATACTTGCCTATCCCCGGAAGCTCCATTAACGCATGTATGTGTTGGGGAAATACTCCCTCAAGCTCCCTGACTATAATTCGAGCTGTTTTTTGGAGATTGAGCGCTCGACTGTTATAACCTAAGCCTGACCAATACTCCAAAACCTCACGCAGTGAGCCATCAGCAAGCTGAGCAACTGTTGGAAATCGAGTGATCCAGGCTTCATATTTAGGAATAACCCTCCCTAACTGTGTCTGTTGAGACATAACCTCAGAAACCAGAATACGGTAAGCACGATCGCCCAAGGAGATGTCGTCTGGCATCTCCCGCCAAGGCAAATCACGCTCATTGTCCTGATACCAAAGAAAAATCCTATCTTGAAACTCTCTAATTGTGACGTTATCTAATTGCATAGAGGTGAGGTGGTAATAATCAATTCTGAATTATAAATTTTGAATTCTACATTGATAAGAAGCCCATTTTGCTCTTCACTTCATTAATCGTTAGTTGTGCCTTAGCCCTACAACGCTGTGCATGGGACTGCAAGATAGCGTCAACTTCTTCAGGATGCTCTTCATAATACTTTCTTTTTTCCTGAATTGGCTCTAGCTCCATAAAAATAATCTCAGCGAGATCGGCTTTCATGTCGCTATAACGTATCTTTTTATCCTTATAGTCTAGAACATATTTATGATGCATATCTTTACCTCCAAGCAAGTACATCAATATAAACAGATTCGCAACTCCACCCTCTTGAGGGATCTGTCCGCCAAGTATGCCGCTGTCTGTTGGAACTTTAGCCAGTCGACTCTTAATCGTCTCTAAATCATCTGTTAAGTTAATAAAGCTACCCTCAACGGACTTACTCATCTTCCCTGTGCCCATAAGCGATGGGACATAGCCGCCCTGAGTAGCAAAGCGCTTAGGTTCAGGAAATGTCTCGCCATACGTAGTGTTAAACTTACGCACTATCTCACGAGTCACTTCGATATGAGGCTCCTGATCTATACCAACTGGAATCAGTTCTGCCTTATAGAGCATAATGTCTGCTGCCATAAGAACAGGATAATAAAGCAGGCCCATATTTACATACTTAGGATGTTGCTCTTTTTTATCTTTATATGTTGGGAGATCTTCTAAGCGACTAACTGGGTAAATGGTACCAAGGTAATAAGCTAGTTCCATATGCTCAGGCACCATGGACTGAACCTCTATGAGACAACGCTCTGGATCTAAGCCAACTGAGAGATAATCTAGAATTACACTTCTGGTAGCCTCAGCAAGTGTCTCTTTCTCATAAGGAGTCGTGATCGCATGCAGATCAACAACTGAAAAAACACAGTCATATCTATCCTGCAACTCAAGCATGCCCTTAACAGCACCCAGATAGTTACCCAAATGAAGCCTCCCCGTTGCTCTGATTCCTGAATATACTTTTTGCTTTGCCATAGGCGTATTGTACACTATCATTCTCCTTTTGATAACTTGCCAATTACTTGAAGCCGCAACTAAAGAGCTTGCTTAACGAGCTATTCCTACCAAGGGCTTAAGAAATGCCTTAACATTTTTAATCCTGTCTCGTGGAGTTGATTCATGTAATGTGTCTATCAGTGCACTTCCGATGACAGCTACCTCTGCGTGTGGAGCAAGAGCCATTATATGTTCACGTTTTGAAATGCCAAAACCTACAGCTAGTGGCAAATTTATTTGAGCATGAACTCTCTGTAGATAGCTCTCAATAGTCGGATCTAGCTCTTTTTGAGCCCCTGTAATCCCTTGCCTAGCCGTGCAATACACGAAGCCTTCAGCTATTTTTGCGTTCTTTATAAGCCGCTCGTCTGTTGAGGCTGGAGATACCACTCGAACAGCATGGAGATCATTTTGCTTACAAAAAGCTAGAAACCTTTCTGCGTCTTCCTCTTCAATCGGCATATCGGGCACTAGCAGACCAGAAATTCCGGCTTTCTTTGCAGCTTTACAAAACTTTTCAGTGCCATATCGAAAAACCGTATTAAAATAGGCCATAAAAAGAATCGGAATTGAAACTTCCTTTGTAAGCTTAGTAGCAATTTCAAATGCGTCTTTAACTTTCGTTCCCTGAGCAAGTGATTGCTCACAAGCCTTCATAATAGTGGGCCCATCGGCAAGTGGATCTGAGAATGGTATCTGTAATTCAACGAAGTCTACTCCCGACTCTTCCATCGCCTTTACTACCGGAATTGTCTCATTAAGAGTTGGGTATCCAACAATTACATGTGTCATTAATCCTACTCTATTTTCCGATCTAATCTTATCTAATTGTACATTTATTTTATTCATACATATTCTCCTTAACTTCTCTATCTAGGAACTCATAAAATGACCTGTCTTTAGTCGCTGATGCCACGATAAATAAGTCCTTATCCCCCCTACCCGAAATGTTCACCACGATAACGTTACTTTTAGGAAGAGTAGGAGCTAATTTAATAGCGTGTGCAAGGGCATGAGATGACTCTAGGGCGGGAATAATACCCTCCTCGTGTGCAAGCATATCAAATGCCTTAATCGTCTCACTATCAAGCGCGGAAACGAATTCTACCCGCTTAGTATCATGGAGATCCGCAAGCTCTGGACCAATTCCTGCATAATCAAGACCTGCTGAAATACTATGTGTGAGTGCAAGCTGACCGTCATCATCTTGTAAAAAGTATGATTTAAATCCTTCGACCACGCCTACGCTTCCACCCTGAAAACGAGCTGCATTATCTCCTTTTTTCTTACCTCTTCCACCAGCTTCAACCCCAATAAGCTTTACAGATTTGTCTTTAAGAAATTCTGTGTAGGCTCCCATAGCATTACTTCCCCCACCAACACAGGCTACGACATAGTCAGGAAGTTTTCCCTCCTCCTTTTTAAGCTGTTGTTTTATTTCTTTACCTACCACAGACTGGAAATCTCGCGTCATGGTCGGATACGGATGTGGTCCAACAACTGAACCTAAGAGATAGTGTGAATCTGCGACATTTGAGATCCAGTATTTAAGCGCAGCATTTACAGCATCTTTAAGCGTTTGGCTCCCATCAGTAACTGGAACTACCTTAGCTCCAAGTTTTTCCATCCAAAACACGTTTGGTCGTTGCCTGGCTACATCAACAGCGCCCATGTATACCGTGCATGAAAATCCCATCTTAGCAGCAACTGTGGCCGTAGCTAACCCGTGCTGGCCCGCACCGGTCTCAGCAATGAGATGTGTCTTGCCCATCCTTTTAGCGATAAGCGCTTGACCAATACAATGAGTAATTTTATGAGCACCAGTAATATTTAATCCTTCATTCTTTAGATAAATCTTAGCTCCTCCCAGCTTTTTTGTCAGATTCGCCGCATAGGTAAGCGGAGTAGGTCTACCAGAAAAAGTCTGCAAGAGATATTGAAATTCCCTACGAAATTCTGGGTCTTTTTTAGCCTCATTATACGCAGCCTCCAACTCCTCTAACGCTGGTATAAGCATTTCAGGTACGTAACGTCCACCATACTGTCCAAATCTTCCTTTATTTTTCATTAAAAATCTCCTTTAATGATCCCATAAAACTACTATTCTTGTCTGCGCCAAATCCTTTTATGATCCTACTTCGCCCATCGTCATCAGGATTCACTATTAGCGCTGTTGACCCCGTATTTACAGCCATCTGTGCATCAGTCCAATTATCACCTATAACAAGACTTCTTGGCATAGTTAGTTGATCTTTTCTTACCGATCTTAGTTCAGTAATTGATCTCGATCGCTTCACCACGCAGTATGCGTGATGAGAATACATCATCAACTGACTGTCCGTCTACTGCTGATTTCTGTAAAAATGCTTTCACAAAACCATATGGACTATCTGTGGCAATTTGCGCTTTCTTGCCTGCTTTTCGCAAGCGCCTCACCATTTTATCAACTCCAGGCATCATCAGATCAGACAGGTCCTCCTCTTGATCTAAAATTTCCTACAGCGACAGCTCTTGTTCTAAAAGGGCTTGTTCGGCACCATCAAACATAGGGCTATCACCACCTTGGGTTAAATAAATCGCAAGTCCTAGATTGTATCGAAGGCCATTCCCTCGTGACAGAGCCATCTCGCATCTTAACCCCAACTCACTTGCTGCCTCCTGCAATACAGACAAGCGATATGAGCTAGTATCAAACAGTGTTTGATTAAATCCTGTAACCACTACTGCGTGTGGGTTGTCAATAAGTTCTCCTATACTATCTAGCTGCCTAATATGTTCCATGCCCAACTCTTGATAAATGCTCATAATTGTCCTTTCAGCTGAATAAACTGTTTTATTTTTATAATATCTTCACTTCCATTGGTCTCAATTCCCCCCGCAACATCGACAGCAAATGGCTTGAACCGCTTTACTTTAGCCACCACATTTTCACTTGTCAGGCCTCCTGCCAAAAATAACTCCTTCTGAAGATGAGGGATCAGCCTCAAAAGGCTATCTGAATCTACGCCGTCTCCTTCCCCTTGAACAGAACGGTCAACTAAAAGATACTTAGCTCTTGAGGAATTTAGCTTCAAAGAGACTGCTTTCGGTTCAGAATCAGCAAGAAGAGTAAATGATTTAATAATTGGCGCTTTTATTTGACGCATATAACTTTCGTCCTCAACTCCATGAAGCTGAACAAGATCTAAGCCAATCTTTGCTATAAGGCTATTTACCTCTTCAGGTGGTTGATCTCGAAATATCCCGACAACTAGAGCCTTTCTTTTGACTCTCATTACTATCTCTCTTGCTAGCTTCGGGTCGATCCTTCGCTTAGATGTGGGTACAAAATTAAGGCCTATAAAATCAGCCCCAGCCGAAACTGCATCCCTAGCTACTGCTATGGATCTCACGCCACAAATTTTAACTTTTACTTTATTCATTTTCGTAGCTCCCTTAACGCACTTTCTGGATCAGCTGACTTCATAAGCATCGTCCCTATCAACACGCCTTGTGCCCCAGCTTTGGTATAGGCGAGGATATCTTCTTTATTTTCCACACCGGAAAAACCCAAGGCTATAAAGTTAGCAGAGATCATCGCGAGTAGATCTCTGGCTCTTTTAATATCCATAGTAAACGTATCTAAGTCACGAGCGTTTACTGCTATAACTCTTGCCTTAGTTACCATAGCTTTCTTAAGATCTTCCTTTGAAAAAACTTCAACCACAGGCTCTACTCCAAGCTCAAGTGCAAGTTCGACGAACATTTGCAGCTTCTTTTGAGTAACTATACGAGCTATGAGTAATAGCGCATCTGAGCCCAGACTTTGTGCTTGTAGGATCTGAAATTCATCAATAACAAAATCTTTCTGAAGAATAGGCAGCTTTGAATAGCTCTTAACTTGAGTTACTAAAGAAAGTTTTCCCTTAAAAAAATGGCGCTCAGTAATCACTGATATCGCATTAGCTCCTCCCTTTTCATACGCGTTGACACGAGTTGCCAGACCTTTTATATCCCCTAGTGATGGATTAGCAGGAGAGGCTAGTTTAATTTCAGCAATGATCCCAGGGATTGCAGCCTGTATAGAGCTTAAAAATGTGAATGGAGATTTCTTTCTCTTTGGTAAAGGTAGAGACTTCTCAGACTTTAGATCTTCTTTCTTTTTACTAATAATCTCTTTAATTTTTTGATTCATACTTTTTTGTCTCCCTTCGTAAATTCTCTAAGCTCATTAGTGCTTTACCAGAGTCTATTGATGCCTGCGCTTGTAGCACTCCCTCCTGAATACTTTTCGCTTTGCCGGCTATATATAATGCAACAGCAGCATTTAAAACTACAATGTCTCTTTTCGGACCCTTGGCGCCAGAAAGGACTTGCTCAATAAGCTTTGCATTCGTTTTGGGATCGTTGCCCTGCAGGCTTGTAACATCTGCTTTAACAAATCCAAGTTTTTGAGGGTGGATAGTTATTTCTTTAAGGCGTTTACCTTCGAGGAGATAAAGATGGGAATCTTTAGAAAGACCCACCTCATCAAAGCCTTCGTCGCTAACTACAATCCCTAATCGCTTATAGCCAAGGGCTTTAACCACAGGCAGCAACTTTTCAGCCACCCCATCTCCCGATACCCCTATTAACTGATACTTTACTCCAGCAGGGTTAGCAAGTGGTCCTAATATATTAAAAACCGTTGGTATCTTTAATTCTTTGCGCACAATAGCTACTTGTTTCATGCTCGGATGATAAAGAGGGGCAAAAAGAAATACCATTCCTGTCTTGTTTAATACGCTTTCTGCCTGCTTAGGGGAAAGCGAAATAGTAACTCCTAATGCCTCCAGAACGTCTGCACTTCCTGATTTACTACTGGCAGCTCTATTGCCATGTTTTACAACCGGGAGGCCTACTCCAGCCACAACAAAGGCAACCGCAGTTGAGATATTGTATGTTCTCTTTCCATCTCCTCCTGTTCCACAAACGTCTATAGCGTTAGCGGGAGCCTTAATGGTGAGCATATTTTTACGCATGACTCGTACAAACCCTGCAATTTCTTGACTCGTCTCTCCTTTGATAGTTAATGCAGTCAAAAAACTAGCAGTCTGCACTGAGGATGCCTTCTTCATCAAAGTCTCAAGCACATGACCGGCTTCTACTGCTGTTAAATCACTCTTATTAATAACTTTTTGTAAAATTTGCTGAAACATATGATTACTTTCCCCTTGAGTAAAGAAAGGCATGTAGGATTGCTTTTCCTCCTTCAGTTCGAAATGATTCAGGGTGGAATTGGATCCCCTCAATTGGGAGCGTCTTGTGTCGAAGCCCCATGATCTCACCAGTATCTGCTGCTGTAGCACTAATCTCAAGTATCTCTGGAAGTGATTCTATCTCTACGACAAGCGAGTGATATCTCATAACCTCTAGGCCCTGTGGTAGTGCTTTAAAAAGCCCCTTCTCATCATGAGTTATGCTACTTGCCTTACCGTGCATTGGCTCTTTCGCGCGAATAACATTTGCACCATAAACATATGCCATACCCTGCATACCAAGGCATACTCCTAAGATTGGCGTTTTCTTGCTAAGTCTTAGCAGGACTTCAGAACACACGCCAAAATATGCCCTATCACTTGGGTCACCTGGTCCAGGTGAAATAATAATCCTGTCATAATTTCGTTGCCTGATCTGCTCAAGAGATAATTCATCATTACGAATGACATCGACAGAAAACTTCTCTCCATGCTTCAGCAGGATTTCCCCCACATATTGATAGAGGTTAAATGTAAAAGAATCGTAGTTATCTACTATTAATACTTTCATACGCCAAGCACTTTCTTCATAGCAGCTAGCTTTCGTTGTATTTCGTCATACTCACCTTCAGGTGTTGAATCCAGAACTATACCTCCGCTAGTCTGCGAATAGGCGTCTTTACCTGAGACAAAAAGAGTTCGTATCGCTATTGCGAAAGTACAGTCTCCATTAAATCCGAATTGGCCAACAGCACCACCATACGGACCCCGAGGTTCCTTTTCGAGCCTATCTATGATCTTCATCGACTCTATTTTGGGTGCACCTGATAATGTACCTGCTGGAAAATTACTTGCCAGACCCGAGAACATATCTTCATTTTGCTTAATAAAGCCTGTTATCGTGCTTGAGATGTGCTGAACATGGCTAAATTTCTTCACACTCATCAGATCACGCACCTTTACGCTACCAAACTGCGCAACCCTTCCTATATCATTACGGTGAAGATCAACAAGCATAGTATGTTCAGGAATCTCCTTGGGATCATTTAACAACTGTCGAGCAAGCCTCTTGTCTTCTGCATCATCTCTTCCTCTCCTAATAGTCCCCGCAAGTGGCCTGGTCTCCATTTCACCATCTCTGAGACTAAAAAGGAGCTCGGGACTCGCACCAATAACTTGCTTCTTACCAAACTTTAGGTAGTACATAAAGGGAGAGGGATTTACCTCCCGTAGATTTTCATAGATACCAAGCGCACTACCTGAGATACTGTATTTGCTTTTAAAGCCCACCTCGCACTGGAAAGTGTTTCCTTTTCTTATTTCTTCTTTCACATATTCAACTGCCTCTGCGTGCTCATTTTGAGAACTACTATCTCCTTTAAAAACTGCCTTAAACGATTTTTTTGAGACCTTCTTCTTAAGGTAGCTATTTACCAGCGCGCTCCTGTCAGTTGTGTAGTAAAAGTAAAATAACTCGTTTGTTAATTTATCAAGGATCACACCATCTGTATAAACACCAAACATAAATTGCTCAAAGTCAGGATGGAGCTTAGGCTTTATGTTAGACTCAAAATAATGCACCGCATCATAGCTCAAATAACCAATAAGCCCTCCTGCATAGTTCTTTGCAATAGTCTGGGTGGGCATGATTTCACGAAGTGAGTAGTAAGGATTTTCCACATGATATGTTGCTTCGTCTATCGTTAGCGTTTTTCCGCGTGCAGATATAAGATGCTCTGGAGAAAACCCAATAACTGAATAGCGAGCAAAATCCCCCTCCTCGCCTAAGGACTCGAGGATAAAACAGACTTCATGCTGATCCTCTATCGTCCTAAATAGTTCAAAGAAATTTATATCCTCTGCAATTTTTTTATAGAAAGGTTTTAATCCGATCTTTATTTTAGGTAATTTTTTCATAAAAAAGCCCTTGCGAAACCACAAACTACTGTGATCTCACAAGGGCCTAGTAACTAGGCGGTGCCACCTTGTATTATACTTTTTCAACCAAAGCTTCACTCCCCGGCTCCAAAATCCGCCAGCTGGCGGACCGGATCATAGTGCTAGATATCGGCTTAAATACCGATAAATTTCCCTCGTTTAATTTCTTTCGAACCGCGCGTGACAGTTGCAATTCCGATACCCAACTCCTCTGCAATCGCATGCTGTGGAATACCTTTTTTAAGCATCTTCACAATCTGCAGTCGCATCGGTATCTCTTCTAGCTCTTTAGGCGTTAAAATTCCCTCTAAAAAATTCATGAGCTCTTTTTTCGATTTGATCATTAAGAGAATATCCATTAATTCATTAAGTCTCCAATTACTGTCAGTCACAAATACTATTATACTAGTATAGTAGTATTATGTCAAGTACTTATCCTGCTATAATTAGTGCATGGAGACATATGAGTTGGGACGCCAATTAACTATCGATGATACTGATTCTAATCCTGAATTCCGTGAAGGAAATATTAAGTGGGAAACAGATTTAATGAGAGTTTATCGCTTTGAACAAGAGCCGATGATTCATAATAGCACCCTTTTGCAACATGTAGGACGAGTCGACACGCTTACTGCTCTTATGGTCAGTTATCTAAGCCGGGCGTATGGAGAGGAGCTTGATGGATATAAGATCACTCGCATGGCTCGTAACCATGATAACCCTGAGGTTAAGACTGGCGATATCCCTTCCCCGGTAAAAGCCGCCATGACTCCTGAAAAAAAGTTTGCCCACACCCAGTTAGAGCGAGAGATAACAGCCCAGCAAGCATCTGAATATGCGCCAAAGCGATATAGAGATCTGTATATTCACGACTGGGAGGAAGCTACGGCCAAACAGACACCCGAGGCGCAACTTGTCGACATAGCAGATAAATGGGATGGCTTATGTGAAGTTATCAATGACATTCGCTGCGGCAATGATACACCTGAAATTATTGAGGTGCTTAAAAGATATATAAAAATAATTGACAGAATTAAAAAGTATCCTATTATGGAAAAATTGAAAGACAATCCACTTTTTAGCTTTGAAGAGCCCATTACTGTTGAGGGTGTTGAAAATCTTTCTAAAATTGACCTTAACTTACTTAACGGGGAGAATGGAAAGGTGGAATTCTGGAAGCGTGTTTTTGATCCTAATGTACCTAATTCATATAAAGCATGGCTTGAATGGTGCACGCACGTTAATGCTTATGACTTAGGAATCTTCCCTCGCTATAGGGACATGCTCAGCCAAGAACCACTAACATTTGATGAACGAATGAATTTAATGTCTGGCATACCTATGAACGCTCCCCAATCCACTCATTAGACAGCTCCTTAAACTGTTCTTCTAGAATAGCTTGTCGTATTTTCTTCACGAGATTCACTATGAAATAAACATTATGATAGGAGCCCAGGCGCTGAGCGAGGAGCTCATCTGCTACAAATAGGTGTCTTAGGTATGCCCTTGTGTAATTTTGGCAGGTATAGCACTCGCAGCCTGAATCGATGGGATCTGCATCCGTTGCGTACTTAGCATTGGTAATTTGGGTCGTAAAATTATTTTCTTTTCTCCCTCCATTTTGCGGTGAAATGTAAAGATTCCCATGTCTTCCTCTTCTCGTTGGTGCTACGCAGTCAAAAAAATCAATCCCCCTAGCTACTCCCTCAAATAAATCTTGAACCTCACCTATCCCAAGCAGGTGTCTTGGTTTATCTTCCTGAAAGTTTGGCACACACCATTCAAGTGTCTTATAGAGTACTTCCTTTGAGGTATATGAACCACCTATCGATACTGCTGGGAAATATTTATCAGTAAAGCGCGCTGATTCTTTGCGCAAGTCTTCATACATTCCTCCGTGTACTACTCCGTACATCAGCTGATCTTTTCGGGTCTGAGCAGCGAGACTAGCTAGTCCCCATCTATTCGTTCGCTCTACTGAAATCTTCGTTGTCTCATAATCCCAGAGCGGAGACTCATGATCATCAAATGCAACGATTAGATCTGCTCCTAGTTTTTCCTGTGCCCCTATTGAAACATCTGAGTCAAACCACTGTTTAGACCCATCTATATGGGAGTAAAACCAAACGCCATCCTCAGTGATCTTGGCGCTCTTAAGCTTATTTAACTCTTTATCTTGCCGAGTCTTGGTAATAGCAGGCAGAAGTGGAGCACTGCTCTGTGTGGGAACTATAAAGACTGATTTGGAAAACTTACTCATACTTCTTCCATGAATATCTCTCTGCTTTACTTTCTTAAGAGCTACGCCAAGGGAAAAGACTTGAAATCCTCCGCTATCTGTCATGGTTGGGCCAGACCACCCCATAAATGAGCCCAGACCACCCATGGTCTGAACTGTATCTACGCCTGGTCGAAGAAATAAGTGGTAGGTATTTGAGAGGACAATTTGAGCGCCAATCTCTTTAAGATCCTGGGATGAAAGAGTTTTTACCGTTCCCTGAGTGCCAACTGGGTTAAAATTAGGAGTGAGAATATCCCCGTGAGGCGTAGACAGCTTTCCAGCTCGAGCTTTAGAGTGGGCATCTTTTTGTAAAATCTTAAATTCGAACATTAGAGACTGTTCACTTCTGCCTTAAACAGCTCTCCTCGCTCTTTATAATTCTTAAACATCCCAAAACTTGCACAGGCTGGTGAAAGCAGCACAACATCGCCTGCTTTAGCCAGTTTTGCCGCTGCAGCTACGACCTTAGCCATACTATCAGCACCTTCGATCATTAAAATCTCTTTATTTGGTGTGCCGATAGCCTCTTTAATAGCATCCCACTCAGTCCCGATCCCAATAATAGCCTTAATGTTATCAGCTAGCCGAATAGTCTTGCCCAGCTCTGTAAAGTCACTATTTTTGCTCGAGCCGCCAACTATAAGGATCTTAGGCTGCTTAAAGGCCTCAATAGCTGCTATCGCTGTCTCAGGTGTAGTAGAAAACGAATCATTATAATAACTGACACCATTTATCTCCGTAACCTTTTCAAGTCGGTGCTCAAGCCCGGTAAAAGATGTTAAAACAGTAATAATATCCTCTCGCTCTACACCAGAGAGAGTTGCAGCTAGTACTGCAGCGCTAACATTTTCTAGATTATGCCTACCGAGAAGTGCTATCTCGTTAATATCGATAATCTTGCGCTCATTGCCCCCCCGAAGCATCCAGATCGCATTATCTTTTATATAGCAACCTTGCTCGACTGTTGATCGCTCTCTTGATACAAAGTACACTTCACCATCGGTATAAACATCAGACTCATTACTCGCAACATGGTCTTTGTTCAAAATCGCATAATCATCGGCTGATTGAAATCGAAGAATATTTCTCTTAGCATCCACATACTCCATAACATCTTCGTGATAGTCCATATGCTCAGGTACGACCATCAGCATGACGGCGATATGGGGACTTCGTGTCAGATCATGGAGCTGAAACGAGGAGAGTTCCAAAACAACTACTGAAGTATCTGTTAGTTTTTCTAGGAAGGTAAGCGGAGGCACGCCAATATTCCCACCTAAATAGGCATCCTTCCCAGTTTGCTTAAGCATCTGGTATATGAGGGTTGAGGTAGTTCCCTTTCCCTTCGTGCCCGTGACTCCAATAACAGGACAGGGACAAAGATCAAAGAAAAGCTTTGTTTGAGACGTAATAATTGCGCCTTCTTCCTGTGCTTTTTCTAAAAAAGCCACATCTTTTTTAATACCAGGACTGCGAAAAATAAGGTCAAAGCCAGTAATTTTTGTAAACGCTTCAAGACCTAACACAACATCCCCAAGAATCTTTGCATGCTTTACCACCTCGATTGAAAGCTCGGTGGCTTCTTTTTGGTCAAAGAATGTCAGCTCAGCTCCAAATTTATTTAAGAACGCAGCGCTTGATAGCCCTTCGATACCAAGCCCTACAATCCCTATCTTTTTATCTTGAAAAACTTTTAGTTGGCTAGGAGTGTACTTCATAATCCGTATTGTAGCAAAAAAACACCTCAGTCGACATTCTTCGCTGCTTTATGACGAATTAAGTCGCTATTGAAAAGTTATTGCCCGGACCGGGAGCCATCGATTTACTAAACCACTCAGCCGCATCCTGACAATTTGCTACAAGCTCAGAAAGAGTATCGTGATCCTCTCTCCAT
>Ga0105047_10005921_pt1 | contig 20831 bp, 22 predicted proteins | sample MAT04_FD_78384 | JGI IMG/M metagenome (GOLD analysis project Ga0105047, IMG submission 78384) | Freshwater microbial communities from Lake Fryxell liftoff mats and glacier meltwater in Antarctica - MAT-04 (megahit assembly) | ecosystem: Environmental > Aquatic > Freshwater > Ice > Liftoff... | reverse complement strand
GTGGCGCAAGAACTCCGCCAACATCAACGCCGCCAACGCCGCGACCTACACCATCCCCTCCACCACCTCTTCCGACGCCGCCTCCTACGACTGCATCGTCACCAACACCTGCGGCACCCTCACTACCGCCGCCGCGGCACTCACCATCAACGCCGCCCCCACCTTCACAAGTGGCCCCGCCCCCACCTCCATCTGCGAGGCCGGCGCGTTTGAACTCTCCATCACCGCCACCGGCTCCGGCACCCTTACTTACCAGTGGCGCAAAGACACTCAGCCCATCGACGGTGCCACCACGTCAACCTTCTTGATCGCCGCCGCCGCCATCACCGATGCCGGTTCCTATGACTGCATCGTGACCAACCTCTGCGGCTCGCTCGACTCCTCAAACGCAACCGTCACCGTCGGCGCCGGCCCACTCCTCATCACCGCCCCCTCCAACCAAACCGTCGCCCCCGGCCAACCCGCCACTTTCACCGTCTCCGCCACCGGCGACGACCTCACCTACCAGTGGAAAAAAGACGCCGTCAACCTCACCGACTCCGGCCCCCTCACCGGCGCACTCACAAGCACCCTCACCATCAACCCCGCGTCCCTTGAAGACGCCGGCGCCTACACCGTCACCCTCACCACTCCCTGCGGCACCACCACCACCGACCCCGCCACTCTCACCCTCTCCACCTTCAACTGCCCCGGCGACTTCAACCGCGACCAGGAACTTACCCCCGACGACCTCGCCGATTACATCGGCTGCTACTTCGCCTTCCCCCCCTGCCCCGGTGCCGACTTCAACCACGATGAAGAGATCACCCCCGACGACCTCGCCGACTTCATCGGCGCGTTCTTCGCTGGTTGTTAAACCTCCGTCGCCATCGCGGTTGACACCGCGGCCGTGGGGGCGTGCTGCCGCCAACTCATTGACCCCGGCCGCATATTCACCCATTCGGCATCGTTCCTTTTGATCGCCTGAGACCGCACCCACTGCTGCGAAGACCAACATGAAACGCCTCCAATTCTCGATACTCGTGGGAACCATCCTGCTCGGCATAGCGCCGGCCTGCCGGGGTCAGAACGCTGCTACGTTCTTCTTAAGCCGCGCGGCGTGGGAGGCGGCAACGAGTGTGCGAGCGCTGCACGTGAACTTTGACGAGCCATTCTGGCCGATGAATCAGGTTCTCGGCGGTGACTGGACGCTGAACGGCCTGACCTTCCGCGGCAATGCGGGGACAATAGGGAGCGCGTTTTTCCCCAACATCTACGTGATCAATCCCTCACCACTCTCGAACGGCGCCCTTACCGCCAATGGGGACGAGGACATCGACATCACGCCGGGACAACCGCGGTCGGCCCTGGCGTTTGACATCTCGGTCAACTCGTTCGGTCCGGTGGTCATCACCGTGTTTGATACCGGCGGAGAGTTGCTCGGCACAACCTCGGTGCTCCCAGGAACACTCGGCTTCTTTGGCATCACCTCCACGACGATGATCGGAAGACTCAACTTCCGCTCCATCATGGGAGCGGTTCAGAACAGTTTGCTCGACAACATCTACCTCGGCGACGCCAACCCCTCCTGCCCCGCCGATTTCAACCAAGACGGCACCCTCGATCCCGACGACTTGGCCGACTTTATCGGCGCGTTCTTCGCCGTCCCCTCCGGCGCAGGCAGCGACTTCAACAACGACGGCACCACCGACCCCGACGACCTCGCCGACTACATCTCCGCCTTCTTCGCCGGCTGCCCCTGAGCTCCAACTCATCACCCACAAGCACTCCGCCCGATCTCCCCGCGCCCTCCCTCATCGCCCCCCGATCGCCGCCGGCAGCGCCGACCCGCTCCGCCCCTTCGCCCCCAGCTTCAACACCACCAGTTGCCCCCGCTCGCTCTGCACCACCGGCGAACCTGTCACATACAAATCGCCCAGTCCCGCTCCTCCAAACGCCACCCCTCCGAAAGAGACATTACTCGCGTGCTTCAGCCCCGTCGCATACCGCCGGTGCAGCCGCCCCTCCGCATCAAACACCGACACACACCCCGTCCCATACTCCGCAACATACAGCCGCCCCTCGCCGTCCAGCGTCATCCCGTCCGGCACCGGCTTCGCATCCGCCAGCGTGGCAAACACCCGCTTCGCGCCCAGCACACCCGGAGCCGTGATCGCAAACGCAATGACCTCCCGCCCCGAACTGTCATTCACCAATAGCACCCGCCCATCCGCCCGCACCACCACCCCGTTCGGATAATCAAACCCCTCCGCCACCCGCCGCGTCGCTCCCTTCGCATCGATGTAATACACCCCGCTCCGCCCCGCCTTCCGCTCCTTCTCCGGCTCCGCCGGCATCGTCACATACACGCCCCCATCGCCATCCAGCGCCAAGTCATTCGGCGTCGCGATCCCCTCCCCCAGCGCCCCCAGCAGCCGCCCTCCCGCATCCACCCGCTGCACGCCCCCCCGCGCCGCGATCAGATGCGTCCCATCCCCCAGCACCTTGTGCCCATTGGGGTGCTCCGTGCGATACCACACCTCAGGCGCCTCATCCCCCCGCACCACCCACACCGCCTCATGATTCTGCGTCGACACAAACCCCGCACCCGCTCCGTCAAACACAATCCCCTCCGTATACCCCACCAGATCCGCCCGCACCTCCGCCTCCACCTCCCGCGGCAGCGCACACCCCTGCCCCAGCAACGCCAGCACCACCAGCAACACGACGACCACCACCAATTGTCCGCTTCGCATCGCTATCACTCCACGCATCACAACAACCCACCAAACTCGCCCGGCGTTCCCACAGGCCCGCCAGCCACACCCGCCTCATCACTTTAAATGATACTGGCCGACCCCACACCCCGACGACTTCATCACCGCCTTCTTCGACGGCTGCGCCTGAACCCCACGCTCCTCACCACACATTATCGGCCGCGGGCTCTGCAACGGCGCTCTCTCCTTCGACCTGCCAATGTCGTGACCCACTCGCTACAAGGCAAAAAGAGGGCATTTGCGTAACCGAGCGAGATCCCCGGTGTAGACTAAAATCCGGGCTCCACTCAGCCGCCCACAGCGCCGAAATCCCCTCCCGCATCAGCGCCCGCGAACGCGCCATCCTCGCCGCCGCCCTCACGGCCCGGACGTTTGGGTGTTGTAAGCACTCCACTCCGGGAATCAATCCTCATCGCTACAGATTTTCCTGTCAGGTGTGCACCCAAGCGCCCGGTTTCCAATCCACCCTCGCTCAATGAAGTCGATGGTGCTCGCATCGACTCAATCCAACCCCACGCTCACACCGCCGATCTTCCCCGGCGCAGCGGAACTCCGCCATCGCGCATCTCTGGCTCGGGCGTCCCTGAGCGCGTGCAACTGGTGCGAACACCGCTGCGGAGCCAACCGCCTTGCCGGTGAGCATGGCCCTTGCGGTGTCTCCGCAGAAACCTACTCGTTCAAACGACACGTCAGCTTTGCCGAGGAACTTGAACTCCTTCCCAGTTTCATGGTCTACTTCGCAGGATGCAACTTCCGGTGTGCTTTCTGCGTCCAGGCGCCCGTCTGCTTTGATCCGGCCCGCGGAGCACCCGTCGATGCAGCCGCCCTGACCACCGAACTTCTCGGCCAGGTGGCCCGCGGTGCCAGAACCATCAACCTGCTTGGGGGTGAGCCGAGTATCCACCTCCACACGATTCTCGAAATCGCCGCCCATGCCGCCGAGCGCGGGACGCGCCTGCCACTGGTCCTCAACAGCAACATGTACCTGACCCCCCACGCCCTCGCACTGCTCGACGGCGTTGTCGATATCTACCTCGCAGATTTCAAGTTCGGAAATGACGCCTGCGCCAGCCGAATCGCCAAGGTTGCCAATTACACCGCCGTCCTGCAGCGCAATCTCCTTGACATTCACAATCGCGCTTTGGGAACACTCATGGTCCGGCACCTGCTGATGCCCGGACACTTCGACTGCTGTTTCGCCCCGGTTGTTCACTGGCTCGCCAGCCAACTCCCCGCCGTGCGCTTCAACCTCATGACCAGCTACCTACCCGCCTGGCAAACCGCTCGTCGCAACCAAGCCGTCGACTCGCTCGCTGGCGTTTGTGATCCCGGGGAGATCGGCCGCGCCGTGGCGCTCGTCAGAACACTCGGCCTGCGCCAGGAGGCACCATGAGCGCGCCATCATCCGCCCACATACCCGGGCTCGACCCGCTCGGCCGTCACGTACCCATCGCCATCCGCATCGAATCCGACGGGCGCGTCTCCTTTCACGATATCACCCCCGAGTTTCTTCCCGTCGCGCTCGCGCTCGATCCGTCGAACCAGGACCTCCTCACCCGAGTTCGAATCGCTCAGCAGTTCTCTATTTCCACTCCCGCACCGACCGACTCGACTGGATCAGCCCCATGACGACCAACTCGGTTCCGCTCCCCGCGCCCCCCGCCACCGACACGGCTTCCGCCCATCACCTCGTCCCCGCCTTGGCCCGGCCTGCTTTGGCGGGGCCCACCATGCCCTCCCCCGTCGCGGCGACGAAGACCCCCACGGCCCCCGGTCCAGCGAACAGCGCGGCCCAGAGCACCGCCACTGCCACCGCGACCACCGATGCTCCAAGCCCCAACCCGTTCGACGGCGTCGATCAACTCGACCTCCTCATCCGCGCCCGCTACCCGGTGATCTACACCGTGAGCTGGGAAGAATCCCGCGTCGAACGCCACCTTGAGCTCATCGCCGCCAAACGCGGAAAAGCCCTGTTCACCTGGTCCGTCACCAGCGGCTTGGTGCGCGCCGGCACACCCGGCAAAAGCGTCGGTGGCCAGACCGATCCCGTCGATGCGCTCACCGCCGTCATCGAGCACAAAGAGCCGGCCATCTACCTCTTCAAGGACCTCAACGCCTTCCTCCGGCCATCGATGCCATGCAACCGACCCGCCATCCGCAAACTCCGCGAGGTCTCGCGCGCACTGACCGACTCATACAAAACACTCATCATCGTCTCCCCTCTGCTCGAAATGGCGCCCGAACTCGAAAAAGACGTCACCGTCCTCGACTTCCCCCTGCCCTCACCCGCAGACATGGAGCGCCTGCTCGACAAGATCGCCGATGACGTCCGCGGTAACCCCGCCTTCATCATCGACCTCAACCCCCGCGGCAAGGCGTCCCTCGCGCAGGCGGCGGGCGGCCTCACCCTCCAGGAAGCCGAGAACGTCTTCGCCAAGGCCCTCGTCAACGATGGACAACTCACCGGCAATGACGTCTCAACAGTCTTCGCTGAGAAACAGCAGATCGTCCGCAAGAGCGGCTTGCTCGAGTACTACGCGTCGTCAGAAAACCTCGAAGACGTTGGCGGGATGTCGGAACTCAAGGGATGGATCAAGAAACGCTCCGCCGCGTTCACCGATCAAGCCAAGGTGTTCGGGCTCCCCGCACCCAAAGGCGTGCTGCTCGTGGGCGTACAGGGATGTGGCAAAAGTCTGTGCGCCAAGGCCGTCAGCCAGGAATGGAAGATGCCCCTCCTTCGCTTTGACGTTGGCCGCATGTTCAGTTCGCTGGTCGGATCCTCCGAAGAGAACATGCGCCGCGCCATTCACGTCGCCGAGAGCATTGCCCCCGTCGTGATGTGGGTCGATGAAATCGACAAAGCTATGGCCGGCTCGCAGGGATCGGCCCGCACCGACGGCGGCACCACCGCGCGCGTCATGAGCACGTTTCTCACCTGGCTCAGCGAGAAGCAGTCGCAGGTCTTTGTCGTCGCCACCGCCAATGACATCACCCAACTCCCCCCCGAACTGCTCCGCAAAGGCCGCCTCGACGAGATCTTCTTCGTCGATCTTCCGACCGAAAGCGAACGGCGGCGCGTCTTTGAAATCCACCTCAAGCGCCGCAAGCGCGATCCACAAACCTTTGATCTCAGCGCCCTCGCTCTCGCTGCCGAGGGTTTCAGCGGAGCCGAGATTGAACAAGCCATCATCTCGGCCATGTACGACGTCTTCGATCTTTCACGCGACCTCACAACCCCCGACGTGCTCAACGCCTGCGCCGAAACCGTCCCGCTCTCCAAGACCATGAGCGAACGCATCAACGGCCTCCGCGCATGGGCCGACGGACGGGCCAGGCCGGCATCCCCCATCGGCAGAGCCAGTGAGTCGCTGACAGGCCGACGCAAACTCGAGGCGTGACCTTCCCGCCAACCCGGCCTCTTTGATCCACCTCTGAAAGGATCCTCATGTCCTCAGTCATTGTGCTCACACCCATCATCATCGGCTCGTTCCCCGCCATCGCCGCCGCCGTCGCTGGCGTCGCGGGCAGCATGGGGTTCGCCATGCTCACGCCCGACAACGTGCCCGATTCCACTCGCGCTGAGCCGCCTTCGGTCACCACCGTGATCGCCAACAGCGACGTTGTCGAGGAAGAACTCTCTCACGGTCAGTCAATCCGCATCGAGCGCGACGGCGTCGTCCTCGAGTTCGCTCGCAACCCTCGCGGCGAATGTACCGTGTGCGCCACCGGCTCACGCAGCAAAAGCGAACTCAAGCGGATCGCCGAGGAGGCCTCCGGTCGGTTGGTTCAGCAGTTTGCATACCACAAACTCGTCACTGAACTCAAACACCGCGGCTACCGCGTCGGCAGCGAGTCGGTCGAAAGTGACGGTTCAATCCAGATGAGTGTTCACCTCGGATAAGCAAACATGAAAAAACCAAGCTTTGATATCACCATCGACAAGACCGGCCGCATGACCGTCCACGTCAAAGGCAGCGGCGGCAAGGCCTGCCTCCAACTCGCCGACATGCTCCGCCAGATCGTCGGCCATGAGGAATCGCGCCGCCTGACCAGCGAGTATTACAGCGGCGATGGCGATGTTCGCATCGACGCAAACGCCCCCAACGCGACCAACCGCGAGGTCTCCTGACCGCGCTCGCGCCCCCTGGCCAACCCCATGGAATGTCCCTCCTGTTCATTTCAAAACGCCCCAGCCATGCGCTCCTGCGCACGCTGCACCGGCATGCTCGACTTTGCGGGTGTAGCCATCGATCCGCCACGCGCCGTCGGCTCGCGCTTCACGCGCTCCAATCGGCGCCGCGCCCGAGCCATCCGGGCAACGGTCGCCAGTCGAATGAATGAACTCCGCTTCCGCTATGCTTTTCACCTCAACCAAGACATTCCTTGGGGTCCTCTCGCCCTTTCGATCATCCCAGGGATCGGGCACATTCGATTGGGCTTCCGCGCTTTCGGATGGATTGCCCTCTCGCTCTGGACCCTCTTCATCATCGCCAGCGCGGCATTCTGCGCCTCGCCCGGCGGTTGGCTCTTCTACCTCGCCGCTGTCGGTTGGCACTGCTTTGTGATCACCGCCCTTCTGAGCCACGCCCTTCTCAACCAGCCATTGCTGCGCCGCGCTGGAGCCGGCCTGCTGATCTACGCCGTCCTCCACTTCGCCCTCTACTACCCCGCCACATTGCTCATGGCACAGATCGCGGTGCCCGTCCAGCTCAATGCCATCCGCAGGATGGACGCACTCAAACCCGGCGATGTCATCCTCTGCAGCAGCGCGTGGACCTCCCCAACCACCTATCAGCGCGGCGACATCGTCTACTACTTCAGCGGCGCTCGCGGAACGGCTTATTACGTCGCCGAAGGTGCCGGCATCGATCGCATCATCGGCCTGCCCGGTGACACCGTCGCCATCTCCAAGGGCCACATAACAGTCAATGGTGCCGAACTCTCTCCATCAAAAATGCCGCTCGGACCCGTGGCCACGCTTCCTGATTTGACCCTCACAGTAACCGAGGGCTCGTACGTGATCCTGCCTTCGACCTTTGAGACCTATCGCGGGGGCATCGTCCCGGAAGATCAGGCACGCCAGGTCTACGGCGGGGTCGCGGTCGTCGGCGAACGCATGGTCCTTGGGCGCGCAGTCATGCGCATCCGCCCCTGGTCGCGCATCGGCCGGCTCCAGTAACTTCGGCCAAGGAACTCCATCATGTCCGGTCGATTCAGCAAACTCGAGGTAATGAACCATCTCTCCCAGCAGGCCGATGCGACCGCGCAGGGAACCACTCGCCGCGATGCCGCATACCACCACGGGCTGGCAACCTCCGCCGTCTTGGCCGGCCGCCACGAACACGCGCTGCAGGCCTACACCCGCTGTCTGAAAGAAGACCGGACCTTCGTCCCCGCCTGGGTCGGTCAGGTACAGATGCTCGTCGAACTCTCCGAGTATGACGAGGCACAACTCTGGGCCAACAAGGCCCTCGAACTCTTCAAGAACAACGGCGATCTGCTCGCCTCAAAGGCCCAGGCATGCCTTCGCATTGGCGATACCAAGTCCGCCATGATTGCGAGCGATCGGGCCATTGCCGCCCCCGGCTCTTCACCCCTGCGGTGGATGGTGCGCGGCGAACTCCTCCTCTCCCGCAGCGTCCCCCGCGCCCGCGATTGCTTGAACAAGGCCTTGGCCGAGCCCGCCGCCGACTGGTTCGACCGCGTGCTGGTTGCGCGACTGCTCCTTTTCCACCAGCACGCCGCCGCAGCGCTCGACTTTGCCCAGCAGGCCATCGCCGTGCATTCGGCCCATCCCTGCGTGTGGCTCACGCTCGGCAACGCCCAGGCGGCGTGCGGTCTGACCGACGCCGCGGTGGCGAGTTTTCAGCGCTGCATGCAACTGCCGCCCCGAATGGAAGAAGCGCCCGCCGCTCTGGAAGCAGCCCTCGCCCGCTCGCGACCAACATCAGTGATCCGGCGAATGACGGCCTGGTTCCGGAAATGACCAACCGCCCGCGACGAACGCAACTTGGAGCACGTTATGGACCGTGAATGGCCGCGAATGAAGGAACAACCCTGCGACGCCGTGGCCGCACACGTGGCTGCCCCGCCCACGAGCTGCACGCCGCGCGTCACCGCCCTGTCGGACATCACGCCCGAACTCACGGCCTCGCCACTGCTCGAGCACACGCGACCAGCCGTCGTCGGCAATCACGCACTTGAAAAAACCATGAAGATTCGTCCGGTGCTCCTCTCCGCCCGCAAGTACGGCGCCAGCGACATCCACCTCATGGCCGGCCTGCCGCCGATGTTCCGCATCGCCGGTGATATCGTGGCCAGCAAAGGCGAACAGGTCACCAGCGACGCCCTCGATGTTCTGATTCGCGAAATCCTCACCCCCGAGCAGCACGCACGCCTCGAAATCAGTTGGCAACTCTGCGTCTCCCTCGTCTTCTCCGATTGCGGCCGCAGCCGCGTGACGATCTACAAACGCAACGGCCGTCACGAAGTCTCAATCCGCATGAGTGAACTGTCAATCCGCACCCGCGAAGAACTCGGCCTCCCCGAGATCGTCGAGTCGCTCGCGCGCAAACCCAGCGGCCTCGTTATCCTCACCGGCCCCACCGGCGTCGGTAAGACAACAACCTTCCACTACCTCCTCGACCTCATCAACGCCGAGCAGTCCGCCAAGATCGTCACCATCGAAGACCCAATCGAGTACGTCCACCCCTTCAAACGCTCGATCGTCGTCCAGCAGGAAATCCTCGTCGACGTACAGGATTTCAACTCCGCCCTCCGCCACGTCCTCCGGCAGGACCCCGACGTCATCGGTGTCGGTGAAATGCGCGACGCCGAAACCATCTACACCGCCCTGATGGCCGCCGAGACCGGTCACCTCGTCCTCGCCACGCTCCACACACCCAGCGCCATCGATGTCCTCCACCGAATGGTCAGCGCTTTCCCCGAAGGCCGACAGGACGAAATCCGCTTCATGCTCTCCGGCACGCTCCAAGGCGTTGTCGCCCAGCAACTCCTCCCCCGCGCCACTGAAAAAGGCCGCGTCCTCTGCTGCGAAGTCCTCATCGGCACCCCCGCCGTTCGCAACCACATCCGCGAAAACAAAGTCCATCAACTGCTGACCGAGATTCAAGCCGGCCGCAAGCACGGCATGATCTCCGTTGATCACTCCCTCCTCGAACTCTACCAGCGCGGCGAGATCACCTACGACACCGCCGTGAGCATGGCCCGTAATCCCGACTCCATCCGCAAACGCGGGGCATGAACCAGCCACCCACCTCCGCCGCCCTTCTCCCCACACGCGGCATCCGCAGCCGCCCCGCCTGACCGCACTCGGGGCATACCATGCCCCCGCCCGCATCCGTTTTCAGCCCCGCAAGCTCAGGCCCATTTTCACCACACCGCTCCACCCTTATCACACGTTGCCACGGGCTCGTCCTCCGTTTTTGACTTGGCCTGCCCATGCCCAGCGACTTCAACAACGACGGCACCACAGACCCCGACGACCTCGCCGACTTCATCGGCGCCTTCTTCGCCGGCTGCTGAAGTCCGCGCCCCAAAAATACCATCGGCGACACGCGAACCTTCGCGCATCGCCCCACCAGCTTCGCTTCAACATTCACAACGCCCGCCCCCGCCCCGAGCATGCCCCCAGCGGCCCCTGCTCCCGCAATCCCTCACCCTCTCCTCCACGCGCCCGCGCTCCAGGATCGGTCCCCGCCCAGCGCCCGCTCATCATCACCCTCCCCTTCTCCGCTCCGTCGCGTTCCGCACGCACCACCTCCGCGCCCCGCAGGCTCTCACCTCCGCCGCTTCCTCCGCGCCGCCATCATCCCACCCAGCACCGCCAGCACCGCCGCCCCCGGCGTCGGCACCGAGATCTGTGTGCTCGGCCCCGGCGGCCGCGTCGGGTCGCCGCCCCCGCCTCCCGGCGCTCCGCCCGGCGGCCCTCCGCCAATCGGCCTATCCACCGGCGGGTTCGAGCCCACGCCGCCGCCGCGTCCCGGCTCATGAAAGTTCGCCACACTCAATCCATCCGCAATCGGCAGCATGTCCAGCCGCATCTCCGCCGGCACATCCGGCTCCTGAAATGAGTCCACCTCAAAGTTGTCAATGCCCCACACCTGCGCCGCATCGGTCAATCCCTTGGCCGAAAAGTTCAGCATCGCAGATGCCCCCGAGTGCTTCACCACAAACGAAAGCCGGTACACGCTCTCGCCCCGCTCGTTCTCACCCGCCGCCACATACCCCAGCGGCTCATCATCCATCCGCCCCGTCCCCGCCCGATGCAGCAAACCACCCGACGGGTCCGGATACGTCTGCTCACTTCCAAACAGCGGCGTGTCGTTTGAGAACGTGCTCCGCACCAGGTCCTGCTTGTCGTCCAGCGTGAGCGACCACTCGCACCCGCTCGCCTCGCCGCTCGCCCCGCCGCGCCACGGCCCGATGATGTACAGATCCATCGACACCACCAGCCGCGTGTGCTCCTTCAACTTGTCCACCCGAATCGACGTCGTCTCATTGCCAAACGTACCCAGGAACCGCTCACCCTTGGGCGACACCGTCTCGCGCACCACCGTAAACGGCTGCTTCGTCGCCTCGTCAAACTTCTCAACCACGTGCGGATTCAACGCCGCCGCCACGCCCGCCAGCGCCAACACCGCCGCCGCGAAACTCCCGCTTTCGCGCCACCGTTTCACCGCCCCATCCCGCCGCGCTGCATTCGTGGTCATCATCAATACACACCTCCATGAAGCATCCAGGCACACCCAGCCGGCAACCATCGCCGCGCCACCAGTCACGCCCAGAGCCTCACACCAACTATGCAATCACCCCCCGCACCCCGCACCCGCCAGCCCTCACTCCATCCTCCGACCGCTCCTCCAAATCACTCTCGGCAACTCCGCCCGCCTGCGCACGTCCGTTCTCTCGCTTCTCTTGCCTTATCGGCCGCCCACCACCGCCTCAACGCACATCGCATACCCCTCAACCCATCCCTCTCTCACCCTCCCGCCATCACCGCCCGTGCCACCTTGTGGAGCGGCCGCCGTGGCGACCCCTCACCCCGCCCTCGTCCCCAGCCCCACCACGCCCGCCCCACCCATCCCAGTCGACGGCAAACTCACACCCGGCACGCTCCCCGCCCCGCCCACACCCGCACCCACCGCCACCCCCGCGCCCGTCTGCGGGCCCCGAATCGCCATCGCGCCCTGTTCCGGATACGCAATCCGCTGATGATGAATCGCCGCCAGCGTCCGCCCCACTGCCTCAATAATCAGGTTCAAATCCTTCAGCGTGATCTCCGCATTATCAAACTGACCATCCATCAACCGCTTGTGCGCAATCGCCCGCACCAGCGCATCAATCTTCGTCGGCGACGGGTCCGCCAGTGTCCGCGTCGCGCTCTCGCTCGCGTCACACACCATCAAAATCGCCGCCTCTCGCGTCCGCGGCCTCGGCCCCGCATACCGATACTCAATCTCCGTCGGCAAATCCGCCGCCGGGGTCCCGCTCGCTTCCGCCGCACGCCGCGCCCGGTGATAAAAATACTCCACCAGCGTCGTCCCGTGATGGCTCTCAATAAAGTGCCACAGCGGCTTCGGCAGCCCATGCTCCCGCGCCAGCTCAATCCCTTCCTTCACATGCCCCGTGATAATCAACAAACTCATCGCCGGCGCCATCTTGTCATGCCGGTTGATGCCCCCCATCTGGTTCTCAACAAAGAACTCCGGTTTGGTCATCTTCCCCACATCGTGATACAGCGCGCCCACATACGTCAGCAGCGAGTCCGCCCCGATCGCATCCGCCGCCGCCTCCGCCAGTGAGGCCACATTCAGCGAGTGGTTGTACGTCCCCGGCGCACGCTGCTGCAGCTCCCGCAACAGCGGCTGCTTCGGATCGCGCAGCTCAATCAGCGTCATCCCCGTCGTAATCCCAAACACCCGCTCAATCAGCGGCAGCAGTCCCAGCACAATAAAGCTCGTCAGCAGCGCACCGCCGCCCGCAAAGCACGCCGCGTTAATCGTCTGCAGCAAGCCCGGCCCGCTCATCGGCAAATGCAGCCCCTCCAGCGCCACCGTCGCCACGATCAACGCCAGCCCCGCAATCAACCCCGTCTTCACCAGCGAATCCCGCTGGCGAAACTCCTTCAGCCTCCACACCGCCAGCCACACCGCACACAGCGGCAACCCCACCATCACCACCGGCTGCTCCAGCGCCACACACCCCGCAATCCCCGCCAATGACCCCAGCGCCAGCGCCGTCCGCCGCTCAAACGCTACCGCAATCAACATCGTCGCCGCCAGCACCGGCGACGTCAACGCCACCACCATCAGCCGCGGCTCAATCATCGCAATCCACGACCCCAGCGCCACCGCCCCCGCCGAAATCAAACTCACCGCCAAAAGCCGCCGCGGCACGCGCCAAATCGCCGGCGCATACGTCGCCACATACCCGGCCAGGCCCAGCGCTGAAAGTACCCCCGCGCCCCACAACGCAATCGTCGCCGCCCACAATGACCGCGGCTCACCGTTCTTGCGCCACTCACTCACCTCGGCGCGAAGCGTCTCCAGCTTGTCCTGCGTTATCTCGTCCCCCGGCGCATACAGCAGTTGCCCCTGCGCGATCTTCGCCCGCCGCGCCGGCACCGCCTTCGCCATCCGGTCGGCAATCTCTTTCGACATCGTCTCGTCATATACAAACGTCGGCTTCATCCCCGACAGCAGCCGCGCCAGCACAATCCGCCGCAGCTCACCCATAAACCCCGCCGTCGCGATCCGCGCATCCAGCCTCTCCCCCAGCTTCTCGTCCATCACGCTCACCACTTCACCAGTCGGCACCACCACCGTCATCGTCCTGGTCTCAATCGGCTTCACACCCTTCGTCGCCCCGCTCGCTGCCGCATCAACCTTCGCAGCCGCCTCTTCCGCTTTCGAAACACCCGGCTCGCCCTTGGGCATACTCGCAGGCTCGCTCTTGGGCCCATTCTCACCCGCCGGGTTCACCACAACCGGCCCAGGCACGGGCACCGCCGCCGCCGGCAGCGTAATCCTCAGCTCCGCCACCTTGCTCGGGTTCGTTGCTTCCCGCTGAAACGTCTTCTCATCCACAATCGGCAGCTTCTGCAGCGATTTGTCCAGCCGATCTACCCGCCGCAGCCACGTGTCCGTCGGCGCATTCTTCTCGCTGTCAAACTCCGCCTTCACCGCCGCCAACGAATCCGGCGTTAATCCAAACTGCTCGCGAATCGACCTCTCCACCTCGTCAATCGTCTTCGCATTCGCCAGCGCCCGCGGCAGGTTCTCAAGCGACACCCGCGCCTCTTCGGCAATCTTCGCATCTCCCAGATACACACTCGGCGCCCGGCTCCGCGCCAGCTCGCGATCACTCTCCGTCCCCGCCTTGTCCGTCATCTCAAACGACACCCGCGATGCCCGCGTCGTGCTCGCAATTTCCCCCGCCGCCACCTTCGGGTGCTCCCGCGCCACATACATCGTGAGCCCCAGCACCGCCGAAAGACCAGTCAAGATCAGCGTGTTCCACACCAGTTTCGGCGACGCCACCACCTTCCCCACCCGTGGGTTGTCGCGAACACGCTGCGCCAGCGTCGGCGCGTTCACCCTCATCGTGCTGGTCTGCTCGTTGGTCATCAGTCGGCCCCTTCATCACTCCGCCGGGCCCGGCGCTCCGCCAGATTGAGGCTCACCTCAACCCGCGCGCGAATCCATCGCTTCGTCTTCCGTCCTTCCTTGTTTTGGTCCGGGCTCCGCCGGGCCGCGCCTCACATCAGCCATCCCATCTTTATCGGTCGCGGCCGCCCACCGCTTGCGGGCCGCTCGCTCCGCCGCCGTCGGCTCTTCCACCGCGCCATACGCCTCCACAATCCGCTGCACCAACGTATGCCGCACAATATCCCGCTCATTCAGCGCCACAAACGCCACACCCTTCACCCCGCGCAGAATCTGCGCCGCATCTATCAGCCCGCTCGCTGACGGGTCCGGCAAATCGATCTGCGTCGGGTCGCCCGTCACAATCATCTTGCTGCCATGCCCCATCCGCGTCAGAAACATCTTCATTTGTGTCCGGGTGGTATTCTGCGCCTCGTCCAGAATGATCACCGCCCGGTTCAGCGTCCGGCCCCGCATAAACGCCAGCGGAACCACCTCCACCACATCGCTCATCATGAACCGCTGCAGCGTCGCGAAGTCCATCATGTCACCCAGCGCATCAAACAGCGGCCGCAAATACGGGTTCACCTTCGCCTGCATATCGCCCGGCAGAAAGCCCAGCTTCTCCCCCGCCTCCACCGCCGGCCGCACCAAAATGATCTTCCGCGCCCGATTGCACTTAAGCATGTGCACCGCCGCCGCCACCGCCAGATACGTCTTGCCCGTGCCCGCCGGCCCCACGCCAAACACCAGGTCGTGGTCGCGAATCGCATCCAGATAAAACTGCTGGTTCTCCGTCTTGGGCCGCACCGCCCGCCCCGCCACGTACACATCCAACGCCTCTCCCCACGCCGGCCCGCCCGACCCGCCATATCCGTTCGTCCCGCCCGACCCTTCCTCTCGGCCATTCCCCCCGCCATTCTCGCCCATCGCACCCCCGTCATCATCCATCTCACCACCACCATCTCCCGCCTGCCGCGAAATATCCAGCCGCGCCGTGCCACCGTCACCACCACCCACACCCGTCATCGCCGGTTTCGACGCCGCCCACGAAATCATGTCCAGCACCTGCTGCCGCGATAGTTCCTCACCCCGCACCGCCGATTGATGCAGCCGCACCAAAACATCCCGCGCCGCCGTCGCCGCCTCGCGCGTCCCCGACAGTCGTACAGTCGTCCCGCGCGCCGCCACGTTCACGCCCAGAGCCTCGCGAATCATCTTCAAGTTGCGCTCGCCAGAGCCCAGCACGCTCACCCGCTCAGGCCCCGACGGTACTGTCACAAGAAGTTCCACGCTGATTCCGCTCCGTCCGCCGACCCCTTCAACTGCAACCCTCACCACTCCGCCAACCTCACCCCTTCCCCCTCCCCCCGCGGCGGCGGCAGGTCAGAGCCAAGAGTGATATAGATAGTAGCGAATCGACGCCCCTCCCTTTACGTGCCCGCCATGAAACCGGGATGAATCGGACGTGTGACCGCGGTCGAAGAAAATGGAGACAATGGCGAGGACGTCATCGCGTGTTTTCTTGTTGGATACTTGATGACCAACCCTTTGAGGATGGTCAAACTCAGACATTGACCATCAAAGTCACATTGTTGGTGGGACAATTGCGGGCGGAATCATGCCCCGCGCAGCCAGTCGACTCTCGATGTCGGCTACGAGATTTACGAGCCTTTTCCCGTGTAGTTTTTCCTTCACGTTTCGAGCGGAAAGGACAAATACGCCGCCGTCCAGGTATCTGGTTTTGAGCGATTCGCTCTTGAGCACCCGATACTCCGGCCAAAGAGACTGGTAGCGGCTTTTCAGCTCAAACTCACGCTTTCCGTGGTCGGTATTGTGGATCTGATCGAACGCAAACAGCCGCTCAACCATGTGAACGGCGCAATAAAACAACATGACGGCAGCCCAGTCGGGGTGCTTATCCACGGTGTCTGCGTAACTCGCGACGTGCCGATCGAACGCAGCCTTGTGTTCACAATCAGTTGGCACGGTAGATGCGCCGAGACTCTTTTGCGTCCACGAAGCAATTCAATCCGGACGCTTCGGAAGCCCTCAGCATGAGCCATGAAACCCGAAACTTGTTCCGTGAAAACATCTCCAGATCTATCGCTGAGAGATCATCATCCAGCTGCCCGGTGTTATCCTCGTCCTTGGCGACAACAACGACAAGAATGTCGTCCATCCGCGGACAGAGAACACACTCGGCCACACTAGGGCGCTTGCCACACCAAGCCTGCACGTCCTTCACCATGGTTGAAAAATCTTCCGAAGCCCGCCGCCCCTCAGAAAGAAGGTTCACGGCACCACGCATGGTGCTGACAATTTCGCGCTGGGTTGAGACAAACCGATCGGAATCGGCCGTGGTCAACGTGACAGCGTTGTCGCAAGATTCGTGCAACTGCTGGACGGTGCTCGGGAGCGGTTTCGTGCTTGCCATGACTCTATCTGGTTCGAAATCCCATCCCGCCGGTTCCAAGGCCTACGCCTCGTGCCTAGCAAGTATAAGGCTAATATCGGCAGCCAATGGAAAATAGTCCACCAGACCGTCAAATCTGGAGAAACCCACCCAGTATTGGCGGAAACTCCATCGTGATCGGACTACCTCCCCATTTGAAACGATTTCTGGGATCAATCGACCCCCCCATGAATCCAAACACCCCCCAATCACGGCTTCTCCCGATCCCCGCCAGCCTCCTCCTCCTCCTCATCACGCTTTTCACCCTTCCCGCCTGCTCCTCCTCCGGCCCCGCCTCCCTCCTCCCCGCCACTATCGGACCTGCCACCCAGGCACCCTCCACCCTCGAAGTCACCGCCGACTGGGCCGACGTCTCCGCCGCCACCGATATCGCCATCAGCCGCTGCGAAACCTCCATCACCCACACCAACGACCCCGCCCAGCACTTCCGCCTTTACCAGCACTCCCTCCTCAACATCCGCTCCCAGCGCGGCACACTCACCATCGAACGCGTCAATCCTCCCGCCGCGACCAGCCCCCGCTCCGTAGACCGCCTCGCCGTCCTCGGTGCCCCCTCCGAACTCATCCGCATCACCGTCCACATCGACCCCTCCGGCGATGCCACCCTCGAGTCCGCCCTCCTCTCCGCCCTCACCCAACGCCTCGCCCAGCTCAAAGGCAAAGGTGCCGTCCGCCTCAACGACGAAGCCCAGTCCATTAAAGACTGACCGCCACCCCCCAGCACACCGGCGCACCCCACTGCCCCAACGCCCCCTCCCCGCCCTCGCCTTTGCGTTTGCGTTTGCGTTTGCTCCCAATCCCCCCCTCTTCATCCCGACGCGATGCACGCCAGTAGCAGGGGGTCAAACGAGTCAACGAGTGCGACCCCTGGAAACCCCAACCAACGTACCCGACCCCGAAGGGGTCGTCGTAGCTATCGACACGCAAGCGCACACACATTCACTCCACCCATTCCCGCGCACTTCAACCCCCGCCCCCGCCCCCGTCCTTGCCCTCAACCGCATCGCCATCACCGCCCCGAATCCATCCGCACTCACTGCACGCACCCGCCCCACTCAACCCACCCGCGATCACGTATCCGCACGAACAACACTGCCCCTCCGCCATCCGTCGCGCCACCGCCCGCGCATCGCGCCGTGACCGCGTCACACACCACACAACCAAAACCCACTGCAACCCACCCAACGCCATCACGCCAAGCGGGCCCGTCGCAAGCACCACCACCCGCGGTCCCGCCAGCGGTCCCTTCAGCGTCACCAGCACCGACACGCCGATGCTCACAACGCTCACCGCCAACAGCGCTGTGCTTATCCGATCCACAAACAAATAGCGCTGCCATCGCGGCGTCGAAGCTCGCACCCGCGCCATGTCAGCAGGCCCTACCGGCCCGGCCGATATCGATCTGACGATACCGACCACTTCCCGCCGCTCTACCTCCTCGCCTGCCGTCGCACCGCTCAGAAGGCCATGAATCATGCCCGGCATGCCCCGCGCGCTCACCGTCGCCGCCGTAACCACAAAGAACCAAAGCACCACCCCCGCAGGCATCGCCAGCAGCCCCAGCATCGCTATCGGCCATACCGACCGTCCTATTCCTGCGCCCGCTGGCAGAAACATAACACCAACCCCACCACCCACACCACCACCAACGCCACCCACGTCCGCCAGTTCGCGGCACGTAGATACAGCCTCCCAATTCTCGACCGCCCATGCAGCCCGTTCCACGCCGCATCGCTCACCTGCCCGAGCACAAATCGAATCGCAGGATTGGCAAGGTCATATGCGTTGGGCTTCAACACCACCACTCCACGCCCCAATCACACCTTCGTGTTTCACGATCGTTCCCCAGCGCGCTCCCCCCGCCGCGCCTCTCAACAACCGCGCCGCACACACCCCCCCTCACGGATACTCATACCCCCGCTCCCGCTCCGCAATCCACTCCCCATACCGCGGCGCCTTCCGGCTCGCCATCATCATTAAATACCGCAGCGCATCCACCGCGTGGTCCGGCCCGTCCTTCACCGGATTCAAATCCTCCGGCCTCGTCGCGTCATAATGCAGCGTCTCCAGCGCGCGAATCAGCGTCTTGCACCGCGCATGCACATGCAGCCGCGGCACGTCGCCATTCGCCGGCCTCAGCGCACGCCGAATCATCTCCAGCCCGTCCTTGATCTTGTTGTCCATCCAGTTCGTCGTCACCGGCAGCCCCTGCTTGATCAGCAACCCCACACAACTCTGCCCCGTCTCCTTCCCCCGATGCCGCCCCGATGGGTCCGCCGCGATCGAATGCGGCATCGCCCACGGTGAGTTCTTGATCGCCGCCCCGTGCACCTCCACCGCCTTGTTCGCCTCGTGCATCTCATCCAGAATCCGAATCCGAATCATCGGCCCGCGCGAGCAGCCAATATCCGGTGCCGTCTCACATTCCACATCCGCCCACAACACCGCCGTCTCGCCGCGAATCCCAAAGTCCATCCCGCACATCAAAACGTGATGCCCCCCCTGCCCCTGCGGCAACCCATCGTCAAACACGTGCAACTCCTGATCAAACTCCGTAAACACGCAGTCCGCCCGCAAAGGCCGCAGGCACAGCATCTCCGCATCCCACGTCTTCATCCCCACCCGGCTCTGCAGCGCCAAAATATCACTCAGCGGCGCATGTCCTGACCGTGACGAACTCCGCTTCCGCACCGCGCCCCCGCACGCCTCCCGCAGCTTGCACCGCACGCACACATGCTCCATCGTGCACCGCTGCATGCTCTGCAAAACATCCCACCGAAAGATCCTCCGCCCCGCGTGCTGCTCCCCCACTCGCCTGGGCACATATTCACCCGCCAACTCCCCCGATGCCACCAGCCGCAACCGCTCCCGCTCCGCCTTCTTCACATCCATCTCCGCATCCCGCGTGCTGGTAATGATCTTCTGCATCAGCCCATACGGCACATGCAGCGTAGACATCGCATCCACCGCCCCCCGCACCCGCGCACCCCACGGCCCCGCCAGCGCCATCGACTTCGTCGTCAGTTGCGCCGCTTCCCACACCGCCGGCGAAAACATCTCCACCTCGTCACACCGCAGCTTGTGCACCCGCACCCCACGCACCGATGTCTCCGACTGCGCCAAAATCTCCACCCTCGACCCATTCACCAACTCCAGCTTCGCCCCCGCCGCCTTCCGCGATGCCACCAGCGGCGCCAGCAACGCATGCTCAAACAACTCAGTCAAATACCCCATCATCCGCGACGACTGCGCCAGCGATCCACCCAGAATCCGCACCTCCACATTCGGCTTGAACACCATGTCCAGCATCGTCGCCACCGCGCCCAGAAACGTCTTCCCGCCCCCGCGACACGCCCACACGATCGAATCCGGCGGCTCATCGGCGCTCTCATACCGAATGTACCACACCGGGTCCCCCTTCACCCGCGCAAACCGCCCCTCAAAGAACGTATGTACCACATAGTCAAACGGCGCCGCCATCTCCAGGTTCGGCTTCTCCCCCGCCCTCACCACCAACTGCGACGCAATCGATATCCCCAGCCTCGACCTCAACCACGTCCGCAGTTCCTCCGGCGTCGCCGGCGGCTTCCCCAGCACCTCCTCCACCCTCGCATTCCCCTCGGTGTTGCCTCCTGTGTTCCCTTTTGTGTTCTCGATCTCCGTGTCCGTCACCTGCTCCAGTGAAACATCCCCCGTCATCTTCTTGGTTCGTCTCATCTCGCACCTCCTGATAAACCACTCCCTCACACCACAAACACACGCCGCCCCACCAACGCCTGCGCCGCCCGCGGCAGCAGCGTCATCACCCCCGCCTTCTTCTCCTTCCTCGTCGCGCTCGACGCATCCGCCCACACCGCCAGCGCCCGCTCCACCTCCGCTCTCCTTGACACCTCCTCCCCAACCCGCGACCCAACCCGCGACCCAACCCGCGAC
>Ga0105047_10005920_pt1 | contig 20835 bp, 17 predicted proteins | sample MAT04_FD_78384 | JGI IMG/M metagenome (GOLD analysis project Ga0105047, IMG submission 78384) | Freshwater microbial communities from Lake Fryxell liftoff mats and glacier meltwater in Antarctica - MAT-04 (megahit assembly) | ecosystem: Environmental > Aquatic > Freshwater > Ice > Liftoff... | reverse complement strand
TAGCGGTGGTCATGGTGTGGGCCTATCGACGCTTGACGCGCGATGGGAAGTGGTCGCGTCGGCGTCGCGTGTGAGTATGTCGTGTCGAGCGCCAGATGCGGCGCCAGATGCGGCGGCAGATTCGGCGCCAGATGTGGCGCTAGGGGTGATGGCAGATGAGGTCATGGCCGCGCGGGCCGCGAGGCTGAACTCAGCGATCTTGACCGGGTCCTTCACGCCCGGCGAAGACTCCACGCCGCTCGAGACATCGACCATCGCGGGGCTCAGCAGCCGCACCGCCGCTGCAACGTTGCCCGCGTGCAGTCCGCCGGCAAGCATCACGCGCGGGTGCGGCGTGGCGTCCAGCGCGCGGGCCAGCCGGCCCCAGTTTGGCTGGCGTCCCGTCCCACTATCGGGCCCTTCAAGCAGGATCAGCCGCGCCGCGGGCCATGTGCTGGCCTCGTTAGCCAGGTCGATCCGCAGCGTCGGCACGTCGCGGAACACGGGGATGAACGTGACGCTCCGCATCGCTGGCGCACGCCACACGGCCTCAGCGATCGCCTCATCAAACACCGGCTCGTCGATCCAGTCGGCCTGCACGTGCGTCAGCGGCACCTGCGCCAGCACCGTGGCCAGCTCGCCAACCTCAAGCCTGCGAAAGACGCCAACGCGCAAAACGCCCGCAGGCACGAGCTCACACAGAGCCGCGGCCTGCTCAGGCGTCACGCGTCGCACGCTCTGCGTAAGCACGAAGCCGACCGCCACCGCCCCGGCCTCGCACGCGGCGCGGACGTGCTCGGACGTGCTAAGGCCGCAGACCTTGACGGGCGCTCTGGTCACGCACGCCTCCGATCGCTCGCACCCGCGCGGGCCTCTCGCCCGGCGGAGAGCATCGACTGTGCGAGCGCGAAGGGGTCTTCGCTTCGCATGAGCGATGAGCCCACCAGCGCGCCGTCGTAGCCCAAAGCCGCGACGCCTGCAACGTCAGCGGGCGTTGACAGCCCGCTCTCAGCCACCGCCGTGAGCCCGCGTGGGAAGTGCGCCCGCAGCTTCGCGAACCGCGCCTGATCCATAGAGAGGTCAGAGAGATTTCGGCAATTGAGCCCAACTAGCAGCGTGCCCTCGCTTAGCTCGCGCCCGCGCGTAATCAGCACGCGCCCGAGGCGCTCGAGATCCTCCTGGTCAAAGGCCTCTACCAGCGCGAACATGCGCAGATCGAGCGTCAGGTCCAGCATCTCGTACAGGTCCTCGTCGGCAAGCATCCGCACAATCAGCAGCACGCCCGACGCGCCCGCAGCTCTCGCCTCAACCACCTGATAGTCCGCGACCAGAAAGTCCTTGCGCATCACCGGCACGTTGACCTCACGCGCCACGCTGGCCAGATGCTCAAGGCTCCCGCCGAAATGCGTCGGCTCAGTCAGCACACTCACGGCCGCGGCACCGGCCCGCGCATACTCAAGGGCCTGCGCAACAACGTGGCCTGTCTCGCCCCCAGGTGCCAGCGCGCGGAGCGTGCCCTCACTCGGACTGGCCAGCTTGCACTCAGCAATCAGGCCAAACCCACCGGGGCGAAGGTCAATCTCGCGCGGCGGCGGGGCCTTCAGTGCCGCGTTCCACACGTCCTCAAAGGGCCGCTGGTCGCGCGCAAGTTCGTATCGCTGCTCACTGGCGCGGGTCATCTCGGCCAGCAAATCATGCGGCGCGGGGGTCGGCGGAGTATTGCTGGGCTTGTTCATCGGGGCGTCTCCGTGGTGTGCTGCTGTGCGTGGCAAAGTGATTGAAGGCGAGGCCCGAGCGCCGCGATCAGATCGAGCAACCGCCGTGCCCGCCCGTCGCTGATGGCGTTTCGCACCTCAGCAACCGGCCAGTCGCGGTCAAGCTCGCTGCGCAGTGTTGCCAGGGCCAGCGCTGCCGTTAGCACCACACTCTCAGCAAAGGGTGTTGGCGTGCCCGAAAAGGCGGCGCTGATCGCGTGAGCGTTGAAGGCCGCATCTTGGCCGCGCAACGGCTCCAGTGAGGGCTCGCCACCGCGAGCAAACTGAGGGCGCGCGTCAAAGTCCTGCTCTCGCACAAGCGGGCCAGCTTGCGAAGCGTCAAGGCCAGCGAGCGTGACGGTGAACGGCGCGCAGGTCGTAGCCTCATCGCACGGGCCCGCCGGCGCAGGCGTGTGGACGACCGTGGCCCGCTGCCCCAGCGCGTGCGCCGCCAGGGCCATGAGTTGTGCGGCACGCGGCGAAGCAGCGCCGATCAGCAGCGCATCAGGCCGGCCCGGGTTTGTCAGCGGCCCGAGCAGGTTGAACACCGTCCGCACCCCGAGCTCTCGCCGCACACTTTGGACGGCGGCGGTCGCGCCGTGATAATGGGGGGCAAACAGGAACGTAAAGCCCGTCAGTTCCAGCATCTCGCCCGCGGCAAGTGGCGTCATGGGCATAGGCACGCCCAGTGCCGCCAGCACGTCGGCGCTGCCACAGGATGAACTGATCGCACGGTTGCCGTGCTTGATAACCCGCCAGCGCCGCGCACGCGGCTCTGCGCCGTCTTCAAGCCCCGCGGCTGCCAGCAGCAACGCCGCGGCGGTCGAGATGTTCAGCGTCTGCGCGCCATCGCCACCGGTGCCCACGATGTCGATCGACGGCGGCCCCGCCGGAAGCTGCGGGCTGAGTGCCGCCTCCCGCATCGCGCCAGCAAGCCCCGCAAGTTCCTCATGCGTCTCGCCCTTGCTGCGCAGCGCAATCAGTGCCGCGGCGACGCGCGTCGCTGGCGTGCCGGGTGCAATCAGCGTGCGCAGCAGCTCGCTGGCCTGGACCTGCGTCAGGTCGCGACGATCCAGCAAGGTGTTGAGCAGATCGGTCATGCGGCAAGCTCGAAAGGCACCTTTGTTCTAGGCGTGTGGTGCAAGAAAGCCGGGCTTCAGAAAGTTGGCGAGCATCGCCGGCCCGGTCGGGGTCAGCACGCTCTCAGGGTGAAACTGCACGCCCTCCATGCGCAGATCGTCACGCCGAATGCCCATGATCTCGCCGGCCTCGGTCCGGCTGGTGACGCTGAAGCCCTCGGGCACGCGGCCTGTCAGCACGCACAGCGAGTGGTACCGCCCAACCTCTAGGTCCTGTGCAAGCCCGGCATAGAGCCCGCGCCCGTCGTGGGTGATGGTGCTGGCCTTGCCGTGCATCAAGCGCGGCGCCCGCCCAACGCTGCCCGCGCCGCCAAAGACCTCGGCCATGCTCTGGTGCCCGAGGCAGACACCAAGGATTGGCAATCGCCCCGCAAACACGCGGATCATCTCCATGCTCACGCCCGCGTCATACGGCGTCCCCGGCCCCGGCGAGATGACCAGGTGCGTATAAGCGCCGCGGCGGTCGGGCTCACCCGCGCCAGCGACCCGCACATCACCGGGCGCAATCGCATCGTTGCGGAAGACCTCAACCGCCGCCCCTAGCTCGAGCATCGCCTGCACCAGGTTGAACGTGAAGCTATCGTAGTTGTCGATCATCAGCACCCTGCCACGAGGCGCGCCGCCATCGCCCGCGTTCGGCGGCAAGTACTGCTCACCGCGCGCGATCGGCCCGGGTTGTGGCGCGTGGTTGCTCACAGGCCCTCCTCCGCCAGCAGCATCGCGGCCTCAAGGATGCCGACCTTGTGCCGCACCTCGTCGTGCTCAGCCTCTGGCGAGCTGTCAGCCACCACGCCCGCACCGGCCTGATACGCGTACGCGTCGTTGTGGAACATCATCGTGCGAATCGCGATCGCCTGGTCCATCTGGCCACTGACTGAAAGGTAGCCAACCGTCCCCGCGTAGAACCCGCGCCGCACCGGCTCGAGCGCATCGATAATCTGCATGGCCCGCACCTTGGGCGCGCCCACCACCGTTCCCGCAGGGAATGTCGCCGCCAGCACGTCGAGCGCATCACGCCCGGGCGCGACACGCCCAGAAACACCGCTGACGATGTGCATCACATGGCTGTAACGCTCGATACTGCGGAACGGGTCAACCCGCACGCTGCCGCCCACAGCCACGCGACCAAGGTCATTGCGGGCAAGGTCCACCAGCATGACGTGCTCGGCGGCCTCCTTCGGGTCGGCCAGCAGCTCGGCCTCGAGGGCCTTGTCAAGCTGCTCGGTGGCCCCGCGCTTGCGCGTGCCGGCAATCGGCCTGAGTGTGGCAAGTCCGTCTTGCACCTTGACTAGCGCCTCGGGTGAGCTGCCGACAAGCTGCGTTGAGCCAAAGTTGAAGTAGTACATATAGGGCGAAGGGTTGAGCAGCCGCAGCGCGCGGTAGACCTCAAACGGGTCGGTCCGGCACCCGCCCGTAAACCGCACGCTCAGCACAAGCTGAAAGACGTCACCCGCGGTGATGTGCCCCTTGGCCTTGCCCACCGCGCTGATGAACTCATCGCGGCTCATGCTGGTTGATGGTGGCGCGTGCCCGACGCGCACGCTCGGCGCGGGCAGGCCACCGCGTAGCGCGTGCACGATCTCACGCCGCAGGCTCTTGCGCTCCCACTCTGGCCCGCTGTGGACAAACGCCACCCGGCGCGTCAGGTGGTCAAACACCAGCATCGAGCGCGGCGCCACCAGCATGACCTCAGGCTCGCCTTGAGCCGCGGGTCGCCCGGGCCCAACGGGTTCAAGCCGCCTGACAAAGTCGTAGCCGATCATCCCGACCAGCCCGCCGTCGAGCGGCACGCCTGGAATCTTCGGTAGCAAGCGCGGCGCGCGGGCCAGCACTTCCCGGATGGTCTCCAGCACCGCGCGCCCCGGTGGCACGGGCGTCGGCGGCCCCTGGTCAATGCTCAAGCCCTCCTGGTCGATCCGTAGCGTCATCGCGCGCCCGAGCCCGATGAACGAAAACCGCGCCAGCCGCTCGCCGCCCTCCACGCTCTCGAGCAAAAACACCGGGTCGAAGGCCGTCAGCTTGCGCAGCGCGCTCACGGGCGTATCCAAGTCTGCGGCGATATCAAAGGGCGTCTGCACGTGCGCTCCTGCCTCTAATTCGCCGGAGCAGCCCGGCCCCGGTCACCATCCAGACCCGTCCATCGACCAACGCAACACCTCGCCGGAAGGTCCTCCGCTGGCTTCGACCAACGCACCGTGTCTTCAATGGTTATCGGTCGCCAGCCGCATGAGCGTGCCACCACCAACCACCGTCGGCGGGTTGGCGCGGGCTCGGGCTTGGCGAGGGCGACGTCACGGCGTCAGTATGCGCCCCCCGAACGGTCAAGGCAAGTCCCTTGGCCTGAGGCCGGCGTGATCCGGCGGCGGTTACGCTTCTGCGGTGCTCAGCGTCGATCTCAGCCCGGGTGCGTCAATCGCTCGCGCGTCGCGCAGGCGATCGCAGCTTGCCCCGCGCGCGCTCGCCGGGCTGCTGCTCGTCTACCTCTTACCGGCCTGCGGCCCGCGCCCGATCCCAGACCGGCCAGCACCTCGCGCTCAAGTGGGCTCCCCCGAAACGCCCCTCGCACTTGTCAATGGCGAGCCGGTCACGATCGCCGAGCTCGGCCCAGAGCTGCTGGAGAGGGCCGGTCGGGCGGCGTTGGAGGGACTGATCCTTGATCGCGCCCTGGCGGCCGAGCTTCAGCGCGTGGGCCTCTCGGTGACCACTGCGATGGTCGACGCCGAGCGGGCCCTGCTCGTGGCGGCGGGTCAGGGCGATAGTGGGGGCTTGGCGGCCCCTGGCGATGCGTCGCAGCGCCTAAGCGAGTATCTAGCCAGCGCAGGCTTAGACCGCGCGGCGCTGACCCGCCAGCTCCGCCGCAACGCCGCGCTGCGTGCGCTGGTGGCACCCGGGGTCGTGCTTACGCCGCAGCGGCTGGCCCTTGAGCACCGCGTGCGGCACGGCGAGCGGAGCATCGCGCGGGTCATCGTCGTGGCCTCTGCGAGTCTTGCGCAGCGACTCCGTGAGCGACTGACGGCACCGGGCGATGGCACGCCGCTTCCGGCACGGTTCGCAAGCTTGGCCTTTGAGTTCTCTGCCGACGAATCGGCCCCGCGTGGCGGGCTGCTGGCCCCGCTGAGCGTTGATGACCCTCGGGCCCCGCTCGCGCTACGTCAGGCGCTGCTGAGCACCGAGCCCGGGCAGCTCTCGGGGCTTGTCGGGCTGCCGAGTGGCTACGCGCTGGTGCTGGTCGAACAGCGCCTGTCGGCCACAGGCGTGGCACTCGGTGCGTTCGAGGCGTTGCAGCGCGACTCGATCCGCCACGGGCTCGAGCGCGAGGCCATGGACGCGCTGCTGGCGCGGCTGATCTCACGAGCGGTGGTCGTGCCAATGGGCGCGTCGCTCGGGTCTTCGCCAGGCACCCCAAGTACACCAGGCACGCCTGCGCGCTGAGTGTGCGGAAGTCATCCGCAGCGTCAGGCACCCGGTTGCGGGCCACTCAAAGGTGGTCGCGCGCGGGAAAACCCCTATACGGCAACGGAAGGTCCTCCGATCACGCGGACGCAGTTTCTGCCAGATTCGCCCGATGATCTACGCGGAACGAGCGCTCAGGGTGCTCGGCCGAAACAACGGAGGAACTAGATATGAAGTGGACCATCGGCAAGCGTCTTGGTTTGGGCTTTGGAACCCTCTGCCTGCTCGTGGCGGGCATCGGCGGCATCGCCATGTGGAAGGCCGACCAGGCCGTCAGCACAGCCCAAGAGTTGGGCACGGTCGCTGAGGACCTCACCGTCGGTGCCGAGCTGGGGGCCACGATCGTGCGCACCCGCGCGGCGATCAACCGCGTTCAGATCGAGCCGAGCGCCGACAAGATCAAGAATTACGAGACCGTCGTCGCCAAGTCGAGCGAGCTGCTTGACAAGGCCGCCGAGGTCATGACCGAGGCCGACCAGGCCAAGCTCGTCAACCAGCTCAAGGAAGATTTCACGAGCTTCCAGGCCTATGCCAAGACGATGATCTCCGGCTATTTGGAGCGCGACAACATCTTTTACAAGCAGTGCGGCCCAACGGGCAAGGCGCTCGAAGAAAGCGTGACGAACCTGGCCCGCGAGGCAGCTGCCGACAACCGCGACCTCGCGTTGGCGCTGATGGAGGTCAAGGCCGACATCAACTCAACGCGCCTGGGCGTGGCCCGATTCCTAGTCACGTTCGACGGCGACGAGTTCAAGATGGCCAGCGATGCGATCGCCCGCGTCCAGCCGCGTTTGGCCTCGCTCTACGCATCGGCGACGGGCCCTACTCGTGACCGCCTCGGCACGCTCAAGGCCGACTATGACAAGTACGTCGCAATCGGTACACGCGTCAAGGTCATGGCTGATGAAATCCAGAGCACTCGAACGAACAAGCTCTTCCCCGCCGGTGATCGGATGACAAAGACGAATAACGAGCTGATCGCTGTGCTGGCTGAGTCCGGTCGCAAGACGGAGAAGACCGCTGTCTCGACCATGAAGTCCGCCATGGTCCAGACCGCAGTAATCACGGGCGTGGCAGTCCTGATCGGCGTCGCCTTCGCGTTCTTCATCGCCCGCTCCATCATCACCCCCCTCCGCCTGGTTACCGAGCGCCTCCGCGACATCGCCGAGGGCGAGGGCGACCTGACCCAACGCGTCGACGAGAACCGCGGCGATGAGCTCGGAACCCTCGGCAAGTGGTTCAATAAGTTCGTCATCCGCATCCAGAACCTGATGCTCGAGGTCTCGGCCTCCAGCAAGCAGGTGGCGGCGGCAAGCACCGAGATCGCCGCCTCCGCCGAGGAGATGGCCGCCGGGCTCGACAAGCAGACCCAGCAGACCCAGCAGGTCTCCGCGGCGGTCGAGGAGATGTCAGCCAGCGTTGTCGAGGTCGCCAAGAAATCCTCAGAAGCCGCGGCCAACGCGGCCAGCGCCGGGCAGCAAGCCACCGGCGGCGGTGAGGTTGTGCAGCAGACTGTTGACGAGATGAAGGCGATCGCTAAGCAGGTCGCTGAGAGCGCCAGCAACGTCAACAGCCTGGGCAAGAAGAGCGAGCAGATCGGCCAGATCATCGGTGTCATCAACGACATCGCCGATCAAACCAACCTGCTGGCGCTCAACGCCGCCATCGAGGCCGCACGTGCCGGCGAGCACGGCCGCGGGTTCGCCGTCGTCGCTGACGAGGTCCGCAAGCTCGCCGAGCGTACGACCACGGCCACCGAAGAGGTCGCCAAGAGCATCCGCGAGATCCAAGCTGAGACCAAGAGCGCAGTCACGTGCATCGAGGCTGGCACGCAGAAGGTCACCAGCGGCGTGCAGCTCGCCACCGACGCGGGTAAAGCGCTCGAAACCATCGTGACCAGCAGCCAGACGCTGGGCGTGATGGTGCAGTCAATCGCGGCGGCGGCGGAGGAGCAGTCAGCTGCGAGCACGCAGATCAGTAAGAGTGTTGAGTCGATCAACGCCGTGACGCGTGAGGCCGCCGAGGGCGCTCAGCAGAGCTCCAAGGCCGCCGCGGACCTCTCAAACCAGGCCGAGAACCTCCAGAAGCTCGTCGGCCGCTTCAAGCTCGCCTAAGCCAGCGGGCCCATAGCCCGTCAACACATTCGCAACACATCCTAACTTCACCACGCGACCCGGGCAATACCCGGGTCGCTTTCTTTGATGCTGCAGCGGCTAAGTACTCCCACGCTTCGCGAGAAAGAGAGTGAGCAAGAGTATCTACTACTCGGCCAGGCTGGCCCGCCGCCCGACGCACACCACGGTGATGTCATCGATCGCCGGCCCGGTGCCGTCGCCGCGCGACAGGTGCATCAGCTCGGCGCATGTGGCCTCAGAGTCCAGGTGTGAGAGGTTCGTCAGGTGCGCGTCGAGCTGATCCACACTATTGGTGCTGCCCAAGTGGCTGCTCTGGGCCAGTGAGTCGATCAGCCCATCGCTGTAGAGCAGCACGCGGTCGCCCACGCGGAACTCCGCCTCGGCTTCAGGGAACAGCATGCCCGGCTCAAGCCCGATCAGCCCGCCATTGGCGTGCTCAAGGCTCAGCACCCCAACGCCCGAGCGAACCAATCGCGGCGGCGGGTGCGCGCCCGTCGCGTACACCACCCGGCCCATACCGCCCTTGGCACCGGGGTCGATCTCCAGCACCGCGGCGGTCACAAACTGACCCTCCATCAGCAGCGGGTGTATCCGGCTGTTCAGGTGGCTTAGCACCGCGCCCGGGCCCGCGCCCAGCGGCGCATCGCCACGCAAGATCGCGTGCAGCATGCTCATGACCATCGCCGCGTCGGCGCTGTGCCCAGACACATCAGCCACGACGGTGACCAGCCGCTCACTGTTCGTTGAGCCGTCCAACCCCGGCAGCGGGAAGAACTGGAAATAGTCGCCACCCGCGCGGATCGCCGGGCGGTACGCCAGCCCCACGTCAAGCCCAGGGCAGTGCTCCTCAACCCCCGCCCAGCGCCCGGGCCGCTCGCTGTGCGCCCGCGGCAGCAGGTGCTTCTGCTGGCGACTGACACGCTCAAGCTGCACCGAAAGCTCACGGGCGTACGCCTCAATCCACCGCGCGCTCTGCAGGTTCGCAATCGACGTCTCAATAAACCCCGCCAGCAGCATCGCACGCTCAACGCCCGAGACCTCTACCGCCCCCCAACGCGGACGGAACACCAGGTACCGCCGCCCGACACGCCCCTCATGAAACACCGGCAATACCAGGCACTCGCCCAAGCCCGCCAGCTCGTCGGCCAGCGGGTCCTCGGCGCGCAGCTCAATCTCACGCACCAGCTCAGGACGCTTCTTGCGCAGCAGGCTCGCCACCACGCCGCCGCGCAGCACCGGGGCCACGCTCTCATCCTCAAATGACTCGACCACCATCCGCCGGTGGGGGGTGCTCACAAGCCGCCGCGTCACGCGGAACTCGCCCGGCCCAAGCCCGGCGTCACTGACCACCAGCACCGCGTGGGCCGTGTCGTCACCCGTAGCACCCAGGATAAAGTCGGCGGCAAGCTTGAACAGGTGCCGCGGCTCGCCGGCCTTGCTCAACTGCTGCATCGCCGCCAGCGCCTGCAAAAGAGCCTCGTCGTCGCCCCCGTCATCAAAGACCGCCCGCGCCGCGGCATGCCCGCTACCACCCGCGGCACCGCCCGGAACGCCGGGCCGACCAACCAACCCCCCCATCGGCGGCAGTGAAGTCATGCCGGCAATGTAGCAGACCGAACGGCCAAACACAAGCAGAAAGAAGCCGCCACGACCGGCCCCATCGGACTTGGTCTCAAGCGGCCCCAAGCCACCGCTCTAGCGCGCGATCTCGATCGCGCGCGTCTCGCGCAGCACCGTCACCTTGATCTCACCGGGGAACGTCATCTCCTCGCTCACACGCTTGGCAATCGACAGCGCCACCGCGTACGCCTCATCGTCACCCACACGCTTGGCGTCCACCATCACCCGCACCTCGCGCCCGGCCTGGATCGCGTACGCCTCCGTCACGCCCTGGTGCTTCATCGCGATGTCCTGCAGCTGCTCCAGCCGCTGGATGTACTTCTCAAGGCTCTCACGCCGCGCACCCGGGCGGGCGCTGCTGATCGCGTCGGCCGCCATCACAATCGGCGTGTAGAAGCTCGTGCTCGGCACGTCCCCGTGGTGCCCGGCGATCGCGTTGAGCACCGGCTCGCGCTCGCCAAACTGCTTGGCAAAGTCGTAGCCGATCTTCGGGTGCGTGCCCTCCACCTCGTGGTCCATTGACTTGCCGATGTCGTGCAGATAGCCGCATCGCCGCGCCAGCGCCCCGTCAAAGCCGAGCTGGTCGGCGATGAGCTGGCAGATGTATCCAACCTCGATAGAGTGCTTCAGCACGTTCTGCCCGTAGCTGGTGCGGAACTGCAGCCGCCCCATCGCCTCGTTGATCTTCGGGTGCAGCCCGCGCAGGTTGACCTCCGCCGCCGCGTCCTTGCCGTGCTTGTTGATCCGCTCCTCCATCTCTGAGCGGACCTTCTCGACAACCTCTTCGATCCGCGACGGGTGCATCCGCCCGTCGGCGATCAGCCGCTGCAGGCTCTCGACCGCCACGGCCTGGCGCACCTTGTCAAAGCAGCTCACCACGATCACCCCGGGCGTGTCGTCAACGATGATGTCCACCCCCGTGGCCTTCTCGATCGCCCGGATGTTCCGCCCCTCACGCCCGATGATTCGGCCCTTCATGTCGTCGCTGGGGATCGGCACCGTCCGCACCGTGCTCTCGCTGGTGTGCTCGCTGGCGTACCGCTGGATCGCCATCAGCGTCACCTCGCGCGCACGCTCCTTGGCGTGAGTCTCCGCCTCCTCGATCGTCTTCCGCGCCACCTTGGCCGCCTCAGCGCGGCTCTCGTTCTCAACCCGCTCCAGCACCTGCGCGCGAGCCTGCTCCACGCTCATCTGGGCGATCGCCAGCAGCTTCTCGCGCTGCTCCGCCACTGCGTTGGTAAGCTCGCCCTCGCGCGCCGTCACGCTCGCCAGCTTCACCTTCAGTTGCTCGTCGGTCCTGGCCACAGACTCTTCGCGGCCCGTGAGCTGCTCAAGCTTGCGGTCAACCAGGTCCTCGCGCTTCGTCAGCCGCCGCTCGGTCTCGCGCAGCTCCTCGCGCTTGACCGATGACTCGGACTCGAGCTTCTGAGACCGCTCGATGCCCCGCTTCTCCGCGTCGATCTCCGCCCGCGTCACGATGTCCTTGGCGTCCTGCTCGGCCTTGGCCTTCACCGCCGTCGCCTCGGCCTTCGCCGCCCCGACCGTCCCCACGCCCAGCCGCTTGAGCACCGGCACGCTCACCAGCAGACCAATGACCAGCCCGATCACCGCGCCGATGGTCGCGTCACCAAAGTCGATTTGTCCAAGCACATAGAGCACAGACGCCCCTTTATCGAAGTGTTGTTCCGAACCGGGCTTGACCACCAATCAACCCCACCGACCGCCAATCCCAACGCCAATCCCAACGCCAAGCCCCACGTCAATTGAACGACCACCGCCGGGCCTCTCAACGCGCCCGTCGCCGCTCACACCAGTCTCGCTCAGCCCAGCCCCGCCGCGCCAGAACACACACATCAGCGCGAAGCACCCTGTTACGCCCGACTCAGCACCTGCGTCGCGGCCCATCCGCCCGCGACCGCCGACCAATCGCCACACCAAACGCCCCACCAATGCTCCGCCAACGCCCAGCGCCCAGCGGCCAAGCCGCCCCGCAGAGCCAGCGCCAGCAACCTTCCGCCCAACCTGCCGCCAAAGTGCCAAGCCCAACTGTCCGATCCAAGTGCCCAACAAAGGGGTTGAAGCCAGCCAGATCTATGCCAAGAACGTCCGAACGTCCCGGCGGGCCCGCACGCAGGCCCAGGCTGCGAGCGAACCCTGTGAACGGCGTCCGCCCGTGCGGACCACCGAATGTCCCGTCCCCACAAACGCTCCACCATTATGAAGCGGGTGTAACGCTCATGTCAAGGTTCCATCAAGACGCACCTGGAACCTACGCCCACCACCGGCCTTGCCCTGCCCAAACCCCCGGGGCCCGCTGCAACGAAACGGGGGCGACCCATCAGGCCGCCCCGCGTGTCACGCACATCAAATTCACGCCTCATTACCGCCCTTATGCATCGTGCTCGCTGTCAATCTGCATCCCGTAGAACGACCGGTAAACAAAGAACGCCGACGTCAGGAAGAACGCGATCGCCAGCGCGATTGTCAGCGGCGTGTGCACAAAGCCCGGCAGCTTCATGTGGATCGCCAGCTCCACCGCCAGCAGCCCAAACAGCGTCGTGAACTTGATCACCGGGTTCATCGCCACGCTGCTGGTGTCCTTGAACGGATCGCCAACCGTGTCGCCGATCACGCAGGCCTTGTGCAGGTCGCTGCCCTTGCCGCGACCGGTGCCCTTGTACATCGGATCGGTCTCGACGATCTTCTTGGCGTTGTCCCACGCGCCACCCGCGTTGGCCATGAACATCGCCTGGTACAGCCCGAACAGCGCAATCGAGATCAGGTAGCCCACGAAGAAGAACGGCTCGATGAACGCGAAGCTCAGCGTCGCGAAGAACACCCCCAGGAAGATGTTGAACATCCCCTTCTGGGCGTACAGCGTGCAGATCGTCACGACCTTCTGGCTGTCCTCGATGCTCGCCTTGGCCGCGCCGTCAAGCTTCATGTTGTTCTTGATGAACTCCACCGCGCGGTACGCGCCCGTGCTGACCGCCTGCGTGCTGGCGCCCGTGAACCAGTAGATGATCGCCCCGCCCGTGACCAGCCCCAGCAGGAACGGCGCGTGCAGCATCGAGAGCTTGGCCACCAGGTCTGGCTGCAAGCCCCCAGTCAGCACCACGATGATCGAGAAGATCATCGTCGTCGCCCCGACCACCGCCGTGCCGATCAGCACCGGCTTGGCCGTCGCCTTGAAGGTGTTGCCCGCCCCGTCGTTCTCCTCCAAGAACTGCTTGGCCTTCTCGAAGTTCGGCTCAAAGCCGAAGTTCTGCTGCAGGTCCTGGCGGATGTTCGGCAGATCCTCGATCGTCGAGAGCTCGTACACGCTCTGGGCGTTGTCCGTCACCGGCCCGTAGCTGTCCACCGCGATGGTCACCGGGCCCATGCTGAGGAACCCGAACGCCACCAGCCCGAACGCGAACACCGCCGGCGCAAGCATGATTGCGCCAAGCCCAAGCGTGCTGATGTAGTACGCCACGGTCATCAACGCGACAATCGCCATACCCAGCCAGTACGCGCTGAAGTTGCCCGCCACGAGCCCGGAGAGAATGTTCAGGCTCGCACCGCCCTGCTCGCTGGCCTTGACCACCTCACGCACGTGACGGCTGTGCACGCTGGTAAACGCCTTGACCAGCTCCGGGATGATCGCGCCCGCCGCCGTCCCGCAGCTGATAATCGACGCCAGCATCCACCAGAAGCCAGGGTTCAGCCCGTAGTTGCTCGCCGCCTCGCCACCGAGCATGAACCAGCTCACGGCGTACGTCAACGCAATCGAGATGCCGCTGGTCAGGAACACCAGCATCGTCAGGGGTTTCTCAAAGTCCATCTTGTCGACGTTCTGATACCTCGCCTTGGCGATCGCCTCGTTGAGCCAGTACGACCCCGCAGACGCCATGACCATGATGATCCGCATCACAAACAGCCAGACCAGCAATTTGATCTGGATCGTCGCGGCCTTCTCCTGCGCCGGCACTACCGCCGCCGTCGCCGCCGCCACAGCCGCCGGGGTCGCCACGTCGACCTTCAGCCGCTCCAGCTTGAGCTTGGTGTCCGCGTCGGTCGACTTCGCCAGTCGCGTGTCCAGCGCCCTCGCATAGTCAGCGTTGCCCGCCACGTCCATCACGCTGGTGGCGTAGGCGAAGCTCTCCATGCGACCCCCGCCCAGGTCAACTGTCTTGGGCGCAAAGATGCTCGGCGTCACCGCGATCATCGTAAAGACAATCAGCGCCACGCCCGTCACGCCGTAGGTCTCAAAGCCGTCCGCGCTGGGCCCAACGCTGTCGCCCGCGTTGTCACCCACGCAGTCGGCGATCACACCCGGGTTCCGCGCGTCGTCCTCCTTCACGTTGAAGACGATCTTCATCATGTCGCTGCCGATGTCGGCGATCTTCGTAAAGATCCCGCCCGCGATCCGCAGCGCCGCCGCACCAAGGCTCTCGCCGATGGCGAACCCGATCAAGCAAGATCCCGCCAGGTCGCCCGGCAGCAGCAGCAAAATCGCCAGCATGATCATGAGCTCAACGCTGATCAGCATCATCCCGATGCTCATCCCCGCCTTCAGCGGGATCGCGTACGCCGGGTAAGGCTTGCCCTTGAGCGTTGCGAACGCCGCGCGGCTGTTCGCGAACGTGTTCACCCGGATCCCGTACCACGCCACCAAATAGCTGCCCAGCACGCCCACCACCGTAAACGCCAGAATCAGCAGCACACGCCCGACCGGAAAGCCGCTCTCGAAATCGCCCGTCGCCGCGTCAATTGTCGGCGTCGGCGCAAACACCCCGAAGTACAGCGCCGCAATCGCCCCAATGAACAAAAACAGCTTGGCCAGGAACTTGCCCTGCTGGATCATGTAGCTCTGGCACGTGGCGTAGATCAGCTCGCTGACCTCCAGCATGCTCTTGTGCACCGGCATCTTCTTGAGCTGGTTGTAGATCACAAACCCGAACGCCAGCCCCGCCAGGCACACCAAAAAGCCCCACAGCAGCAGGTCGTGCCCGCCCACCGCGTCACCAAAGAACCGCACCTTGTTCAGGTCCGGGATCACCAGGTTCGCCTCGCCCCCGGGCTTTTGGAACACCGGGGTGTCCACCCCGACGGGCCCCGCCGCGAGCGCAAACGGCGCTGACAGCAGCACCCCCGCCGCGGCCACCGCCGTCGAGCCCACCGACTGGAAACAGCGCTTCAAGACGCCATGGTCCACGTTCAACCTCCTGAGGCTGTGTGCTTGTTTCAAACGCCCGCCCAGGGCTGGACACTGGTCCTACACCCAAGGCCGGGCCGACGCCCAACAGTCGGGCCCGACACTTCACGCGAGCAACGCCAGAACGGGCCGTCTCGCTGTACACCACCACGGCGGCCAACGGGCCACCGATCAGTTAACACCACGAAGCCACGCCCGATCAGCCCTTGCTGATACGCGTCGGCTTGATCTCGCCCGCGATCATCGCCTCGCGCAGACGACGACCGATCGCCTTGCGCACGTCACGACGCGCACGCTCGCTGGGCTTCTCGTAGTACTCTTTCCGCTTGATGTCCTTGGTCAGCCCCTCCTTCTCGCAGAGCTTCTTGAACCGACGCATCATCTGGTCAACCGACTCACCAGAGCGGCTTTTCACACGGATCGCCATAAACCTTGACCTCTTCCAGCGCAGAAGGACCAACTATCCAATCGCACAGGCCCGCGGCCTGAGCCCCTAAGGTTTCACGTAGGGTCGCAAGTAAAGCCGAACACCCGCCCGGGTTCAAGTCCCCACCGATCATCACCCCGACAAACCCGACGAATCCCATCCCAGCCAGTTCAAGGGTATTTACCACACTCGCCCGCGACTCCGCGCCCCCATTTACGCGCCCCTGATGCGCCGTGCCCATTCCTCCGCCCTCCTCATTCCTCCCCTCGTGCTCCCCGGCTCCCCGTGCTCATAGTCGACGTCTACAACGTGCTCCACGTCACCGGCGTGCTCCCACCAGAGCTCGCCGGGCTCGACCCGCTCGGCCTGGCCGATCTCATCGCCACCAGCCGTTACGCAAAGCGCGAGGCCCTGCTGATCTGCGACGGCACCCGCGCCGCCCTCGACCGCGCCCACCCCGGCCACGCGCACCACTCACCCGCCACGCTCCCGCCAACCATCCGACTGCAGTTCGCGGGCCTCGCCCATACTGCCGACGACCTCATCGAGGCCCAGCTCGAGATCACCGCAAGGTCCAAGCGTGTCATCGTCGTCAGCAGCGATCACCGCCTGCGCAAAGCCGCCGGCCGCGCCCACGCACGAACACTCCGCAGCGAAACCTTTCTCCATCAGCTTGCCCTTGACCGCGCCAGCCACCAGCGCGGCCGCCCGGTCGCCCCCGGCAGCCGAACCCCAACCCGCCCGGCCTTCGCCACCGACATCCCGCTCAACCGCGCCACCCTTGAACGCTGGCTCGCCGAGCTGACCCCAAGCGACCTGGCCGACCTTGCCGCCATCGAGGCCGCCATGAGCCTGCAGCCGCCATCTCCTAGCGCCGCCCCGCGCCCAGTGCCAAGCCCCAAACCCGCCTCAGCCGTGCCCAGTCTCCCGAGCCCTGCCAATCAGACCAAGCCGCCCGCCCGCCGCACACCTCCTGCCGCCGAACCATCCACTTCGACGCCCCTTGGCCCCACACCACCGCGCGCCCGGCCGTCCATGCCGCCAGACCTTGCCGACTGGCTCTTGAGTCACGGCATCGATCCAGCCGATCTCAGCATGGAACAGTGGCTCAACCTCAGACCCCCGCCCAACCCGACCGAGCTCCGACCGACGCACGTCAAACCCGGCCGTCGCTCCGGCACGCCACGCGCCGCCCGCAAGCACCGCTAGTTGCGCGGCTCAAGCTGGGCAGGCTCGCGTTGACACTACTTACCGCAAGCCTCGTCGCCGCCTGTACGCCGCCCAAGCCCATAGAGCTTGACGCCACCGGCGTCAGCGTCATCTACGCCGCCGGGACGCTTCAGGCCAACCTCCCGCCAAGCTATTCCAACGACCAGCTCGCGGCCCTCGCCGCCGTCACGCTCCGCGCCCGCGGCTACTCGATAGACAGCGCTGATCGCACGCTCGAAGAGCCCGCGCAGCTCCGCGGCAAGCGCGGCTCCGCCCGCTGGATCCAAGAAACCCTCATCGCCTGGCGACTCACGCCCAGCAAAACCCGCCTGTTCGTCCGCGTTGACCCTTGGGGCCATGAAGAAGAATCACGCGTCATCATGCGCGACATGCTCGCTCGCCTTGGCTACACGCCCGGCAACCGCGGGCCACTCGCCGCCAACAACCAGCCCCCCGGCACCAACACAGATGCCGACGCGCCGCGGCCCGACTCGCTCTTTGACCCCTACGCCCAATCGCCTCGCTAGCCACACCAGCGGCCCAGCCCGCGAGCGGCACGCGCGAAAACTCGGGCTCACCCCAGCACGCACGCTATCAGCACCTCGCCGCCGTCGACAGACTCAACCCGCGTCGCGCCCGCAACGCTTGCCGGCACCAGCGCCGTCTCTCCCGCGCGAACCTGCACCGGCCGGAACATCGCCCCCGTGCTGATCAACGTCACCTCGCCGCTGATCGCTACCACCACACGGCACCGCCCGCGCTGCCCACGCGCTTCGCCGTTGCCCTCCACCGGCTCGCTCATGCTCGCGCCGGTCCCGACGCCGATTCGCGCCTGATCCAACGTGAAAAACTCGGTCGTCACCAGCCGCGAGCGGGCTTTGCCAACCTCCAGCCGCGTCGCCGCTGGCGCGGGGCCAAAGTCGATGCACGCCAGCGCTTGCTCAACGTGCAGCTCGCGCCCCGCACGGCCCCAGTCATAGATCCGGAACGTCGTGTCGCTGGGCGTCTGCACCTCAGCCACCAGCACCCCCGCCCCCAGCGCGTGGCACGTCCCGCTGGGTAGGTTGTGGCACTCGCCGCGCACCGCCGGCACCGCGATCAGCAGCTCCTGCACCGTCCCACCCGCAATCGCCGCCGCGAACACATCGCGCGTCATCCCGGGCCTCACGCCCTTGTAAATCACCGCCCCGGGCTCGTGGTCCATGATGTACCAGCACTCGGTCTTGAGCTTGCACGCCGGGTTTGCAGCCGCGTACGCCGGGCTCGGGTGCACCTGCACGCTCAGGTTCTCGCGCGCGTCCAGAAACTTCACCAGCAGCGGGAAGCCACCGGCATCGCTCAGCGCGCTCGCGCCCAGCAGCTCCTCACGCCGTGACGCCACCAAACCCGTCACGCTGACCCCCGCCAGTTCGCCCGACGCCACCACGCTGCGAACCGCACGCCCACCTGCGCCTGACGCGTTGGTGGTCGGCATGTCAGCAACCTCCCAGCTCTCGCCGATCATTTCGCCCGCTGGCAGCCGCTTCCCCAACCGCTCCAGCGCGCGGCCGCCCCACACCTTCGCAAACAGCTCGGGCACCAGCAGCATCGGGCTCAGCGGCGTCTCGTCCATGCCCCATTATCGGCCCGCCAGCCACCGGCGCTCAGATCACCTCACGCGCCCGTGTCAGATCCCAAGTACCGCGTCGCCACCGGCGTCGTCACCGCCTCAGCCCCGCGCTTCGCCACCATAAACACGCCCTTGCCGCGAACCTCGCTGACGCCCCCGACCAGCTCTCCGTTGCTGTAGTGCGCCGCCGCGTGATCGTCGCACGCCACACCCCCCGGCAGCCTTCGCCCGGCGATCAGCCCCTCAAACATCGGCCGCCGCTCGCGCTCGCCGTCATAGTGGGGGCACGCCGCGCCCTTGAGCAGCCCTAGCCCATCGCGCATCGGCGCGACCGGCCCGAACGAGTCCGTCAGGCACGCCTCAAACCAGCACAGCATCCCGGCAGAGACCCCCGCCAGCACCGCCCCGCCCCCTTGCTCACGCCCGCTCTTGTGAGCTCGCAAGATCACCTTGTCCAGCCCGTGCAGCCGCCACACCGCCAGCAGGTTCGCCGTGCTCCCGCCGCCAACATAGATCACGTCCTGCCCCATGATCTGCGACTCCAACGTCCTGCGCCCGCGCGCAAACAGGCTCACGAAGCTCGCCCGCGCGCGGTCAGGCCCAAACGCGGCGCGGAACCGCTCGATGTACCCCACGCTGTCGCCGCTGGCGGTCGCCACAAAGCAGACCCGCGGCCTGACCTTCCCCGTCAGCCCCAGCACAAAGTCGTCAATCAGCGTGTGCTGCTCGCCCCCGCTGAAGCCGCCGCCGCCCAGCACCACCACGTGCCTGCTCGCCCGCTTTCGCGCACCAGCGCCGCTCTTGGTCCGTGCGTTCATAACCCAGACCTTAGCCGCAAGTGCCCGCCGCACGAAAGCACGGGCCCATAACCCCGCCCGCGCCGCCGCCAGCCCGCCACCAAATGTCAATCTGGATGTGACTGCGCGGCCTGCGCCGGGCCCGCACGCTCGCGTTGCACGCAACCGCGCCACCACCGCTGGCCGCCGCCCCGCTCGCATCGCATCTTCTGGCTCAACGTCACCGACGCAGCAGACCAGACCTCCGAAGGAACCAGACCAATGAGCCTCAAGACCATCGCCATCATCCTCGCCGCCGGCGCGCTGACCAGCGCCGCCTCGGCCGGCATCCAAATGACCGCCACCATCACCGCCGACAACCACTACGCCCTCTTCACAGGCACGCCGTTGAACCTCACGATGGTCGGGCACAATGAGCTCGGCGCCGCCGGCAACCCCGGCCCGTTCAACTGGTCTCAGGCCGAGACCTTCAATTTCATCCCCGGCACCAACATCTACATCGCCGCCTGGTCGGATGACTCGGTCGCCCAGGGTCTGCTCGCCCAAATCTCACTGGGCGACCAAACCTTCAACAGCGGCGATGAGCGCTGGCGCGTCTACAAAACCGGCGTCAACCGCAACGACAACGACCCAGTCCCCACCCTCGCCGAGATGAACACCCACATCATCTTCGCCAGCGACAACGAGCGCTGGCGCACGACCTTTGTCGGCGACGCCAACGGCGCCCAGCCCTGGGGCACCATCGCGGGCATCGGCCCAAACGTCCGCTGGATGTGGGCCGACGTCGATGGCGACCCTGACCCCACCCGCGGCGGCAGCGACGAGGGCGAAATGCTCATCTTCCGCATGACCAACGTCCCGACCCCAGGCGCCGTCGCTCTGCTCGGCCTCGGCGGCCTGGCCCTCGCCCGGCGTCGCCGCTAAGCGGCTCCGCTGATCGACATGCAGGTGTGCCCCAAGGGGGCCGGGGCTTTTGCCCGGCCTCTTTGCCGTTGTATGGCGGACTTTCCAATCGGCCATGCCTTCTGCCTTGCGCGGGGCAGGATTCCATCCTTCCAACGGGCCACAGGCCCGACCGTCCCCGCTCCTCAGTCATCGCTCACCCATTCGCCATCTACCCTCCGCCCATGGTCCGTCCGCTCACCGCCGACGCGGGCTCTCGCGCGCAGTCATAACCGAAGCGATCACCCGCGCGCAAGCCTGGCCCGGGCTCGCCGCGATCCAACTGGGCATCAGTGACCACCCGTCAGAGGCTCAATCGCTCTACCTCAAGCTCGGCTTTTTTTCCATCGGGCATGACCCCGACGCCATCGGCGTCAATGGCCGTTCCTTCGCCGAGAACGCCATGCGCCTGGCACTCTGAACGCCGCGCCAGTCGCCCGCGCGCACGAGCCCGCGCGCATGAGCCCGCGCGCAAGAAGCCGCGCCAGAATCCACGCCCCTCACGCGTTGAACAGCCCTCACGTGTTGAACAAGAAGTGGCAGATGTCCGCGTCCTGCATCACATAGCCCTTGC
>Ga0105047_10005918_pt1 | contig 20844 bp, 14 predicted proteins | sample MAT04_FD_78384 | JGI IMG/M metagenome (GOLD analysis project Ga0105047, IMG submission 78384) | Freshwater microbial communities from Lake Fryxell liftoff mats and glacier meltwater in Antarctica - MAT-04 (megahit assembly) | ecosystem: Environmental > Aquatic > Freshwater > Ice > Liftoff... | reverse complement strand
GGCACCACTCGCTCGCCCATCGCCGAGCCGGTCACCTCGGGGCCGATGAAGTCGGAGGCCCGGGCGAGCGTGCCGCGGATTCTGCCGGCGGCGTGCGCTTCGAGGATCTCGGTCGCCATCGTGCGGCGGACGGCCCCCTTCCTGCCGGTCGCCAGCATCGGGTCGTCCTCGTGCATGGGCATCGGGGCATCAGGCCCGAAGGCGTACAGGTTGTCGATCATCACCAGCACCGCACCCGATCGCTCGGCGGCGACCATGAACGCGCCGTGTACGGGTGGCCAGTCGGTCGGCCACCGGTGGTACGGCGGGTTCACACAGTTGTAGATCGCGGCGACGCCGCCGTGAAGCCCGGCGAGTCTGGTGAGACCGGAGACGTCGGCAGCATCGCCGCGTTCGAGGGTGATGGCCGGGTGGTGTGGACCGGTGCCGCTGCGGGTGAGCACCGTGACGGTGTGTCCTTGTTCGGCGAGGAGGCGGGCGGTGGTGGTGCCGACGGGACCGGCGCCGGCGACGAGGTGGTGGGACATGAACGTGCCTTTCATGATCGAAGCTCTCATCTGAGAGCACTGCTCACACTATTCGTTCGTCGAGCGAAAGCAAGAGCAGTGATCTCGAATCGGAGTGACGCTCGTTACACTCGGCCCATGTCTGGTGTGCGTGCACGGGTGCGAGCGGAGCTGACCGCCGAGATCAAGGCGATCGCCCGCCGGCAGATGGCCGACGACGGCCCGGCGAACGTCAACCTCCGTGCGATCGCCCGCGAGCTCGGCATGGTCAGCTCCGCGGTGTACCGCTACTTCGCGAGCCGCGACGAGCTGCTCACGGCGCTGATCGTCGACGCCTACAACGATCTCGGCGACGTCTCCGAACGGGCAGACGCATCGGTCGCCGACGAACGACCCGATGATGTCGAGGCCCGCTTCCTCGCGGTGGCGCACGCCACGTACGAGTGGGCGCGGACAGAACCCAGCCAGTACCTGCTGCTGTTCGGCACGCCGGTGCCGGGTTACGCCGCTCCCGACGACACCGTCGTCCCCGCCGCTCGGTTCACCACCGTGATGCTCCACATCCTCGACGAGGCCGCCCGACAGGGCGCCACCCCGGCTGTCGAGCCGAACGTGCCGGCGACGGCGTCGGCCGATCTCGATCGGGTGCGCGAGATGACAGCGACCACCGCCCCGGATCCGATCATGATCGCCGGGATGCAGGTGTGGACAGGGCTGTTCGGAGCGATCTCGTTCATCCTCAACGGCCAGTTCCGCAACGTCATCACCGATGTCGACGCACTGTTCGCCGAGTTCGCCCGGCTGCTGTCGCGTCAGGTGTTCCACCCCGGACCGCGTCCGGCGCGACGCCGGGAACCGGCCGGGCGCTCGGTGCGACGGGCAGACATCGAGCGGCGTGGTTGCTAGGGTCGCCGGTGGCCCGGTGGAGGGCCCTCGTGGTCCGGACGACACAGGAGAACGTATGCAGCACTCCCGCCTCGCGAGCGCCGACCCAGCTGGAGCGGCCGACACCCACTTGCGTCTTGCCCGGCGACTCCGTTCGATCATCAGCCCGGCGGTCGTCGCCGTGGCGATGATGACGGGACTGGTGGCCGTGGGGCCGGTCTCTCCGGCAGCCGCCTTGCCGTTCGGCTACATCGACGAGGTCGTCGGCACCGTGGGAGCACCCGTGGCAGTCCGGCTCCTCCCCACCGGCGTGGTCGCCGTGCTCGGCAAGACAGGCACCGTTCGGCTCGTGCGTGGGGGTGCAGTGCTGCCCACCCCAGCGCTCACGCTGTCGGGCGTGTGCGCCCAGGGCGAGCGCGGCCTGCTCGGCGTTGCTGCCGGGCCCGATCTCGCCACCGCCGGACACATCTATCTCTACGCGACCCGTGTGGCGCCATCGGCTCCCGGTGGTTGTGTGAACCGGGTGAGTCGATTCTCGATGATCGGCGACGTGATCGATCCTGCCAGCGAGGTGGTGCTCGTCGACAACATCAGCTCGATCAACAGCAACCACAACGGCGGCGACATCGAGATCGGCAAGGACGGGATGTTGTGGATCGCCGTCGGCGACGCAGGCCGAGATCCCCGGGGTGATTCCGGCAGCGCCGGCAGCAACGACGCGGCGCAGGACATGTCGTTGCTGAACGGCAAGATCCTCCGCGTCGACCCGGCGACCGGTGACCCGGCCCCGGGCAATCCCTTCAGCGGCCCGGGCACGTCGAGCTGCCGCACCGCCGGTGTCGCCGCTGCGCCGAGCACCGTGTGCCAGGAGATCTACGCATCAGGCCTCCGCAACCCGTGGCGTCTCGCGTTCGACCCGAATGCTGCGGGTGTCCGCGTGTTCGCCAACGACGTCGGCCAAGGCACCTACGAAGAGGTGAACGACATCGTCGCCGGTGGCAACTACGGCTGGCCGACGAGAGAGGGACCCTGCCCGCAGGGGCAGACCACGCCGTGCTCCGGCCCTTCGGGAGGCCTGATCGATCCGGTCAGCGCGTACGGACGCAGCATCGGGACGTACATCACCGGTGGTGCCTTCGTCCCGAACGGGAGTTGGCCGGCGCAGTACGACGGCGCCTATCTGTTCGGTGACGGGGGCAATGGTGACATCTGGGTGCGCACCGCCGCCGGCGCGGTCGACTACTCAGCGCCCTTCCACACGGCGCCCGGGATGGTCGACATGGATTTCGTTCCCGAGAGCGGTGGGCTCGCGCTCTACTACGTCAGCTTCGGCTCCGACGAGGTGCGCAAGGTCGTGTTCCCGAGTCAGGCCGAACCGGTGCCGTCGAGCCCGCTCCGCTACCAGCCGCTCGCCGCGGCCGAACGCATCTTCGATTCGCGCCGGACCATCGACGGCGCTGCCCCGCTCGCCCCGAACACAGCCCGCACGATCGGCACCGGCGTCGACGGCGGCACTGCCCGAGCGGTGCTCGTGAACATCGCCTACGTGCAACCTCGGGCCGCCGGCTTCCTCACCGCCTGGGCGAACGGGGCCGCACGGCCGGCGACGTCGAACATCAACGCCCTCGCCGGGGAGACGGTCGCGAATGCGGCGGTGGTGCCAGTCGACGCGCAGGGTCGGATCCAGGTGCTCACCAACGCGCAGGCCGACGTGGTCGTCGATCTGCTCGGCACGTTCGCTGATGCCCCCGCGGCGGTGTCGGCGGGGCGGTTCGTCCCGCTCGCGCCGAACCGATTGATCGACACCCGCGACCCTGCCTCGGTCGACAACCAGTACGGCGAGCGCGTCGACTCGCCCGTCGTGGTCGTGAACGCGCCGCTCGCCGGTCGCTCGGGCACGCCCGCCTCGGGCATGTCGGCCGCGGTGCTCACCGTCACTGCCGTTTCGGCTGATGCCGACGCCGGCGGGTGGATCGCGGCATCGCCCGGCGGAGCGCCCCGACCGCCGATCTCGAACCTCAACAGCAACGGAGGCGGCGACATCCGCCCGAACCTCGTGGTCGTTCCCGTTGGCGCCGACGGCTCGATCGACCTGCACCTGTTCGCGGTGGCCGACGTGGTGGTCGACGTGACCGGCTACTTCACCGACGCGACCGCGCCGGTCGCGACAGCCGGTCGGTTGCGGGTGCTCGCGAGCCCGTACCGCGAGACCGACACGCGCACGCCGTACGGCTTCGCCAGGTTCGATGGTCCGGCCACTCGCAGCCTCGATCCACGGGCGGTGCCTGCAGATGCCATCGGAGTGGTCCACAACCTCACGATCGTGAACAATGCCGCTGCGGGCTTCGTGACCGCTCACCCCGACGTCGGGCGCCCGTTCGTCAGCACCGCGAACGCCAGCGCACCGAACCAGTTGCGGGCAGCGTCAGCGTTCACCCGGCTGGGCGCTGACGGCAGCATGCGCTACTTCTCGATGATGGCGACCGATCTGGTGGTCGATGTCACCGGATGGTTCGAAGGTCCCGCCTGACCGGCAACGGTCGACAGGTCGTTACAGGGCCTCGGGCACGTTCGCCTCGAGCTCTGCCAGCCAGGTGGTGGCGGCTGTGTCGGACGGCGCGCGCCAGTCGCCGCGTGGCGACAGCGACCCGCCGGCCGACACCTTCGGCCCGTTCGGCATCGCCGAACGCTTGAACTGGCTGAACCCGAAGAAGCGACGGCAGAACACCACGAGCCAGCCGCGGATCGTGGGCAGGTCGTAGGCGACCTTCTTCGCATCGGGGAATGCGTGCGGCCAGTCGCCGGAGTCGGTGTCGTGCCACGCGTGCCACGCGAGGAAGGCCACCTTCGACGGTCGGAAGCCGTACCGGAGCACGTGGAAGAGCGTGAAGTCGTGCAGGGCGTACGGCCCGATCGTGCCCTCGGTCGACTGCACCTCGCCGTCGTCACCGGCCGGCACGAGTTCGGGGGTGATCTCGGTGTCGAGGATCGCCTGCAGGGTCGTGTCGACCTCGTCGGTGAACTGGCTCGTCGAGATGACCCAGCGGATGAGGTGCTGCATCAGCGTCTTCGGCACACCGCCGTTGACGTTGTAGTGGCTCATCTGGTCGCCGACCCCGTAGGTGCACCACCCGAGCGCGAGCTCGGACAGGTCGCCGGTGCCGAGCACGATCCCGTTCCGCTGGTTGGCGATGCGGAACAGGTAGTCGGTTCGCAATCCGGCCTGCACGTTCTCGAACGTCACGTCGTACACCGGCTCACCATCAGCGAAGGGATGGTCGATCTCGTCGAGCATCAGCCGGGCGGTGGGGGTGATGTCGAGTTCGGAGGCGGTCACCCCCAGCGCGCGCATGAGTGCGTGGGCGTTGTCCTTGGTGTGGTCGCTGGTGGCGAACCCCGGCAGGGAGAACGCCAGGATGTCGGTGCGCGGCCTGCCGAGGCGATCCATCGCCTTCGCAGCGACGATGAGGGCGTGTGTGGAATCGAGGCCGCCCGAGACGCCGATGACGATGTTCGGGTGACCGATCGCTCGGAGCCGCTGCTCGAGCCCGGACACCTGGATGTTGTACGCCTCGTAACAATCGAGTTCGAGTCGGGCGTCGTCCGCAGGGACGAACGGGAACCGCTCGACCTCGCGTCGCAGGCCCAGGTCGCCGATCGGCGGGTCGAGGGAGAACGTCACCGTGCGGAACGGTGACGTTCGCACCGCGAGCGTGCGCCGATTGTCGTCGAAGGTGCCCATCCGCAGCCGCTCTGCCCGCAGGAGCTCGAGATCGATGTCGGCCACGGAACGGCGCGGCCCGTTCGGGAACCGCTCGGTCTCGGCGAGCAGCACACCGTTTTCGTAGATCATCGTCTGCCCGTCCCACGACAGGTCGGTCGTCGACTCGCCCTCGCCGGCCGCCGAGTACACGTACGCCGCGAGGCAGCGCGACGACGCTGACTTCACGAGCAGCCGGCGGTCCTCCGCTCGACCGATCGTGATCGGTGAGCCGGACAGGTTGACGAGCACGGTTGCGCCGGCGAGCGCTGCTTCTGCGCTCGGGGGTACCGGCACCCACATGTCCTCACAGATCTCCGCATGCACGATGAGGCCGGCGACGTCGTCGGCTGCGAACAGTAGATCGGGGCCGAAGGGGACGCTCGCGTCGCCGACGCGGATGACGGCGCCGCGGAGGTCGTCACCGGCGGCCATCTGGCGCCGCTCGTAGAACTCGCGATACGTGGGCAGGTACGACTTCGGCGCCACGCCGAGCACCCGTCCGCGGTGGATCGCCACAGCGCAGTTGTACAGCCGGTTGCCGTGACGCAGCGGTGCGCCCACGAGGAGCAGCGGCAGCAGGTCGGCCGTGCCGACGATCAGCTGGGTGAGTGCCGACTCGACTGCGTCGAGCAGAGCATCCTGGAGCAGCAGGTCCTCGATCGAGTACCCGGTGAGGGTCAGCTCGGGGAACACGGCGACCGCCACGCCCTCGGCATGGCACGCGCTCGCCTGTTCGAGCACGGCTGCGGCGTTGGCCGACGGATCCGCGAGCGTCGTCCGCGTCGTGACCGCAGCAACCCGGACGAGGCCATGCGCGTAGAGAGACCGGAAGTCCATGTCCCTATCCTGCCTGTCGCGCGGTCCCACCAGGCGCGTCGTCGCGCTTCGATGTCAGCGGCGCCCACCTTCGGTGACAGACCGGCCGACCTCACCGAGGAGCATCGATGTGCCGTCAGGTGGCACATCGATGTCACGTCTTGTGTTCGGGGCAGGTGTCGGCGAGCTGACAGCGCTCTCGGGTCCGGATCCGTACGGTGACCGGTACATGACGCGTCGCTGCGGCGGCGAGAAGGACGGGGACATGCGCAACGACACGCTCGTGCAGTTCCAGGACACTCCTGGACTGGCCGAACTCGGCAAGAAGGTCCTGACTGCTGGGCACGAGGGGGATCAGTGATGCACAGGATCATCCGATTCCCGTTGGTGCTGGCGGTCCTCGTCGGCACCGCCGCTGCACCGGCGCTCGCCGATGATGGCGTCACGGTGCCCGTCGACGTTCTGGCTCCCGCCGATCCGGCACCCGTGGCCGATTCGTCCGGCCCGGTCGGCCCGGTCGGCCCGGTCGGCCCGGTCGGCATCGTGGACGCCGGCATCGTGGACGGGCTGGGGCCGATCCTGATCGACTCGGGCCCCTCCGTCGCTGTCCCGGCGGTGCAGCTGTTCGCGACGTGCTCCGTCACGCGTCGAAGCGGCGTCACCGTGTGGTTCGGATACCAGAACTCCTGGACCGATCGGGTCGACTCGCCGGTCGGCCCGGGCAACGACATGTCGATCGATTCACTCTCGATGGGCAACCTCGGCCAGGTCTCACAGTTCCAGCCTGGCCGGGTCGATCGGGCGTTCGCTGTGACCATGAGCGCGGGCCAGGTGGCCACTTGGGCGGCAGACGTCGTCGACCTCGACCAACCGGCGCTCGCCCTGGCACCGCTCACACGGGTCGTCGCATCGAGCTCGGCAGCACTGCCGGCGTGCCCCGCCGGCACCCCTGTTCGCTCGGCCACACCGCAGATCGGCGGTGTCGCGGCACAGATCGACATCACCACCGGGCTCGCCGAACGGCGCCGCAGAGGCATGCTGGTCCGGTCGACCGTGCGCTTCGACGTCAGCGGCGTGACCAGCGCGTGCTCGTCCGGCGGCGTACCCCTGGCACCGAAGGTGCTGTTCGGATACACGGGTGCCGTCAACCAGGTCGGCGCGCTCATCCTGGCGTCGTCCGGTGCCGACTACGCACCGCTGCCTCCACGCCGGGTTGCGCGCACCACCAACCTGGGCGGCGCCACCGTCATCTGGTCCACCGTGGCCGAGCGGTCCATCGTCGATCCCCAGCAGGTGTTCACCTACGGTGCCACCCCGGCACAGGCGACGTACTGGCCCTCGGCCCGGGGGCTCAGCTCGCAGGGAGTGATCGCCGACGTGACGGCACGCTGCCGGTTCGGCGGCCAGATCGTGTCGAGCTCGACGGTCGTCTGGGTCGATGCCGCCGGCCAAGGCTTCTCGTTCGTCACGGTGACCGATGCGGCCACGCAGACCACCCGGACCCCGGGGTTCTGCGACATCTTGCGCCTGGCGCCGCTGTCGCCGGCCTTCGGCTGCGACGTGCCGTGGATCGGCGTCGGCCCCGGGGGCGTCAAGCTCCGCTGACGCCGACGTGTCGTCCCGGCCTTGGGACGAACCACGGCCGGGACTGCACGCCGAGCGCTGCATCCAGCTCTGCCGACCTGAGCGCGAGGGCGTCGGCATCGTCGGCGCAGTCGAGGCTCGCCCACTGCGCGGCGAGGGCGGTGATGGCAGCGATCTCGGGGGTGATCCGATGGCGGGTTGCCAGATGTTCAGCGGCCGCGAGCCACGTTCGAGCGTCCACCCGATCGTCGAGCATCCACCCGGCCACCGCGATCAGGCGGCGCACGGTGGTGGGCAGGAGGTGCTCGTGGCCGTAGCGATCGACGGTCGGCAGCAGGGCGGTCGCACGCCGCCGAGCATCTCGAGCGTGACCCTGCAGGAGCATCATCTCGACGAGCCCGACCTCGCAGAAGGCCGCTAGCTCGTCCTCTCCACTGGTGACCAGGTGCGCGACCGCCTCCTCGACGCGACGGATGGGATCGATCGTCGCCGCGAACTGACCCGCTCGCATCCGCGAGCGGAGGGCGACGCAGAGTGCCGCCGCGGCTGCCGTGGTGTCGCCGGCTGCCGCCGTCGCACGGGCTGCATCGGTCGACAGCGAGGTTGCCTCATCGACTGCGCCGATCTCGACCAGGATCGTCGATCGGTTGAGGCGGATCTTCGCGACGTTCAGTGGGTCGCCGCACCGAAGGAAGGCTTCCTCCGATCGTTCGTAGAGCGACACGGCCTCCTGCCATCGACCGGCGTTGTCGGCGATGACAGCAGCGTTGACCTCTGCCATGCCGACGAGCCGCTCGTCGCCACTGGCCAGACCGGCCCGCACGGCTTCTGCGGCAGCCTCGTTCGCCCCTGGAAGTGCCTTGGCGCTCCGGATCTGCTCGAGCAGTGACCAGGCGGCGAAGCGCAGGCGAGGCTCACCGGCCGACTCGGCGACCAAGGTGGCTCTCGCAGCCACCTCGAGCGCGCGGTCCCAGCGCCCAGCCCAGACCGCCTGCCACGCCTGCTCGACGACGATCTCTCCTTGGATGACGGCATCGAGTGGCTCGGCATGACGACGTGCCCTCGCGAGATGGGCGGCAGCTGCTCGTGCGTGGCCCTGCTCTCGCTCGGCGCCCGCTCGGCGCACGAGCGTTTGCGCCATCATGGCCGTCGACCCGGCGCACCCGGCGGCCACGGCCAACGCCCAGCTCTCGAGATCGTGGCGCGCGGCGTGCGCTGCGCTCGTGGCCATCCGTTCGGCGAGCGCGAAGCGCTCATCGGCGGGCCGACCGATGGCCGTTGCCGCGAGCAGCGCCCGGCGCAGGTGCTCACACGCCTCGTCGCTGGCTCCCGCACCGCTCGTGGCATCAGCCGCCAATGGGGCCCATCGGAGCACACCGGCGTGATCTCCTGCGGCGAACCAGTGGTCGGCCACGAGACCGGGCGGTGGCCGATCGTCGAGCTCGAGGTGTTGCGCTGTCCGAGCGTGCAGCTCGCGTCGCCGTTTCGTCGCCATGCCTGCGGCGGCAACCACGCGGGTCGATTCCTCGATGAACTCGAGTTCATCGCCGAGGGGTCGCAGCACCTCTGGCGCACGTCGGACCGTCGAGAGGATCTCTCGCCGGTCGCGGCCCGTGATCGCCGCTGCGGAGTCGAGTGTGGTCGTGCTCCCCACGACGGCGAGTTCTCGCACCACTCGACGCACGTCGGCCGGCAGGCGGTCGAGTCGGCTCGTCACCAGAGCCTCGGCTGAAGGCGGCAACTGGGCATCGCGCCCGAGACGGGCGAGTTGGACTGCGAGCAATGGTGATCCGGCGGCCACGGCCACGATGCCGCTGAGCGTTGCGTCGGTCAGCGGCGACGTCGACGCGTCGTCGGCGATCTGGTGGATCGCAACCGGATCGAGCGGCGTCAGCTCGATCACCGATGACGAAGCGAAGGGAGAGCGACCGGTGAGCGCGAGGACCCGCTCGCGGGGCTTGCTGTGCAGTCCGATGATCAGTACGTCGAGCACGCGTCGGGAGGCCTCGTCGAGGTGGTGGGTCGACTCCACCACGACGAGACGCCCATCGGCCCAATGGCGCTCCACGGCGTGTGCGACCTCGGCAAGTGCTGCCAGGCCCCGGTCGAGTGCGGGCGACGCACCGTCGTGCGTCGATGTCTGGAACACCGCATGATGCACCTCGTGCCAGGCCTGCGGGCCGCCCAGGATCTCGATCAATCGGCGAACGGTGCGGAGTGGCGCCGATCGGTCGGACACCCGAGCCGTCACGCGCGCGGGGGCGGCGCCTCCGGCGGGCCCGCCGTCGAGCGCGGCAGCGAGCAGGCGGGTCGATCCAAGTCCGGCTGGGCCGACCAACTCGACCACGGACTGTGAGTCGAGCGCCGTTCGCACGCGCCGGAGCTCGCCGGCGCGCCCCCTGAACGGCAGCGCTGTCGACGTCTCGTCGTCGGTGACGCTGTCACGGGTCGTCACCTCGGCGGCGCGTTGCAAGCCGCGCTTGCCACGAACTGCAAATGGTTCGACGAACGCCACCGACATCGACGCGGGGAGCGCGTCGACCATGGCTGCGCTGGCGAGCACCGTGCCGCGCTCGGCTCGCGCCGCCAGCCGAGCGGCGAGGTTGACGGTGTCGCCCATCACCGTGAACGTGCGACGCTCGGGGTGGCCGACGTCGCCGCAGAACACCACACCCTGATCGGCCCCGGCTCGTGCGTCGGCGCCCACCTCGCCGACCGACCGCACGATCGCGTCGAGCGCCACGGCGAGTCGCTCGGCATCGTCACCCTCGGAGGTGGGCACGCCGGCGGCCACGATCAGCTTGATCCCGTCGGGCGCGACATCGGTGCCGAGTACGGCGACTCCCAGGTCGTTGCCGGCCCGATCGGCTGCGGCGAGCACTGCATCGAGCGGGTCATTCGCCGCCGAACGGTCGAGCCCCTTCAGCGCCACGAACCCGATCGCGCCAGCGCGGTGCTCGGGCACGACGCCGGCGGTGACGGCGGCACGGACCTGTGGCGCGATCAGGCTCGACACGCCCCGACCGACCGCAGGCATGGCGGCGGGCGCCGGTACATCGACCGAGGCGCGACGCCACAACGCCTGACCGTCGTCGCGCCGACGCACCCGCTGCACCGGAACCATCCGCGCCACGGCTTCGCTGATCGCGATCTCGCCGGAGCGGGCAGCCGCTTCGCACCGCAGGGTCTCGGTGACGCCCGGCCCGAAGGGCACCACCTCGGTCCACGAGCCGTGCCAGACGTGGAGCAGCAGTTCTCCATCGTGCACGCCGATCGATTGACGCAGGCGCACACGTCGACCAGGCACGGCAATCGCGGGCAGCGCCGCCATCGCCTGCTGCATCTCGCTCGCCGCCTGCAGAGCACGGTCGAGCCGACCGCGCCCGACGAAGGCCAAGAACAAGGCGTCGCCGCCGAAGCGCAGTACGTCGCCATCATGGTGACGGGCAGCATCGATGAGCCGCGTGAAGCACGTGTTGACGGTGTCGGTCAACATCTCGGCGCCGACCCGGCCGAGCGTGGCGAGTCGTTCGGTGAGAGCTGTGTAGCCCGAGACGTCAGCGAACACCAACGACGCCTCGATGCGGTGGGTGCCCGGGCCGAGCGCCGCTGTCGACGCCGTCAGTGACGCCGAGTACGGGCCGAACCCGCTCTGGTTCATCGGGCGGTCACCGATCAGGTGAGTACCGACACACATGCCCGGTGCGCACATGGGTGGCGAGGTGGGCGGCCGCAGCCGGGTCGACGTGGCCGATCTTCTCGATCGCCCGAGTGATCGCCTTGCGGACCGATGTTCGCGCCCGTTCGCCGGCATCGGTGAAGTGACGGCTGGCGCCGAGGCCCATTGCCCCGAGCAGTTCTTCGCTCACTGCGTCGAGCTCGTCTTCGACATCGCCTCGCACACCGGTGCCGTTGTCGAGCATCCACCGGAGCTGGCCAACACGCGTGCGGAGTGACTCGATGGCGTGGTCGTCGAGGATCGGCTGTGGCGTGTCTCGCGGCTCGCTGTAGTACGCCATCCGGGCTGCTGCGACATCGGCGTGTGGCGTTGCGCACAACAGGGCGAGGTGCCGAACCCCGACGGCGTCGGCCAACACGAACGATCGTCCGTCGAACGTGCAGGTCCAGTGGCCCTCGGCTGACCGTTCCAACACTGCGCGCGGCTGCCCGAGCGGCTTCGTGGCCTGCCAGCTGTCGCGCTGCTCGGTCCATGTCTTCGACCAGCCGGCCATACCGCGATCGTCGGCTCGGTGAATGGCCTGGTCGAGCAGGGTGACGGCGAGGTGTTGATCGCCGAGTCGGTATCTCACTGCGGCCCGGTCGGCGATCGCCACCGTCATCGCCGGCAGGTGTTCGGCGAGCCGTGCAAGCTCGATCGCACGGATGAACGCCTCGTCGGCGTCCTGCAGGTCGCCTGCCGCGCCGAGGGCGAGTGCGTACGACCACTCCACGGGTCCGAGGTCGGCGACCGCGAGCGACAACGATGCGGGCAGGTTCCGGTGCGGCTGCAATCGCTGGGCCACGTCACGGCCGAGGACGGGATCGTCCAGCGCGGCGGCGATGCGAGCCAGTGCGAACATGGCGACGAGCCATGTGGACGGTTGATACGCGGTCTCGTCGGGGGAGCGCCAGTGCATCGCCACGATGCGCTCGGCTGGCACCCGGTCGCATGCGTGGAGTGCGAAGACCGCCGCAGTGGTGGCCATGGCCCGCTCGCTCGGCGCCATCGCCGGCGACACCGACGCCTCGGTGGCGAACGAAGCCAGCTCCGCGTGCCTGCCCTGGAAGAATCTGATGGCTGCCAGATGGCCGGCGTAGTAGTTCCAGGCATCGGCATCGCCGACCGACTGGCCCAGCTCGAAACACGCCGCAGCTGCTGTCTCGGCCTCGTCGAAGTTGCCGGCGGTGATGAGGTCGCCGACCGACATTGCATCGACGATGAACTGGATGCCGGCGCACCGGATGGTGAGACATCGGAGCTCGAGCGCGCGCCGGGCTCGCTTGGCGCGGGGATCACCTGCCATCTCGAACACGACGGCCGTCCAACACTGGGCGAGCAGCGACGCCATCGCGTCGCCGGTGTCTGCCGCAGCCTCGGTGAGCTCGAGGGCCAGAGCGATCCGTTCGTCGGCGGCGCCGGGACCGAGCTTGGTGTGGATGGTCATCGAGAGCGCCTCGGCGAGCACTCGTGACGATGCTGTGCGACGCACACGATCCAACAGTTCGTCGATGCCGTCGAGATCGCGGGTCTGGTAGGCATCCTCGGCCGCCAGGCGCATCTCGAGGCGAAGTGCCCGGAGCGGATCGATATCGGCGACGGCCAGCTGCGCCCGACGCTGCAGCCCGCGCACGGTGGCGGCTGCTTCGTCGGTGCGATGCTCGCCGAGCCAGAGCCCGCCGAGGCCGGCGGCAGCATCGGCCATCGCCATGACGTCTCCGCTCACTTCGGCGGCAGCGGCCACGTCGCGGTAGAGCTGCCGTGCACGGGTGAGGCGGCCAGCTGCCAGCGCAGTGTCCGCGCGGGCGAGCCGCTGGTCGATCGAGAGGGCGAGCCCTGATCGTTCTGCCAACCGCGCCGCGTCGTCGCACGCCACCAACGCTGCTTCGAGCGAACCGACCGATCGATGGAACTCGGCCGACCGCAGACAGAGGTCGATCGCGTTCGCCGTGTGCACCGGGTCGATGCCGGCCAGGGCCGTCGCGTGTGCGGCGGCGAGCGGCAGGCGGCTGGCGGCTTCGCCCTGCATCCGCTCGACGGCGGTGCGGTGCACGGCCACCCGTTCGGGAGGTGTGAGCCAGGTGGCCACCGCATCGCGGACCAGATCGTGGGTGAAGGTGATGTCCGACGTGGCATCGTCGACGACAAGGCCGGCGCGGCGCCCGGCAGCCATGGCCTCGAACGCGTCACGCTCGGTGCAGCCGGTCGCGGCGCACACGTCGGCCACCGTGGCCGTGGCGTTGTACGTGGCGGCGGTGCCCAGGTGGCGCCGCTCGGCATTCGTGAGCGCTCGGCCCGCACGGTCGACGCTCGTTCGCACGTCGGGCAGCGCCGTGGCGTCGTCGCGATGGTTCATGCTGCGGACGGTGCGTTCGACCGCCAGCGGCAACCCACGGGTGAGCGCCACCACGGCGTCGACCAGCGCCCGATCGGAGGTGTCGACGCCGCCGGCCAGCAGCAACTCCTCGACGTCGCGATGGCCGAGATTGGTGAGCGCCCACTCGTCCGCGTCGCGGGCGAGCTCGTCGAGCTCGCTGCCACGACCTTCGTCGACGCCGGTGGTCGACCGCGCTGTCACCACGACCAACAGGTCGGGCCGCGGCCGGGCCCGTGCCAGGAACCGGGTGAACAGCAGGGTCGTGTGGTCGCTGAGATGGAGATCGTCGAGAACGACCACCAGCGGGCCCACCGTGCGAAGCTGGTCGAGCAGAGCGGTGAAGCGCTCGAGTCGGTCGCCGCCGGTGCCATCGGCCGGCTGCGGACACCCCAGTTGTGCGAGCACCTGGGTCCACGGCCACATCGGCCGGCTGTCGTCCCAGCAGCGCACCCACACCGTTGGGGTGGCCAGGCCGTCGAGCGCCTCGCCGATCAGGCGGGTCTTGCCCACGCCGGCAGGCCCGCGCACCAGTTGCACGATGCGGCCGGTGGAGTCGGTGACATCGGTGGCCCGCCGCCGCAGTGCTGACCGCTCGATGCCCCGGCCAACGAATGGCAACGATGCCTCGGGATCCACGGGCGGGAGTGTACGGGCCGGCCGGCTGCAGCGTCTGGGCTCCCGACCGCACGCTCGCCTCACATCCGGGGTCGGGCTTCCGGTGTCAGGCCTCCGGTCGACGGCGGAGATGGCGCCGCACGGCGAGCATCGCCGCCGCCGATCCGGTTGCCAGGACAGCGCTCATTGCTGCCGGCCAGCCGAAGCCCGACCGGTCGTACAGCGCGGTTGCCGGGATCGATACCAGGGCCCGCCCCGACGTGCCCGCAGCCAACATCGTGCCGACACCTCGGGCCGGTGAACCGGGCACGAGTCGCGATCCGATCGCCAACGAGCTCACGATCGCGAACTCGAAGCCGAGGATCGAGATCACCAGCAACACGACGCCGACGGCCATCTGGTCGTGCCAGATGGCGAGCACCAGTCCCGTCGGAACCATCAGCAGTGCGCCGGCGATGGTGCTCAGTTCCTTGCCCCATGCATCGGTGCGCTGGGCCGAGGTGAGCGACGCGACCAACTCCCCGAGACCGAGCACGACGGTGATCGCTGCGAGGCCGACGGCACCGAGGCCGAACGTGTCCTCGAGCCAGCTGCCGAAGGTGACGAACAGCGCCTGGCTCGCGCCCATGAGGCACCCGAAGCCGACGATCGCACTCCATCCCCAACGGGGGATCGGGCCGGTGCGGGTGACGACGATACGTTCGCCGTGCGGCGCCCGGGGCGTGACCCGGCGCCACACGACGACGGCCATCATGGCGGTGGCGATCGCGCCGGCGAGGTAGCCCATCCGCCAATCCGATGCTGCCGTGATCAGCCCCATCAGGCTCACCCCGACCAGCAGCCCGAGCGCCCACGACGTCTCCGAGAGGCCGACGATGCGGCTGCGCTGCTCGTAGGGCACCAGATCGGCGATCCACGAAGCGAGACCGAGGTCGAACAACACCTTGCTCTGTGAGAGCAGCACGAGCGCGAGGGCGAGCCACACCACGTGCTGCGCCGCGGCCGCGAGCGATGCGCCGACGGCGACCATCGCCAGGCCTCCGGCCATGGCCCCCCGCTGGCCCAGATGGTCGGCGAGTCGGCCCGTGAGCGTGCTGAGCAGCCCGGCCAGTTCGGCGAAGGCAAGTGCCACACCGATGCGGGGGAGCGAGACGTCGAGACCGCTCGCGATGAGGGCGACGAACGGGTACGTGAACCGGTAGCAGGCGTTGGCGGCGAGCCGGGCCGTGGTGAGCGTCACGAGGTTGCGGTGCACCTCCGGTGCATCCCGGTCGTCGAGCAGCCGATGCAGCACGTCGGACGACGCTATCGCCCGGCGCGGCGCGGACAGGAGCGCAGAGAACCGCCGGGCGCCGGACGGTTCACGTCGGTAGGATCCTGCACCCGTGGCACTCATCGTCCAGAAGTTCGGCGGCACCTCGGTGGCCGACCCCGACCGGATCCGGGCCGTCGCCGAGCACGTGGCCTTCACCAAGAGCCGTGGCAACGACGTCGTCGTGGTCGTGTCGGCGATGGGCAAGGCGACCGACAACCTGCTCGCCCTGGCCGACTCGGTGTCGAACACCCAGTCCGGCCGCGAGATGGACATGCTGCTCACCACCGGCGAGCGCGTGTCGGCGGCCCTCACCACCATGGCCCTGATGGCCCTCGGCATCGATGCCGTGAGCTTCACCGGTAGCCAGGTCGGCATCATCACCGACAACGTGCACCGGAAGGCAAAGATCCTCGAGGTGCGCGGCGACCGGGTGCGCCAGGCGATCGCCGCCGGCAAGGTGGCCGTGGTCGCCGGGTTCCAGGGCGTCAGCATCGACAAGGAGATCACCACGCTCGGCCGTGGGGCGTCCGATCTCACCGCGTCGGCGCTCGCGAAGGCCCTCGACGCGGATGCGTGCGAGATCTACACCGACGTCACCGGTGTGTTCACCGCCGACCCGCGCATCGTGCCGCAGGCGCGCAAGCTGCACCGGATCAGCTTCGACGAGATGCTCGAGATGGCCGGCGCCGGCAGCAAGGTGCTCGCGCTGCGCAGCGTCGAGTTCGCCCGCAATCACAACGTCCCCCTCCACGTCCGATCCAGCTTCACCTGGGAGCAGGGCACGTGGGTCACCGATCAGCAGGAGTCGAACATGGAAGAGCCGATCATCTCCGGCGTCGTCACGGATCTGTCGGAGAGCAAGGTCACGATCGTGGCCGTGCCCGACCGCCCGGGCATCTCGGCCGCCCTGTTCGAGCCGCTCGCCGCGGCGAACGTGAACGTCGACATGATCGTGCAGAACACCAGCCACGACGGCACCACCGACATCAGCTTCACGATGCCGAAGTCGGACATGGCCACGGCGGAGTCGATCGTGAGCCGGGTGGCGTCGGAGATCGGCGCTCGAGGGGTCGAGCACGACCGCGACATCGCGAAGATCAGCCTGGTCGGCGCTGGCATGAAGTCGAGCCCGGGCATCGCCGCGAAGATGTTCCGCACCCTGGCCGACCACGAGGTGAACATCGCGATGATCTCCACCTCCACGATCCGCATCAGCGTGGTCACGGCGGCGGCCGATCTCGAGAAGGCGGCCCGTGCGTTGCACACTGCGTTCGGTCTCGATTCGGGCGAGGTGTACTCGGCCCCGCTTCCCGAGCGCAAGTAGGGCGTGCCACACTGAACGCCACCATGAGCCGGCGCAAGCAGCACGTCCCCTGGACGACGGCGGGAACCGCGTCCGAACAGCAGCACTCGGCCGACGACGTCGTGCGCGAGACCGGCTGGGTCTTCAACAACCGCACCGGCCGCGGACTCGACCTGGCGGCGTTCGTCGAGACCGGCGACCACGAGACGCTCGCCTACCTGCAGGCGTTCGAGATCGCCGACGGGATCGAACGGCAGAGCCTGGTCGAGATCGGCTCGGGCATCGGTCGGATGACCGCCAGCTTCAGCCAGATGTTCGCCCGTGTCACGGCGTGCGACCTCGATGGCGCCTTCCTCGAACGCTGTCGTGAGACGGTGGCGCAGTTCGGTAGTCCGGATCGATTGCAGACCTGCCACGTCGATGACGGCCGTACGTTGCTCATCGCCGACAGCACCGCCGACCTCACGTTCAGCTACATCACACTCCAGCACTGCCACCCCGGCGATGCCCTGGCGCTCACCCGCGAAGCCGTGCGGGTGACCAGGCCGGGTGGCCACGTGGCACTCAACTACCGCACATGGACCGCGAGCGATGCCGTGCTGTGGCCGGTCGGCAAGGTCGTCCGCGGTTCGTTCCGCATCCCGGGCGTCGGCTCGGCGCTCGCCCGTCACCGGGCGACGGCCCGCCTCGGCTGGCAGGCCAATCGCCTCGACCCCGCCACCGTGTTGCGCGAGGTCGCCGACCAGCTCCACGACGTACGACTCGTCCACTCACCGAAGCGTTCGGCATTCGGTGTCGAGGGAGTCGCCGAGTCCACCTACATCGGCGTGCACCGCAGCCACTGGTGGCTCGTCGCCACCGTTCGCTGAGTCGACCACGTTCAGCTCCAGGCCCAGGGGCGGGTCAGGGTCACTCCCGCCCGGTGTCGGTTCCACCGGACCCTGTCATCGGAGCGCCAATTCCGGCGATGGCCGGGGTGCCCCTCGCTAGCCTGGCGGCCATGAAGATCGGTGTGGTCGGAGCAACAGGTCAGGTCGGCACAGTGATGCGCGAGATCCTCGCAGAGCGGACATTCCCGGTCGACGACATCCGCTTCTTCGCCTCGGCGCGCTCGGCGGGCATCACGCTGTCGTGGCAGGGGCGCGAGATCACCGTGGAAGATGCGTCCACTGCCGACCCCACCGGCCTCGACATCGCACTGTTCTCCTCGGGTGCGTCGTCGTCGAGGGCGCTCGCCCCCAGGTTCGCGGCCGCCGGCGTCACGGTGATCGACAACTCCTCGGCGTGGCGGATGGATCCCGATGTGCCGTTGATCGTCAGCGAGGTGAACGGCGACCAGGTGGTCAATGCTCGTAAGGGCATCATCGCCAACCCCAACTGCACCACGATGGCTGCGATGCCGGTGCTCAAGCCCCTGCACGACGAGGCTGGTCTCGTCCGAGTGGTCGCCAGCACCTACCAAGCCGTCAGCGGCGGCGGTCTCGCCGGTGTCGACGAGCTCGACAAGCAGGCCCGCGAGGTGGCCGACCGGGCCCGCGAGCTCACCCATCACGGCGATGCCGTCACCTTCCCCCAGCCGTCGAAGTTCGCCAAGCCGATCGCCTTCAACGTCCTGCCGTATGCCGGCTCATACGTCGACGACGGCTCGTTCGAGACCGACGAGGAGCAGAAGCTGCGGTTGGAGAGTCGCAAGATCCTCGGGATCGCCGACCTCCGCGTGAGCGGTACCTGTGTGCGCGTGCCGGTGTTCACCGGTCATTCACTCAGCATCAACGCCGAGTTCGAGCGGCCGATCACCGTCGCCCGTGCCCTCGAGCTGCTCGCCGCTGCCCCTGGCGTGGTGGTGAGCGACATCCCGACGCCCCTCGAAGCTGCAGGTAAGGATCCCAGCTATGTCGGCCGGGTTCGCCAGGACTCGTCGGTCGACGGGGGCCGCGGGCTGGCGCTGTTCATCAGCAACGACAACCTCCGCAAGGGCGCGGCCCTGAACGCCGTGCAGATCGCCGAACTGTTCATCCGCTGACCCTTCCGGTGCCTCGGGCGGCCAACTGCCCGCGCGCCTATGCGGGTGTGCCAGTGCGCGGGGCCCGGGCGTTTGGGAGAGGGCCCGGACCCCACGCCTGACCGCCGGCGCCTTCGGGCGGAAGGCACCGACAGTCGGAGATCTGACGTCGCTCGCCAGGAGAGTGTCGCGTCGATGTCGGCAAAGACTCGCGAATCACTCGCCGCTGCGACATCGTGTGCTGTCAGGCGCCGGCGGGGTCGGGGTCGGGGCGACGTTGTGCTGCCCGTTCGAACGCGAGCGGGCCGTCGTGGAGCACGAACAGGAAACTGCCGGTGCTCTTGGCCGACTCGCGGATCGCTTCCTGGGGGCGTTGGCTCATCCATTTTCGAGTGATCGGGGCAACGATCGAGCCGATCACCGGCCCGCCGATCGCCAATCCGAGTGCGACGCGCACGTCCCTCATCGGTTCGTTCCTTCCTGTTGTCCCGGGGCGCTCCCGGGATCGCTGTCGTCCGAACCGCCGAACACCACCTGGATGGTGCGAAAGCCGATCGTGAACATGTCGGCGAACACCGACCCCGCTCCACGCAACTGGGGATCGACCTCGATCCGCGAGATCACCCGCTCGGCGATGTCGTCGAGGGTGTTGGTCGTGTGCTCGATGGCCGCGACCTGGTCGTCCTCGAGTGCAGTGAGGCGATCGAGACGGTCGATGTCCTCGGGGTACTTGTCGAGGTGCCGTTCGAGCTTGTCGGGCTTGGTGGCCAGCCACGCGAGCACCTTGGCGTCGCTGTGCTGCGTCATGCCGCGCCCCCGTTGGTGGCAGCGCGGACCGATCCGGTGCCGCTGCGCGTGGCGAACTGCTCGCGTGCGGTGGAGGTGCGCACCAGTTGCTGGCCCGGAACAGACGGGTGCGAACGGTGACCGTCGGCAGGTCGAGGATCTCGGCGATCTCCTCGTACGACATTCGGTCGACCTCGCGCAGCACCACGATCGCACGTCCCACCGGGTCGAGCCGACTGAGCGCTGCCAGATCTCGTCGCGGTCGGCCTGTAGCAACGCCGACTCCTCGACCGACGTGTGCACCGGTCGTTCGGGTAGGTCGTTCGGCGCGATCACGTCGTCACGCCGTGTACGGAGCGCGGAGATGGCCGTGTTGTGGGTGATCCGCAGCAGCCAGGTGCGCACGCTCGCGTCGCCGCGGAACGAATCGAGCGCCTACCACGCCTTGACGACCGACTCCTGCACGACGTCCTCGGCCAGCGCGTGGTCGCGCACCACCGACAGGGCGACGCGGTACATCGCGCCGCTGTGTTCGCGGACGATGTCCTCGATGCCCGGCCGGGGCTCGGAGGTGGTGGACGAAGCGCGCTCAATCGCGTTGGCAGACATGGATGATTGACCGACGCCCGCTGTCCCGGGAACGTCGCGGCCTGCTGTGCGGTAACTCGACGAGGTCGGTGCGGTCGAGAGCTGGTCGGCCGTTTCCGTCATGGCTGCGTCGTCGCTGGGCACGGGTGGGTCACCGCTGGGTCACGGACAGCCGCAGGGGATCGAATGGCAACGTGGGCAGCCGGCGGCGTACCTGGCGATCGCCTCGTCGAGGTCGATGCCCATCTGGTTGGCGAGCGACGCCACCCAGGCGAGCACATCGGCGAACTCGTGCCGCTGTTGATCGGTGGTGCCCTTGCGCACCGCCTGCGCGAGCTCTCCGATCTCCTCGGCGAGCCAAGCGACCGTGGAGGGCACGCCGCGGGCGCGGTCGCGATCACCGTACGTGCGCTCGATCACCTCCTGCAGCCCTGCCATGTCCACCGCGGCGCAGCGTACTCGCACCTGCGTGTTGACCGCCTCGCCACTGGTGAGAGCGGTGGCAGTGGTCGGGGTGGGGACTTTCGAACTCCCGGCCTCTACGTCCCGAACGACACCCTGTAGTGACCTTGTGTACCAATTCGTG
>Ga0105047_10005917_pt1 | contig 20845 bp, 10 predicted proteins | sample MAT04_FD_78384 | JGI IMG/M metagenome (GOLD analysis project Ga0105047, IMG submission 78384) | Freshwater microbial communities from Lake Fryxell liftoff mats and glacier meltwater in Antarctica - MAT-04 (megahit assembly) | ecosystem: Environmental > Aquatic > Freshwater > Ice > Liftoff... | reverse complement strand
CTCCTTGCACGCCAGGTAGAACACCACCGCCCCAAACATGTTGCCGTGATCCGTGACGGCCACGGCATCCATGCCGAGTTCTTTGACACGGGCGACAAGTTTGTCGACGCGGTTGCCACCGTCGAGGAGTGAGTACTCGCTGTGGAGGTGGAGGTGGGTGAAAGTGGAGGGAGGCGTGGGCGCGCCGGGTGCCTGCGATGCGGCAGCCTTGGGATCGGGCGCGTTGGTTTTTCTGGATGCTGATTTGGTTGTGGTGGACTCCGCCGCCATGAGATGATCCCTCCGGGATTCGGGGGTCAGTGTAGAGGGGTGGCGGAGCGGATCGAGAAGGAGGGAACATTCTCGCCGCAATCAGGGGAATCAGCTGCGCTGTCAGGTGTTTGGCGCGCGGATAACCGCGGCCTGATCGTCTATGGACTCACTCAAGCAACTGGGCCGTCAGGTGCATCCAATGAAGAACGCGGAAATGAAGTCGGAGAGATCATCGGGGTCAACCACGCCATCGAGGTTGTAGTCGGCGCGTTCGTTGGCCGGATTGCTGAAGAATGCGGATACGTAGTCGGCCAAGTCATCGGGATCGACCATTCCATCGCCCGAGAAATCGATCGGGCAGGGAAAGGCGTGATTCAGAACGTCGGCAAACGTCGAGGTGAAGATGCCAACGGTGTCATCGGTGAATGTCAGACGCAGGGCGATCCGCCCGTCGGGCGAGATGGCGGGGATAGAGCCGGCGGTGCCATCGACCGTTCCCTCGCCGGGCATGAGGCGTGCCTCTCGAACGGTCCGGAAGATGCCGGGCCTGACCTCGACTTGATCGCCGGCAACAGTGATCGGAAAGACACCGCCGCGTGGGGCGGACCAGCCGAACGCGGAGTTAGCGTTGACAAACGCGCCAGTGGTGAGAGGGCCGTCAAAGACCATTTGTCCCGAACTGTTCAGGGAGACTGTCGCAGGTCTCGGGAGAGCCGCTGCTGGCGGCAGGTTTCGGATGTTGGTCATCGGAAAGAACGCGGCGGGTTGCAGTGCTCCGGCGTTGTGTGTGTAAAGCGCAGTGGTTGCACACGTTGTGCAGGTGCCGCGATTCAACTCGGCAAAGATCACCGCAACGCCGGCATCGTTGATAGCAGCCACGTGCGGGATTCCAAGTGTCACTCCCGGCGGTGAGCCCGGGGCCGGATCGCCCGACCGGTAGATCAACTGCAGTGTGCCATTCGCGTCGAGCAGGAGGACCCTGGGTGCCGGCATTCCCGGTATGAACGTCGTTGCGAAGGCGATCTGAGCGGGACCGAACCGGTTGACGACAGGGGCTTCAAACGGAGCGTCGGAATCGCCAAAAGTCTGACCTGGCAAGCCGCCGGGAATCTGTTGATTGCTGCGAACGAGAAGGGCATCGTCAAGGAAAATCGCGGCTTCGGCGCGACTATTCACCAACTGAGGGTGTCGCACGCGTGCGCGATACAGCACCCTTCCATCGGGAGCAATCTGGAAATCAGTCTGGAAATCGAATATCGACAGGTTTGGATTGTCCTGACGCGCCTGTCCAGTCAACGCGACGAGTGCCTGTCCTGTGACGGCGTCGTACGTCCAGATACCCGGTGATACCAGCGGGTTGGCTACGGTCGCCAGAAACGCCATTCTGCCGTCCACATTCACACGCGAGCGCCGCGTAAACGCGCCCGGAAAAGTCTGGAGAAAAATTGAACGATCAACGCCTTCAACCGGTCGACCGAGGCGAGCAGCCATGGCAGTTGTGCCTGCATCATTCGCCAACCAGAACCCGACGTTGTTCGAGCTCGAGATGTTGATGCCCGTGAGACGGGCTGCGAAAACAAGCTGGCTACCGCCGCCGGTCCCGCTCATGCTCACCGGGGCGAATGCGTCAGGACCCACCACACTATCAAAGAACGCATGGACATTCACGCCGACTGGCTGGTCTCCGGAGCGCGCCACGATTCTGGCGCCGGTGGCCCCGCGCCAGTATCCAACAACCTGTTCAGTTGGGTTGAACCCGGTGAGCGGCGTGAGCTTGGCAGTAAAGCCAATGTCGCCGGTGGGCGACAGCAAAACATCGTTCACGACGGCCACGGTTCGACCTGCGGCAAGACCTGCGACGGCCTGGGGCGGATAGAGAACTGGGTTGAGAGGCGGTATCGCTTGGAGGCTTCCCGCGCCGCATCCAAGCACGGTTCCCAAGGCCCCCGTGCCGAGCAACGCGCGGCGGCGGCGGCGCAAGAGGGCGAGGCCGGTGGCGGCGGCCCCGACCACGGCCGCGGTCGGAGCGGGAATGACCGCGATGGTTCCGTGGCTGGCGAGTTGCGAGGAATCCCACCAGCGGTCAGCGGGCAGAATGGGAAGTTCTATCGAAGCGAACTGGCCCGTAAGGGACGGTGCGTCAATGAAGCGAATCAACTCGCCGATGGCGGGCACGAAGCCGCCTGCGGACGTGACACGGAACGTTCCTGCGAGAGTAAACCGGGATGCCGAGATGTGTCCGTATCCGGCCCAACCGCCGGAATCGGCCAGCATGAACTCGAGGACGGACGTCGATTCGAAGTCCGCTCCGCCGTTGAAAATGATGGCGCTCGCAGCGCCAATGCGCAGTGCGCCGCCGCTGGCAAACGTCGAGGGTTCATCCCCGCGCCGTACCGGAAGGGTCGGGTCGTAGACGATAAGACCACCGTTGATGGCCTCAATGACACCCTCGTTGGTGAACTGCGGGGTGTTGATGACAATGGACTCGCCCGCGACATCGGCGCGAATGACGCCTTGATTCACGATGGCAGTGGCCACATTTGTTCGAACGTTCCCGTTGCCACCGCGGATGAGTACGTTTGGACCAAAGGTCAACACCTGCGGTTGATGGAAGCTCGGTTGGCCTGAGAGAATCCGGCGTGCGCCGCTCGCACTATTGTCAAACACAAAGGTGCCCGCCGGAACTGTGATTGCGGGAGATTGACTGGCACTGGAGAAACGGACCTCAGCACCGGGGCCGCTGATAAGCGTGTTGGCTGTATATCCGGTCGGCGAGTTCACGTACATCTGTCCGAGCACTCGAACCGTCCCACCGATCGAACTTCGAGTTATGTTGGCGTTCAAGACGATCAACTCAGCGGATCCCGAGGTCGTCAACGTGCACTGATCGATGTTTCCGCCGTTCAATGTGAATGATCCGGTGTTGTCGTTCAGGGTGAGCGGTGCTCCGGTGTCTCTGATGCCGTGGAGGACGATGTTGCCGCCGCTGTTGCGGATTGTGTTGAGCAGTACTGTCCCGAACTCGCCATTCATGTCGATCGTTCCGCCGGGTAACGCGGTGATCGTTCCATTGTTTGTGTTATTGGCGAAGTCGCCGTTGTTGGACAACTGAATGAGACTGCCCTGGTGCGCGATGATGGTGCCGTTATTCGTCCACCTCGACCCGGCTGACGCGTTCAAACCGATAGCGAGCCATCCCCCATCGCGGGCTTCGAGCGTCCCATGGTTCGTAAACGTGCGCGGAAAAATAGTCAGTCGCTGGCCGGGGACATCCGCACGAATCAAGCCACGATTGATGACGGTCGCGACCGCAGGCTGCCGGGCGCCACGACCGCCGATGGTGGCCAGGCCGCCGGACAGCACCGACGTCGGAGTGAGTTCCAGAATGGAGCCATCGAGCGTGTTGAGTCCGTCGAAATCAGTCCTCTCGCCTTCGGAAACACCTTGATTGACGAATCGAATATTGCCAGATACGAAGCACGGGCCCGAGGCGGTTCGCGAGACGAAGATTCCGTTGTGGCCGACGAAAATGGTCCCATCAGTCTGCAGAGATTCCGCGAAGGAGACCGTGGAAGCAGGTCCGAGGATATTGAGATCTCCTTGGAGCGCGACGTTGAAAAAAGTAAGGTTGGCCGGCCCGCTTGAGATCGTCGGATTGAAGGTGAAGGAATCCGGATTGGTCAGGCGAACAGTGCCGCCGTTGATGCGTGTCGTTCCGACGATATTGATTGTTCCCGTTTGCGCTGCCACATCGAGGAGCTGTCCGCTGTTCTCGACAGTCCCCATCAGATTGAACTGACCGCCGATGCGATCAAGCGTCGAGCCCGGCATGATCCGGACCGATCCGGCGATTGATCCGAAGTTGACGATGCCGTCTCGGATGCGGAGGTTCCCGGCGTGGACAAAGCTCGTCGCGGCGGTCGTATCAAAAACTCCAAAATTCTCTGCACCAATCGTCCCATTGTTGATGACGTTGGCGAGTCGAAAGGTGATCGGTGCATCTTCGATATCGGCAATGATCGTGCCGTTGGCAATGAGTCGCGACGAAGGATTCGGATTGCCATTGAAGCTTGAGAACTTGAAGTTGCCGCCGCGGATAGTGTTGGTCGGGCTGAGGGTCAACGTGAGGTTGTTGTCGATCTGAATCTCGGCCACTTCAAAGCTTGTGACCGGGCCGGCGGGGTAGGGATCAAACAAGAATGTGCCGCCGCTCACAGTCAAGGTGTCTGTCCCACCTTCATGCCCGTTGCGATTGGAAAGTTCCACCCTGCAGTTCTGGCCTTCGATCCGCACGGTGGAGGTCCCAAGCTGCGCGCCTTTGACGAGTTCGAGACCAGGCGCAGCGTTGCTGAGGCTGAGCCGGCGGGTCAGCGTGATGTCGCCATTGAAGGTGACATCATCGAGAATGAGGCCCGGCGCTGAGAGCGGCGGGCCGACGACCCGCAACGGCACACCAGTCGGAAGGTTGACGATTCCACCGTTGAACCGGGCGTTTCGAACCTCTAGCGCCGCCGGTGTTCCGGTAACGGAAATGACGGAGTTGGCATTGCTGATTGTCGAATCAAACACGATCGTGCCGCCGGTGGTTGCCGACAGAAGTCCGGCCCCGAGGGATGTGCCGGTCAAGACCACCGTTCCGCCCGGCGCGGCGATGGTGCCGGTATTGGTCCAGGTGGTGGTCGCGCTCCCAATCTGCACGGTTGCACCCTGTCGAGCATCGATCACGCCGGTGTTGGAGAATGTCGTTCCGTTGAAGCTGAGCCTGGAGCCGGACCCCTCAGCACTGATCTGCCCGTTGTTGACGACGCGCGCGCTCACGTTAACTTGAGCCCCGGACTGCGCTGTCAGGCCTGAGCTGGACGTGAAAGTCAGAGTGCTTCCTGGCGTAAACTCCCCGATTGTGTTCATCCCGGAAGTCGCGTTGATCAGGCCTCCCGAGATAGTCGTTGCGTTCTCTAAATTCAGAGTGCTGTTGAACCCCAAAGTTGCGGCGGTATTCAGCGTCAGCGAGTCGCGCAGACGCAGGTTTGCCGTGGGACCAAACGGCGAACCGATGACAAGCGGCCCCTCGACCGTCACGCCGAGGAGCCGGTTGCCGGCCACGCTGGAGACAATCAGGGGAGCACCGCCTTGTTGCGAGACGAGTCCGCCAACAATTGTGCCCCCAACGAGGCTTACCGGGCCCGTGCCGGGCGAAATAACGATGGACGAGTTGGCGTTATTGGCGGTGCCGGTGATGTTGATCAGACCGCTGATACGCTCGATCCCACCAATAACCGACGAGGCGAAGACCCCGCCCAAGTTGATCGAACCGCCGTTCAATCGGATCGGTCCGCTGGGGCTCCATGGCGTTGACGTTCCAGTGAACAAATGCAGCGTGCCGTTCGAGAAGACTTCGAACGAGCCCGGCCCGCTCAGCGCGGAGGGCCGGACAAAAAGCGTTCCCGAGTTCGCAAGCACGCGACCGTTGTTGACCAGCCGTGCACCGAGGATCTCGCCACCGCCGCTCACGGTCGTCGACGAGGAGATGGTGAGCCCGGTGGCCGAACTGCCGGTCAGCACGCCCCCGAGAAGCGAAAGGGACGGCATACTCAACGTTTGCCCGCTCTGGAAGTCGAGCGTTGCTCCGTTGCGGACCGTGACACCGGCGGTAACCGAGAATGAACCGACCACGGTCGTTGCGCCGCTGAGTGCCGCGAGATCGAGGGATCCATCAACGACGCAGTTGTTCAGCCGGAGCGTGGGGGTGGTAAGCGCCGTCGTGCCCGAGAAGCCGATGTTCCCTTGGATCAAAACGCCGGTCAGTGTTGTGTTGCTTCCGACGATAACCGAGAGCGGCGCGGCGGCGGGCGCCACGATCGCGCCCCCGGTGATGGTGGATCCGCGCAGCGTCATCGATCCGGGTCCGGCCGCAAGATTGAGGGTTTGCCCGCTGTTGTTCATGGTGCCCGAAACGAGCAGTTGTCCCCCGGTGCGGACTACCTGTGCGAGCACTGTGCTAGCGAACGAACCACCGAGATCGAGCGCGCCTCCGCTGAGCACAAATGCGCCCGGCGTGGTCCATGGCGTCACCGTTCCCGTCAGGAAGTTGAGCGTTCCTCCGCTCGTGACGGCGTAGTCGCCGGCGCCTGAAACGGACGAACTGAAGATGTTGAGAACTCCGCCAGAAGCCGTAATCAGCCCGTTGTTCGTGAGCCCCGTGCCCGTGATCGCTCCGTTGCCCGTAATCGTGGAGCCAGATCCCAGTGTGACCCCCTGGCCCGGAGCGCCGCTCGAGACGATCTGGCCCCCGCTAAGCTGTACGCGATGGTTGTCGAGCACAGTCGCAGATTGATAACTGATGATGCTCGCCGCGCCGATTCGCATCGTGCCGCCTACGGCGAGCGAACCTGTCACACGCGTTGTCCCTTGCGAAGCGCCCAACGTGAAGTCACCCGTGACGCTGTTGGCGCCGGCAAGCGTCAATGTCGTGGCTACCGAACTTCCTGTTGTCGACAAGTTTCCATTGACTACAACGCCATCAAGGCGGGAGTTTAGGCCAGCGATAACCGTCAATGCTCCGCCGGGCGCCGTGCTGACCGAGCCGCCACGAATCGTTCCCCCGGTGAGTTCGAGATTGCCGATGGTGGCGAGATTGATTGCTGATCCGGTGTTGTTGGCGGTGCCCGAAACCTGGAGAACACCGCCGCTGCGCTGGATCGTTGCGAGTTCGGCGCTGGAAAAAACACCGCCGAGATTCAGTGTGCCACCTTGTAGCGAAAACGTTCCGACGCTGCCCCACGCGGTGCTTGTGCCGGTGAACAAGTTGAGGGTGCCGCCGTTCACCACGCGGAGCGTCCCGTTTCCGGAGAGCGATGTGGGGTTGATTGTGAGCACGCCGCCGGTGGCGATGACCAACGCATTTGAAACGAGTTGGTCGCCAGCGATCGTCCCGGGTCCATTCAAAGTCACGGCCGAGCCAAGCGTGAGCACGGTGGGGGTGAGCGAACTGAGCGTGCCGTTGGCAAGATTGATTGTGCCGGTGTTGAACGCCTGTGCCCCGTCGAAGAGGAGGGTGGTGCCAACGCCCAGCGTGGCCTGTCCTGTGAGCGCGAGGCCATCGCGCACCCGAATGACGCCCGCGCTGGCACCAAAGTTCATCGCGCCGTTGATTGTGCAGCCATTCTGCAAGTTGAGTGAGACCGCGTCCACACTTGCGGTCGAGATCTTGTTAATCCCACCGTTGAGCGTGACGCCCGACAGTGTGCTTGTTGCCGCGACGTTGAGTCGCAGTGAGGCACCGGCGCCCATGTTGAGTGTTCCGCCCGAGATGGTACCGCCACCGAGTTGGTACTGCCCGGCTGTCCGGTTGAGCGATTGAACGAGAGTGAGCGTGCCACCGGCATGATTGATGGTGGCGTTCGATGCCTGAAGAAGGATCTGATCAACCGTGATGTTGGTGTTGAGCGTGATCGTGTACGCTGCGGAGTTGACCGCGAAGATTGCTCGGTACGTCTGCCCTCCCGGCACACCGTTGTTGGGAATGTTCGGATTGGTGCTCCAACGTGCCGGCGTCGCCCAGTTGGCAGTCGCCGCCGACACCCATGAGGAGTCAACCTGCTGTGCTGCCGCAACAAGCGGGAGTCCGAATGCGGCGCCCGCCGCAAGCAGGAGCAGAGACGGATTGGGCTTATTCATAATATTGAGCATTGTGAGTACCTGTGCCTTTGGTGTGATTCAACGACCAGCAGATGTGCCAGAAATTGCCGATGGTTTTGTGCCGGGGAGTTCGACGCGGGAGTCTGGAAGGTGGAAAGTGTAACGCAGGAAACCGCGACTCACCACCCTCCGCTGCGAATAAGCTAGGCGGGTTACAACTCTCGAATCGCCCCACCGACTTTCCGCAGTGTGGCTATAACCTCTGCGGCATTCGATCGGACCGACGCGACGCCGACGGCCAGAATCCCAGCGGGCGTACCACCGGAATCTTCGGAGCGGGTTGAACACGGGATCCTCCGATGGAGCGCGGCGCTTGTGGATGACGCTGGACGCGGCTGCGGCAGATGATGGAGCGATCGGTCAGTTGCATCCTCCGAAGAAGGCCGAAATGAAGTCGGCGAGGTCGTCGGGGTCGACATTGCCGGAACGGTCAAAGTCGGCCTGGGGGCACGGGGGGTCGGAGAAGTAGCAGGAGATGAAGTCGGCGAGATCGTCGGGGTTGGTTTCGCCGTCGCAGTTGAGGTCGGTGGCACAAACGCGGAAAGTGGTGACATTGGTGGTCACACCACCGCAGGTGCCGGTGAGCACGCAGTCGTAGTTGCCTTCTTCGTCGGGAGTGACTCCGGAGATGGTGAGCAGGGCGGTCAGAGCGCCGCTGACGATGGCCCCCGAGGGGAGCGGGCCATCGCTAAGCGCGACGCCGTTGAAGCGCCACTGGTAGGGGCCGGTGGTGCCGGCGCCGACGACGCGCAGGGTGATGGTGCTGCCGGCGCAGGCCCGGGCGGCTGTAGCGCGGGCAGTGGAGGCGCCGAGCACGACCGACCCGTCGTCAGCGGGTGCGAAGCCGGCACCGCCGCTGGCGGTGATGTGGTCAAGCGGGAGCGAGAGAACGCAACTGTAAACCGCGATTCGGCCGCCACCGCCGCCGCCGAAGTCAGTCGCGAGGCCGTCACCGCCGCCCGCGGTGATGAAGCCGCTACCGGTGACGGTTTGCGCCGAAATGAGCAGGCCGCCGCCCGAGCCGCCGCCGGTCGTACCGTTGACTGGGCCTTCGCCGTTGGCGGAGAGGCGGCCGTTGACGGTGAACGTGCCGGCGGTGTATATCTGCATCAGTCCGCCACCAGCCGCCGCCGGTCGGCAGCAGTGGCCGCTGCTACCCGAGCCCATCTCGCTGGGGAGATCGGCGAAGCCATACATAGGCCCGCCGGTGAAGTCACTGCCATCACCGCCACGGCCGCCGTAGCCGCCGCCCCCGCCGCCGCCGCCGCCGGCGTAAGGGAGGGTTCCGGGGCCTTGGCGGCCGGGGAAGCCGCGGGCATCGGCGCTGATCTGGCCGGACTCGTCGATGGTGATGTCGCCGGTGAGCAGCATGAGGAGCGAGGGATCGGCCTGGGTGGGGCCGAGGATTCCGCCGCCGCGAACGGTGAGGTTGGCATTGAGCAGAACCTCGCCGGTGAGCTCGGTGGTCTCGCCAACGGCGCTGTCGTTGTCGATGATGACCGTGCCGCGGGATGCGGTTGGTTTGAGGAAAAGGGTGCCGGCACCGCCTGCGACCGAACCGAAGCCCAAGGTGCCGCCGCCGAGATTGAAGTTGGCGACGGGGAAGGTGGACGTGCCGTAGTAGACGCCGACGCGACCGCCGCCACCAGCACCGAATGAGCCGCCCAGGCCATCGGCCCCGCGGGCTTCGATGAAGCCGGTGCCGGAGAGTGTGCCGCACGTGAGCCAGATAGAGCCGCCCGCGCCGCCGCCAGCGGTGGAGCCGAGCGGGCCCGCGGGTGGCTGGCCGTTAGCGCTGACCCGACCATCGACCACGACTGCTCCGCCGAAGTCGAGGCGAATGATGCCGCCGCCTGCTGCGCCCGGGGTGCAGCAGTTGCCGCTGCTGCCCGAGCCCATGAGCAAGGGTGCGAGGATTGAGCCGTAAGTGCCGCCACCGTCGACACCCGAGCCGTCGCTGCCCGCGCCGCCGTGGCCAGCACCAGAGCCGCCGCCGCCGCCGACATAGGTGAGCGAGCCGGTGCCGGTGCGGGCCGCGAAGCCCCGGCTGTCGGCGCCGATTTGACCGAGTGGGCCGACGGTTGCGCCGCCGCCGAAGATGAGGTGCATGGTGTCGTCACCGTGTTTGGGGCTGAGCAGGCCGCCGTTATCTACGACGAGTGAAGCGCCGAAGACATTGTCGCCGGTGAGCTCGGTGGCTTCGCCGATGGTGAGTGCTTTGTTGTCGATAATGAGGGTGCCGAGCGCAGAGCTCAACTGGAGGAACACCGTGCCAGCGCCGCCCTGAACGTTGTTAAACGAGACGACGCCGCCGGAGGCATCGAAGCCCGCGGCCGGGAATGTTGAGGATGCGAAATAGGCGGCGATTCGGCCGCCACCGCCGCCGCCCCAGCTTGCGGCGTTGATGCCCGAGCCGCCGCGGGCGCGGATCGTTCCGGTGCCGGCAAGGGAGTTTGCGGTGAGCCAGATGCCACCGCCAGCACCGCCACCGATGGTTGCGTTGGTGGGGCCTTGGCCATCGGCGGAGAGGACGCCGTCAACCCGGAGCGCGCCGCCGACCGAGAGGCGGAAGACCCCGCCGCCCGCGGCTGCAGCGCTGCAGCAGTTGCCGGTGGAGCCCGAGCCCATGGTGATGGGCAGGGTGACCGAGCCGTAGCAGTCGCCGCCGAGAATGCCTGAGCCGTTGGCACCCGCGCCGCCGTGGCCTGCGCCGCCGCCGCCGCCGCCACCGACGTATGACGTGGTTCCGGCGCCTTGGCGACCGGGGAAGCCGCGGTGGTCGGCAAGGATGGCACCGCCAGCGTCGATGGTGGCATTGCCGGCGATGCTGATCTGAAGCGTGTCGTCGGTGTGAACGGGGCCGAGTGCGCCCCCGCTACGAACGATGAGATTGCCGGGGATAACGACCGGGCCGGTCATCTCGGTGGCTTCGCCGATGTCGGCGGCTTTGTTGTCGATAATGAGGGTTCCGAGCCCGGAGCTCGGCATCAGGAACACCGTGCCAGCGCCGCCTCGAACGTTGTTGAACGAAACGACACCGCCGGAGGCATCGAAGTTTTCGGCAGGGAATGTGGAGGAAGTAAAGTACGCGGCGATGCGGCCGCCGCCGCCCGCGCCCCAAGAGGCGGTGTTGATGCTCGATCCGCCACGGGATCGAACGGTGCCGGTGCCGGAGAGCGCACCTGATATGATCCATATCGAACCGCCGGCACCGCCGCCGGCCGTGTTGTTGGTGGGGCCTTGCCCGTCGGCGCTGATGAGCCCGTTGTTGGTCAGAGCGCCCCCCACAGTGAAGCGGAGGACTCCGCCGCCGACCGAGGAGGTGATGCAGCAGTTGCCGGTGGAGCCCGAGCCCATGGCGATGGGCGCGCGGAACGAGCCGTAGCAACCGCCTCCGGCGATACCGGATCCGTTTGAACCTGCTCCACCGTGGCCTGCGCCGCTGCCGCCGCCCCCGCCGACGAAGGTGGTCGTGCCGGGCCCCTCTCGGCCAAGGAAGCCGCGTTCATCGGCGAGGAGTGCGCCATCGGCGTCGATCGTCGCATCGCCGGTGATGGTGAGGTCGAAGGTGTCGTCTGTGTGAACGGGGCCGATTGCTCCGCCGCCGCGAACGATGAGATTGCCTGGGACGGTGACGGCACCGGTGAACTCGGTGGCTTCGCCCAGCGTGGGGGCTTTGTTATCGATGATGAGCGTGCCCGCTGAGGCCGTGGGTTTAAGGAACACGGTGCCTGCTCCGCCCCGGACGTTGCCGAAAGAGACTGCGCCGCCGGAAGCGTCGAACGCGGAGTCGGCGAGCGTGCGGGTGGTAAACTCGGCGGCGATGCGGCCGCCGCCGCCGGCACCCCAGGTGGTGTTGACACCGGCCGCGCCGCGGGCACGCACGGTGCCGGTTCCTGAGAGGGCCGAGGTGATGAGGTGGACCGAGCCGCCAGCGCCGCCGCCGCTTTGGCCACCGCTGGGTAGCTGTGCGTCGGCGATGATGTCGCCGTCAATCGTGATCGAGCCGCCAGCCATGATCTTGATGCGACCACCACCCGCCGAGGAGGCGACGCAGCAGTTGCCGCTGCTGCCGGAGCCGAAAGTCGAGGGCGTGAGGAATGCGCCGTAGCAACCGCCGCCGACGATGCCCGAGCCATTCGCGCCCGCGCCGCCGTGGCCCGCGCCGGATCCACCGCCCCCGCCAAAGTAGATGAGCGAGCCGGGGCCTTGGCGACCTTGAAAGCCGCAGGCGGTCAGATCGATGCGACTGCCGAGAGACGCGAGGTCTGGGCCTTGGATGAAAACGGTGCCGGTGACGGTGAGTTCGAGACCGGCGACGACGTCGGTCCCGGCACCGCCGGAATAGTCGAAGTTCATGTTTGCGGAGTGGGTGAGGACGCCGAACGTGGCTGGTGCACTGCGTTCAACGACGAGCGAAGCGATCGTGTGGCGACCGTTGATCGTGAGGATGGTGCCGCGGACAGTGATCTCGGCGGTGGCGAGGGCAATGGCGGGGCCGCCGGCAGTGGGGGTGATGCTGGTTTGGGTGGGTGAGACGATTTGGGCTGCTGTGATGAGCACAGGCTGCGCGACGGCGGTGCCGGAGCAAATGAAGATGGCAGCGATGGCGGATGAGCGCATGGAGGTTTCTCTGGTGACTGTTAACGGTGCGGGGTGTAACCAACAAGTCAGATGGACAAGACGGGCGCGGCAGGCCGCGGGAAACGGGGGCGTTGAAACAGCATACCACACGCGGCAATCGCGGCAACCAGATGGGTGAGAAGCAGGTGTCGATCGAGGACGCAAGAAGCGCGAACAAAACCCGCCCACGGAAGGCCTTGGGCGGGGTCGGGTGGGCAGTTGTCGTTGCACATACTGGCGCCCGGTGGCCAATAGACTCCACGGGGAAGTTTCCCTGATCAGGCATGCCAGCGAGAACAAAAAACCCCGCCCGCAGATTGATGCGGACGGGGCGGGCTTTATTGATTATCGAGTTGGATGGCGCGGTTGGTTCAGCAGCCGGTGAAATAGGCGCTGATGTAGTCGGCGAGGTCGTCGGGGTCGGTGTTGCCGTCGCCGTTGAAGTCGCTGCCGGCGCCCGGGGGTTGAGAGAAGAACGCGCTGATATAGTCGGCGAGGTCGTCAGGATCGAGCGTGCCGTCACCATTGAAGTCGGGCGGGCAGCCGACGCCGTCGAGGGTGATCACGATCTGGCCGACGTGCTGGCCACCGCCGAACTGGGCCATGCGGATGAGGAGGAGTTGACCGGCGGTGACATCGTACTGCACGGTGGTCTGCGCGGCGCAGGAGTCATCGACGCAGATGAGGGCGGAGCCGCCGCAGCCGTCCACGAGCGTGATGACGGTGTCGTTGGTTGCGAGGTCGCAAGTGGAAACGGTGAAGAGGCCAGCGTTTGGAGCGGTAAAGCTGAACCAGACATCCTCGGCGGTGCCGGTATCGCCGCAGGGGCCGGCGAAGTCGTTGGAGGCGCCGACGAGGTCATAAGGGAAGGTGCCGGTGCCGACGACGGTCGCGGATGCACAGTTATCGTTGGCCGGGGCGCCCGCACCGGGCGTGAAGTTGACGGCTATGTTGCCGGCGTGGACGCCGCCCGAGTAATCCGCAACACGGATACGGACGTTCTGACCGCCAACGAGAACGGCGTTGGTGCGGGACTGGAAGTTGCAGAAATCATCGTTGCAGGCGAGCGATGCGCCGCCGCAGGCCGAGACGAGCTCGAGCACCGTGTCTCTCGTGGTCTGGCCGCAGGTTTCCACGCTGAGCAGGCCGCTGCGTGGGGCGGTGAAGCTGTACCAGGCATCCTGCGCGGTCTCGGTGAAGCCGCAGGTGCCAGCGAAATCGTTTGTGAAACCGGCGAGGTCGTACGGATAGATTCCGCCCGCCCCAACGGCGGCGGCAGAGGCACAATCATCAGACGCCGTGAAGGCCTCAAAGGTGATCTCGATGGCTCCGATGTGGGCTCCCCCTCCGAAGCTGGCGACACGGATGAGCACGGCCTGGCCGCTGCCGACGGGAGCGGCGACGCGGCTCTGAAACCCGCAGGAATCGTCGTTGCAGGCGATGGACGTTCCGCCGCACGCTGAGACAACTTCAAGAACGGTGTCGGCTCCGGTTTGTCCGCAGGTGCGCGCCGTGACTGTGCCGGCGACGGGAGATGAGAAAAGCACCCACGCGTCTTCGGCCGCGGCGGAGTCGCCGCAGGTGCCGGGGAAGTCGTTGGTGGCGCCGTTGAGGTCATACGTGAAGATGCCGGTTCCGACGGGCGGGGCAGAGGCACATGAGTCGGTCGCTTGGGCGAGTGCTGATGAACTCAGGCACGCGAGAGCGGTGAGCGCGGAGAAATGCTTGAACATGTTTCGATCCTCCTTCTGGCGGCGGCTGCCGCGACGATTCGGTTTCTACGCCAAAGCCGCTCCCGAACGCCGGGGTTGGTCAAAGGGCGTTACTCCACCTTAACGAATTACCGGGCTTTGTACAAGAAAAAATAGGTGATTCCCCATAAGGCCGCCAATATTGCCCCGCCGGGGATACGAATCCAAACCGTACATCTGGGCCGGGATAAGCCAAAAAGTCCGAGAATACAGACCGGAACTCATGCGAGATTGGATAATCGCGCGCGTGGAGTGACGGCGACAAGAGCAGCAGAAGCCCTGCAACCGAACTGCCGATATCCTCAATACTCTGTCCACAGACACGTTGCGCTCGCAATGTAATCGTTTCATGACCACGCAAGAGCGATCGATGATCCAACCCACTACGCTTATCCGGGAGCTTGACTCGACAGCGCTCGTCCCGGTCGGGGCGGGCCTTGAAGGGTGTGGAGCAGCAGATATCGAGACCAGCAAGACAGGTAAGTCGGGTGGCAACGCGGCCGATTCGGTCCGGGCGGTTACGGTTTTGCCGACGGTTGATGTGCAGATGACCCCGGAGGCGATTATCGAGCGGTTGGGGACGGCGTCACGGCGCGGGCGGCTGGCAGGATTTGAGAAGGGCGGACAGGAAGGCTCACTCTTTGAGGTCTTGGCGTTCGGCGCGCAGTTTGACGGGATCGTTGCGGCGGTTGCGGCACCGTTTGCCGGAGGAACTCGGCTGACGTTTTCCACTCGAATGAAGCGGCGGATGCCGATTATCTGGTGCGTGATTCTGCTGGCGACGGTGTGGCCGGGGGTGGAGCTGACGGATTCGTTTTTGGCGAACTTTGAGTTTGCGCGCAACTGGTGGCCGACGTGGTGGTGGTACATGCCCCTCACGGTTCCGTTTGTGCCATGGGGCATCTGGTCACCGATCAAGAAGAGCCGGGCTGCGATTTCGGTGTCGGCTGTTGAGATGATCGAGAAGGTGCGGCAGGAACTGACGGCTACGGGTGTGTGAAGCTGGCGACGTGGCGGGGCGACGGCAAGGGACAACTTGTCAGGGCTCATCAGGGCTCATCAGGGCTCAGCCGGGCTCATCAGGGCTCAGCAGGAAGAAAGAAATCCGCTTCAGAATGAGGAAGCACGCCGGTGCTCGGCTGTGGGCGGTCTTGCGCGCTGGTCGTGATTCGGCCGGTGACGGTCGAGCGGACGACGAAGAGCGCCACGACGGAGATGACGACCCACATCACGATCGCCTGCGCAAAGGGCCGCCAGCCGACGGCGGCGATGGCCTGGCGCGAGAGCCCGGCGCCGATGAAGAAGAGGGCCAGCGTCATGAGTCGCTTGGCGACGGCTTTGAGGACATCGGCGATTGAGAGGAGCGAGTCGCCCCACCACTCGAAGCGCGGGAGCGCAACGGCCGGTACGAAGGTGCGCACGGCTGCGGCGGCGACGAAGGCGGCGATGAACCAGGGGAGAATGGAGCTCAGAGAGAGCTTGACTGGCGCGACGGGCTCGCCGGTTTTGGCCGCGGCGCGCCGCTCCAGCCAGGGGACGGCGACCGAGAGGCCGAGCGCGACGGGAACGATCCACAGGGCGCGGGTGAGTTTGATGATGGTGGCTTCCTGCAGGGCGATATCGCCATAGGCCTTGGAAGCGCCGACCACACTGGAGACGTCATGAATGGCGACGGCGGCCCAGGCGCCGAACTGCTCCTGCGTGAGGGCGAGGGCGTGGCCGATGGGGGGGAAGAGGATGAGGGCGATGCCGTTGAGGACGAAGATGCAGGCGAGGGCGACAGCCATGTGGGTGTCGCTGGCGCGGATGGCGGGGCCGGTGGCGGCGATGGCCGACCCGCCGCAGATGGCGGTTCCGGAGGAGAGCAGGGCGCTGAGTTTGATGGGGGTGCTGAGAAGCGTGCCGAGCGAGAACCCAACGACCAGCGTGAGCACGATGGTGCCGACTGCGAAGACGAGGCCCATCAGCCCGCCGCGGCCGATGGCGGAGAGTTCGACAGAGAAGCCGAGGAGGACGACGGCGCACTGGATGAGGAGCTTGCTGGCCTTCTTCGACGGGGCGGCGAAGGCGGTGAGACCGACGAGCGCGATGGTGATGCCTGCGAGGAGAGCCATCCACGGCTCGGTGAAGGGCGCGAGACAGGCGAGAGCGAGCAGGATGAAGAGGACCGATTTGGCCAATGGGTTGCTTGGTGATGGCGCGAGCGGAACGGAGTGGTGGCGATGAGCTCCCGCAATGAACAACGATTAGAGGCCGTAGATGGGTTTGAGTTTGCTCTCAAGATGGCGGAGGAGTGGATCGGCCGAGAGGGGCTTGCCGGTGATCTTCTTGCAGAGTTCGCTGGCGGAGAACTGGCGGCCGTGGGCGTGGACGTTCTGGTTGAGCCAGTGCTTGAGGGCCCCGAACTGGCCGCGGGCCATCTGGTCATCAAGGTCGGTGATCTGGCTGTTGATCTTCTCCCACATCTGCGCCGCGTAAAGATTGCCAAGCGTGTAGGTGGGAAAGTATCCAACCAGGCCGAAGGACCAGTGGACGTCCTGCAGGCAGCCACGGCGATCGTCGGGCACATCAAGGCCCAGGAAGTCTTTGAACGTCGAGTTCCAGACCGATGGAAGGTCTTTCACGGCGAGTTCTTTGCTGATGAGCGCACGCTCAATGGCGAAGCGGAGCATGACGTGAAGGTTGTACGTCGCTTCGTCGGCCTCGACCCTGATGAACGAGGGCTGCACGATATTGGCGACGCGGAACATGGTGTCGATTGTCCACGAATCGAGCGCGGGCGCGTAGGCCTTCTTGGCGTGGGGCAGAGCCCACGTCCAGAACGCGCCGGAGCGACCGACGAAGTTTTCCCACATCCGCGACTGGCTCTCGTGGATGCCGAGGGATACCGATTCGCCGAGAGGCTCACCGAAGTGGTCACCCTTGGGAAGCCCCTGCTCATAAAGCCCGTGCCCGGCCTCGTGCATCACACCATAGAGCGGCTCAAGGAAACTGTCGGTCTTCCATCGGAACGTGAGCCGGGTGTCACCGGGGGCAAGCCCCGAGCAAAAGGGATGGGTGGTGACGTCCAGCCGGCCGGCCCCAAGGTCAAACTGCATGGCCTCGAGCACTTTGTGGCAGAACCCAGCGTGCTGCTCTTGAGAGAACTTGAGCCCGAGGACGCCGCGGTCGGGTTTGTTCTTGCTCTGGGCGACGGCGGCAACCAGGCCCGCCAGGCGGGCCCGGAGCGGGGTGAAGATCGACTCGATCTCGCGGGCCGACATGCCGGGCTCATACTCATCAAGGAGCGCATCGTAGAGTCCACCCTTGACACCGCCCGCAAAGGTTGGCACGCCGTAGCACTCGGCCTTGCGACGGGTGAGGTCCATGACTTTTTCAAGCCACGGCGCAAACATGGCGAAATCGTTTTTGGCGCGGGCTTCTTTCCAGACTTCCTGCGACTGACTTTGCGCCTTGCTCAGTTCTTCCACCAGCGACTTGGGGAGTTTGGTCTCGCGATCAAAGTCGCGCCGCATCTCCTTCACACTCGCCTTGCTGCGGGCATCAAGCGAGCCGTCTTGCTCACACGCCGCGATGAGATCACCCAGCTGCGGGCTGGTCTTGCGGTCATGCACAAGCCCCGCCATCAGCGATTGCTGCTCGGCCCGGCCCGCCCCCGCAGCGTGGGGCATATACGTCTCCTGATCCCAGTTGAGCAGGTGGGAGACGGAGGCGAGGGTGGCGGCCTCACGCTGGAGGGCGCGGAGTTGAGCGTAATGGGTAGACATAGGGCATGAGGATACGGCCAGCAGGGTTTGCGAAGGGTGGGGTCGTGCTGGTTCGCGCTGGTTCGCAAACCCGGTGCGGATTGCTGGTGGGCGTTGAGGTTTGAGACGGGGCTCAGACGGGTTGAGGGTTTTTCCTGATGGTTTTGCAGTGCTGGCGAGCGGTGCGTGTGTGATTCAGTTTGGGACTGGGACTGGGATTGGGATTTGCTCCCCTGAAGTGGGGGTATTTGGTCAGTCTCAAGGGCCAGTCTCAGTCTGAGTCTCAAGTCTCAAGTCTCAAGATTTGAGACTGGGCGGGAAGCGGCGCGGTTCGAATGAGTGGGATTGGGAATGGGACGCCGTATTAAGGCAGAAACGCGGTTTTGCGGCGGAGTGGGACGCGGGCTGGGAGGGCCGAGGGGCACCCCCCCTCTCCCCCTGTGAGATTGAGATTTTGAGACGAGATTGGTTATTGGACCGATCGTTCGGAGGCGGCGGTATTGGGTTTGGAAAAACGGAGCGCGTCTATATACATGGGGGTCGGGGCGCGACTGGCGGCGGGAGGCGGAATCTGGGCCGTCGCGTAGACCGCGGCGGGGTTGGCCTGCTGCTCGGCAATGCCGTTGAGCACGCGCGCCCATCTACGCGAGTACAAATCCTCCATTCACCTTCCTTCGGCAGGTTGAGATTGTCAAAGGCCTCAGCTGCGCAAAGGATCGTGAATGACACCATCCAACTCTGATTTCACCCCGGCTCACTCCAGGCCCCTCGCAGGCCGCAAAGTCGCAGTCCTTGCAACCGACGGCTTCGAACAGATCGAGCTCACCTCGCCCGTCCAAGCCCTCAAAGCCGCCGGCGCTGATGTCGCCATCGTCAGCCTCGCCGCCGGTGAGATCCAAGGCTTCCATCACTTTGATAAAGCCGACCGCTTCCCCGTTGACCTTGTGGTCGCCAACGCATCGGCCTCCACGTTCGATGCCCTCGTCCTCCCCGGCGGCCTGGGCAACCCCGATGCCCTCCGCGCGAACGCCGCGGCTGTCTCGTTCGTCCGCCAGTTCTTCGAACAGCACAAGCCGGTCGCCGCCATCTGCCACGGCCCTTGGCTGCTGGCCGAAGCCGATGTCCTCAAAGGCCGCCGCGTGACGTCTTACCCATCCATCAAGACCGACCTCATCAACGCCGGCGCAGAGTGGACCAATGAGGAATGCGTCGTCGATCAAGGCCTCGTCACCAGCCGCAGCCCCAAAGACCTCGAAGCCTTCAACAGCAAACTGATCGAAGAATTCGCCGAAGGCGTTCACCAAGGCCAGCACGCCTAAAACCCCGAACCAAACCGCAATGGCTGGCTCGACCCCGAAGACTTGGACGCCTTGCGTTCATCGCGGGACACGCTCAGCATCGGCCCTGCCGACTTCAACTGCGACAGGGCTTCAAACCCTGATGACCTGGCTGATTACATCGGCGCGTTCTTCGCCCAGCCCGAGGGTGCAGGCAGGGACTTTAACTTGGATCGCGGGACGAATCCCGACGATCTTGCGGACTTCATCGGGGCGTTTTTCGCTGGATTTTGAGGGAGCGGAGCCGGTTAGAGTGAACCGAGCGACTTTATCGACGGCTGATTGCAACAAGGCCCGCCGCCGCCACGCTCAGCACCGTCAGCGACCACAGCGTAATCATGAGATACGTCTGGTCATGGTCCGGGCTGCCACGCTCGGCAAAGAACGCTTTGCGGACATCGCGGCTTGCGCGTGCTCTGTCAGCCAGCCCGGGGTCCGCCTGCACGGCAGCATCCCACGCCACGCTTGCCGCGGGCCACTGGCGCATCTTGGCCGTCCGCATCACCGCCGGGAAGGCCACCAGCCCCGCGAATCCGAGGCACAGCAGCACGGTGGCCCAGCGACGCCGCGAGGCGTTCGGCGGCGCGGTCCACCAGAACCATGCCAGTACACCTGAAATCCCCGCGATCACCCCCGGCACCATCACCGCCGTCGCCCGGTTGGCTTCCGCCGGAGCGGATACAAGCGCGTACGCCCCGGCGAGCAGGACGAGAGCGGCATAGACCAGCAGCACGAGCGAAACACGCATTACATAGCCCCTCATTAAGGTGATGAGCATACTCCGCCTCCGCACCTCTGGCCAGCAAACTTCCCTCCGAACAACTGCTTCATCACCGCCTCGAGACAACGCAACCGGCCGGTCTCTCGGCATGATTTTTCGAACTGCTCGACCTTTTTATCCGGGACGATGCTCATGGCCAAAGTGCCTATTTTCACATAAAAGTTGTGCTGGTTCGCACTCGCCCCACGGAACAGCCCGCGGTACGATTTAACCGCAGGCACAAGCCCGGAACAGGTGCCACTGAAGAAGCCCGCGAAACAACCCGTGACTTTTTCGTTTCGGGCCATGACTTTGTCGAGCCAACCCAGGACCGGGAAGACAATTCCCATGGTCTGGGGAAAAATTCTCATGGCTTTGGTGAGCCAAGGCATAGCGAAGTTGTGCGGGGTCATGGGGTGGAAGATGATTGCGATGACTTATGAGGAGAGTTCCCATGAACACGAAAGATCGATCCATGACCAAAGGCCCTCAACCCATGACCTTTGGACGCGTGTTCGGGGTCATGAACGCTCCACGCTGGATTGTCGCGTTGGGCCTCCTCTTGGCAACGGCAATGCCCGCGCTGGCCCAGTGCCCGCTCTCCTTCAACGCCCCGGCCAACTACGCCACAGGCTTCAACCCGCGGTCCGTCGCGGTGGGCGACTTCAACGCCGACGG
>Ga0105047_10005916_pt1 | contig 20846 bp, 22 predicted proteins | sample MAT04_FD_78384 | JGI IMG/M metagenome (GOLD analysis project Ga0105047, IMG submission 78384) | Freshwater microbial communities from Lake Fryxell liftoff mats and glacier meltwater in Antarctica - MAT-04 (megahit assembly) | ecosystem: Environmental > Aquatic > Freshwater > Ice > Liftoff... | reverse complement strand
TCACCAGGATCATCGGTCCGGAAACTCGCGTCCCCATCCCTACCCGGCCGATATGCTAGCGCCAGACGCCGATGCGCCCAAACCGCCCACATATCCCTTCTGCATACACAGATTCAAAGAGCTTGCTTCAGACAAAAATTCAGTGACACACCAGTTTCCCAGCGTATCCCCTGCCGCCTTGTCTTCAGAGTTTCCGGACCTTTGCTGCAGCGTTCGCCTGGGCTCTGGTCCTTTACCGTTACTTATCGTTCCGGTGAGGCGTATTTACGGACGACGGCCAGAACCCGCAAGAGGAAATATCGCCGCTTGCCGCATTTTTTTCACAGCCCCGGAATAAGATACTAAATCTTGGGGTTGGGGGCGGGGCCGACGCTACAGACGCCGGTTTGCCGACTTGAGCTTGCCGTCGGTCGCGACGGTTCAGGCGGTCTGGACGCGGCGTGCCTTCGGGATAAGGCGGGTTGCCAGAAGACCAATCACGATGCACGCATAGATCACCGGCTGGGCCGAGATCACCTTGACCAGCAGCAAATAATGCACAGCGCCCGCCATTCCGACGGCATAAGTCAACTGGTGCAGACGCTGCCAGGCCTTGGGCCCCAGCCGCTTGATCCACCGGTTGGTGGAGGTCACGGCCAGCGGTATCATCGCAAGAAAAGCGGCTAATCCGATCAGGATATAGGGGCGTTTCCACACGGCCTCGACGATCTGGCCCGCATCCAGTGCCATGTCGAGCACGATCCACGTCGTGAAATGCAGCAAGATGTAGCAGAACGCGAGAAGGCCCATCACCCGCCGCAGCTTGACCAGATTGAAGCCCAGCCGCCGCAACGGGGTGACCGCCAGCGCGGCAATCAAAAACTGCAGACCCCAAAGACCGGCCCGACGTTCGATGGCTTTCACCGGGTCGGGGCCGAGGCCCCCGGTTGTCACCATCCAGACCAGCCACACAAACGGCAGCGCGCCCAGCACGTAGAAAACCCAGTTGGGCACCCGGCGCACTGCGCCGTTGATCGCGTCAATCGGGCCGTCGAGCCAGGACATCAGAAATCCCTTGTCAGGTCCTGCCCGGCATACAGCCCCGCCACCTGTTCGCCATAGCCGTTGAACATCAGCGTGTCGTTGCGCCCGGCGAACAGGCCGCCCCCGATGGGCCGCTCGCTGGCCTGGCTCCAGCGCGGATGATCGACCTCCGGGTTCACGTTGGCATAAAACCCGTATTCGTTCGGCTGCAACATGTTCCAGGTCGTCTTTGGCATCATGTCGACCAGGCTGATGCGGACGATCGACTTGATCGACTTGAAGCCGTACTTCCACGGCACCACCAGCCGGATCGGTGCACCGTTCTGGTTGGGCATCGGCTCGCCGTAAAGCCCGGTCGCCATCAGCGTCAGGGGGTTCATCGCCTCGTCGATCCGCAGCCCCTCGCGGTAGGGCCATTCGATGGAGCCGCTTTTCTGCCCCGGCATTTCCTCGGGACGGAGCAGCGTTTCGAACGCCACGAACCTTGCCCCCGGCTGCACGCCGATCCGGTCCAGCAGGCCCGACAGTTGAAACCCGTTCCACGGCACCACCATCGACCACGCCTCGACGCAGCGGAACCGGTAGATCCGCTCTTCGATGGTCTGGCCTGCGATCAGATCGGCCAGATCATAGGTGCCGGGCTTGTCGACCAGCCCGTCTACCACCACCGACCACGGGCTGACCGTCAGCGCCCCGGCCAGCCGCGCGGGGTCGGTCTTGTCGAACCCGAATTCGTAAAAGTTGTTGTACGCGGTGATGTCTTCGATCGGGTTCGGCTCCGCGTCGGTCGAGAACGGACTTTTCGGCAAGTCGGCCAGCGCCGGGGCGGCGAAGGCCAGCGCTCCGGCGCCGATCAGCCATTGGCGGCGGTTCAGAAAGACCGCTTTCGGCGTGACATCCGACCAGCGCAGGGGGTTTGACGTCGACATGCAGGAACTCCATCGTTGTTGGGTCAAAGATGCCTGACTCTCGGCAAAAGACATAGTCATCTCTGCTCACATCTGCGGCAGGCTCTTGAAACATCGCGCAGCGACAGCGCAGGGTGGCCGGCGGGGCAAACCAGTGCCGGCCGGTTGTTACCTCACCGCTCTTCACGTCCGGTCAACCAATCGTGACTCGAAAAGCCGGTTCGAACCGGCTTAGGTCGAACCGAACCGAAGTCAAGACCCGCCGCTACAAAGTTGACGGTGAACCGATGTTCGCCGGGTTGCGTATTACTTTTGCCAATTTGGCGCACGATCAACAGGAGTGACCCCCATGATCCGCAGAACCTTCCTCGCTCTCACCACGGCCACCGCGCTTTTCGCAGCCCCCTCTTTCGCACAGGATACCACCATGGACATCGTTGATACCGCCGTCGCAGCCGGCAACTTCACCACCCTCGTTGCCGCCGTTCAGGCCGCTGGTCTGGTCGAGACGCTGAAGGGCGCAGGCCCGTTCACCGTATTCGCGCCGACCGACGCCGCCTTTGCAGCGCTGCCCGCCGGCACCGTCGAAGACTTGCTGAAGCCGGAGAACAAAGACAAGCTGGCTGCGATCCTGACCTACCACGTCGTCCCCGGCAAAGTGATGTCGACCGACCTGACCGAAGGCATGAAAGCAGCCTCCGTGCAGGGCGGCGAGCTGACCGTCATGCTGGAAGGCGGCGCCAAGGTCAACGGCGCGGTCATCTCGACCGCCGACATCGAGGCATCCAACGGCGTGATCCACGTCATCGACTCGGTGATCCTGCCGCCGATGTAAGACGACAGGGTCGGCTGCGCTTCGGTGCAGCCGACCTGCACTTTTTTTCATCCTGCGCATTTGCGGCGGGATCGAATTGCCCGGTCCTGCGTTTGCATCCGTCAGAGCACTCCCGTCGGAGTGCGGACTGCGCACACAGGAGGGCGTCGTGGGAATAATCTGGACAATCATCATCGGCTTTGTCGCCGGGATCATCGCGAAATTCATCATGCCAGGACCGAACGAGCCAACCGGCTTTGTACTGACCACCCTGCTCGGCGTGGTTGGTGCGTTTGTCGCATCGTTTCTTGGTTCGTCGCTGGGGTGGTACGGGCCAAACGACCCGATTGGTCTGGTTGGCGCCGTCGTCGGCGCGATCATCGTTTTGGCGATCTACGGCTATGTGCAGCGGCGGGCGTGACCCCGGTCCTTTCTTTCAAGGAGACAGATGATGCGTAAAGGCAGCCCTTCCATGATTGCTTTGCTTGGCCTGTTGGCCGTGGCGGGCTATCAGAACCGTGACAAGCTGTCGGGCCTTCTGAACGGCTCGGCCCGGCGCGACAGCGATGATCCGCTACGCATGCCGTCCGACATGGCTCGCGGTTCCGACAGCAACCCGGGGTATGCCTCCGGTTCAAGCGGCGGTGTGCTCGACGACTTGCGCGGAATGATGGGCGGCCCGGGCACGGGCGGCATTCTGGGCGGCCTGTCGGAACTTCTGGGCCGTTTCACCAACCCGGTTCAGTCCGCAAAGGCGCGCACCTGGGTCGATACCGGGCCAAACGGCGAGTTGGCCCCCGGCGATCTGGAAGAGGTGCTTGACGACGAGACCCTTGCCGATCTGTCGCAGAAAACCGGGCTCAGCCGGTCGGAGCTTTTGTCGCGTCTCAGCGTGGTTCTGCCCGACGCGGTGGACCAGTTCACTCCCAAGGGCCGGATGCCAACCGAAGACGAACAGCGCGGCATGGCGTAAAGTAAAGTGCACGACCAGTCGCGCAGGGCCGGTCCGCGGCCTTGCGGGTGTGTCCGTGATCAGGCAGTGCCCGTGCATGGTTGTGGCCATGCAGGGGCAACCGCTCGCTAGTGCACCACAGCGTCCGAGGGTCGCTCGCGCCGCGATGATGACACCCGGTCGCCGATCAGCAACCCCTCCGCACCCGCGCTGATCACCACGGTACTGCCGTCCATCACTTCGCCCGCCAGAATCATGCTCGCGAGCGGATCTTGCAGATGCCGCTGGATCACCCGCTTGAGCGGGCGAGCGCCGAACACCGGGTCATAGCCTTCCTCGGCCATCCAGTCGCGCGCGGCCTGATCCATCTGCAACGTGATCTTTCGCCCGACCAGCCGATCCTCAAGCCGGTGCAACTGGATGTCCACGATCGCTGCCATGTCCTGCCGCCCAAGCCGGTCAAAGATGATCTGGTCATCCAACCGGTTCAGGAACTCGGGCCGGAAATGGCCGCGCACCGCCTCCATGACCTGCTTGCGCGCATCGGTGGGGTCGGCCCCATCGGGCAACTGCGACAGCGCATAGGCCCCAAGGTTCGAGGTCAGCACGATCAGCGTCTGCTTGAAATCGACCGTTCGCCCCTGCCCGTCGGTCAGACGACCGTCGTCCAGCACCTGCAACAGCACGTTGAACACATCCGGATGCGCCTTTTCGACCTCGTCGAAGAGCACCACCTGATACGGGCGCCGCCGCACCGCCTCGGTCAGAACGCCGCCCTCGTCATAGCCGACATACCCCGGCGGCGCGCCGATCAGACGGGACACCGCGTGCTTCTCCATGAACTCCGACATGTCGATCCGAACCATCGCGCTGTCATCGTCGAACAGATAGGCCGCCACCGCCTTGGTCAACTCGGTCTTGCCAACGCCGGTTGGCCCGAGAAACAGGAACGACCCCAGCGGCCGGTTCTCGTCGTTCAACCCCGCCCGCGCCCGGCGCACCGCGTTGGAAATCGCAGTGACCGCCTGTTTCTGGCCGATCACCCGCTTGCCCAGTTCCTCTTCCATCCGCAGCAGCTTTTCGCGTTCGCCTTCCAGCATCCGGCTGGTGGGAATCCCGGTCCAGCGTTCCACCACTTCGGCGATCTGCTCGGGCCCCACGGCCTCGGCCACCAGTGCCAACCCGTCGCGCGCCTCCGCCTTGGCCAGTGTCTGTTCCAGCCCCGGGATGATGCCGTAAGACAATTCGCCGGCCCGCCCCAGGTTGCCCTCGCGCTTGACGACCTCCAACTCGGCCCGTGCCCGCTCCAGGTCTTCCTTCAACCCGCGCGCCGTCTCGAGACTGTCCCGCTCGGCCTGCCATTTCGCCGTCATTTCGGCCGAGCGTTCCATCAGGCCGGAAAGCTCTTTCTCAAGCTTCTCAAGCCGATCCCGGCTTGCGGCGTCGTCCTCCTTCTTCAGCGCTTCGGCCTCGATCTGCAACTGCAGGATCGACCGGTCCAGCGCATCCAGCTCCTCGGGCTTGCTGTCGACCTCCATCCGCAGCCGGCTGGCGGCCTCGTCCATCAGGTCGATCGCCTTGTCCGGCAGAAAACGGTCGGTGATGTAGCGGTGGCTGAGGGTGGCTGCCGCGACCAGGGCCGAATCCGAAATCCGCACCCCATGATGCAACTCGTATTTCTCCTTGATCCCGCGCAGGATGCTGATGGTATCCTCTACCGTCGGCTCGTTGACCATCACCGGCTGGAATCGCCGTGCCAAAGCCGCGTCCTTCTCGACGTATTTGCGGTATTCATCCAGCGTCGTCGCCCCCACGCAATGCAACTCGCCCCGCGCCAGCGCCGGCTTGATCAGATTGGCGGCATCCATCGCGCCGTCGGCCTTGCCCGCACCGACCAGGGTGTGCATCTCGTCGATGAACAGGATGATCTCGCCCGCGCCTTCGGTGACCTCGTTCAGGACGGCCTTCAGCCGTTCCTCGAACTCGCCGCGATACTTGGCCCCGGCAATCAACGCCCCCATGTCCAGCGCCATCAGCTTCTTGTTGCGCAAGGATTCCGGCACATCGCCATTGACGATCCGCAGCGCCAGACCTTCGGCAATCGCCGTCTTGCCCACCCCCGGCTCGCCGATCAGAACCGGGTTGTTCTTGGTGCGCCGCGACAGAACCTGCATTGCGCGGCGGATTTCCTCATCCCGCCCGATGATCGGGTCGATCTTGCCTTCGGCCGCCGCGGCTGTAAGGTCACGCGCATATTTTTTCAGCGCGTCATAGCCCTCTTCGGCACTGGCGCTGTCGGCGGTGCGACCCTTGCGGATGTCGTTGATCGCCGCGTTCAGCCCCTGGGCATTGACTGCCCCTGCATCGAGCGCATCCTTGGCCTTGCTCGCCACCATGCACAGGGCCATCAGAATCCGCTCGACGGGCACAAAGCTGTCGCCGGCCTTCCTAGCCACCTTCTCTGCCTCGTCCAGCACCTTGACCAGACCCGGGTCCATGAAGGGTTGCGCATCACCCGAAACCTTTGGCAGCTTGGCCAGCGCCAGCGTCAGCGCCTCGGTTACCCGTGCAGGCTCACCCCCGGCGCGTCGGATCAGATTCGCCGCGAGGCCCTGATCGTCATCCATCAACGCCTTCAGCAGATGCTCGGGCGACAGCCGCTGATGGTTCTCCCGCATCGCAATCGTCTGGGCCGCCTGGATAAAACCGCGCGACCGCTCCGTGAATTTCTCCAGATTCATCGGCCAATCTCCCTACTGTCGGCACCACGCCCATGCCCAACATGGCACACAGGACCAAGCCCAACCCTTATCTGGGATAGCACGACGCATGATGCAAGATTGCAACAACGCGGCAGCGCGATTTTCGCGCCAAACGGATCTCCGCCCATTCGCCGTTGCCTTGTCGGCGGCATCCGGCCCGCCCGCCGCAGCGGCCCTTGTGACGCCTGCGCTGCGGACTGCATGGTCGCCCGAACCAAAGGCGGACCGATGCACGACCCCATGCAGCCCATTCTGCCCATGACGCGCCTGACTTCGCTGCAGGTGAACATCGCCCGCACCGGCCTGTCGCTCGGCGATCCGGCCGAGGCGTTTGTCGATCCCGAAGGCCAGGTCGGGATCGTGGCCCCGGTGCAGCGCTACCTGCTCGGCCTGTTCCCCCATCGCCGCCCTCGGGTTCTGGGCTACCTCTCGCCCGCCGCCGCCGGCCTGATTGCCCCGGCGCTTCTCGCGGGAGAGGCCTTCCGCATCCGCATCGTCGGCCTCACCCCCGAACACCTCGCGCCGGAGCCCGAAATGCATATCTCGATCTGGGGCGACCCCAAACGCCTGCTGGTGCCGCCGCCGCTGACCATGGCCTGACACGCCTTGCCGTATGTCGAAAAGACCCTCTGGCATGTGCGGGCGGGCCTGCACCCTTTCAGCAAACCCGGCGCTCAGTCATAGCGCACATAGGCAAAGGCCGACCCGTCCGGTGCCCAGCACGGCACATTGATCGTGCCTTGCCCGCCGGTAAACTCCAGCACCCGCCGCCGATCCCCGCCGTCCGGGTCGCACAGGCACAGCGCCACCGGCAGGTCCGCCGGATGTCCCTGCGTTCCGGGCGGATAGGCCAGATACAGCAACCACCGGCCACACGGCGACGGGTGGGGAAACCAGTTCACCTGATCATCGGCGAACAGCTTGCGCTGCGCCGCTCCGTCCGCTTGCATCACCCAGATCTGCGCATGGCCGTCGCGGTCGCAGTTGTAGTAGAGCCGTGAGCCGTCCGCCGCATAGTCCGGCCCGTCGCAATGCCCCTCGCCGTGGGTCAGCCGCACCTCATCCCCGCCGCCGACCGCAATCGTGTAGACATCGATCACCCGGCTGCCACCGCGCGCTGCCACGTAGGCCAGCCGTGCGCCGTCGGGCGACCAGCCATGCCACCAGCTTCGCGGCTCCGGGCTGATCAGCACCGGCACCCCCCCGCCCGCCGGCATCAGAAAGATTTCCGACCCCCGGCCGCGATGATGCGACAAGGCGATCGTGGAGCCGTCCGGGCTGATCCCGTGGTCATTGTTGCAACGGTCGGCAAAACCCGTGTCCACGGCGATCAGGACGGGGGGGGCCAGGAGGGGGTTGACAAGCGCGGGGTTGACCAGCGCGGGGGGGGCCAGGAGGGGGGCGATCAGAACGGGGGCGATCAGGACGGGATTGACCAGCGCGGGGGCGACCATCGCGGAGGCATCCGGCGCGGGGGCGTCCAGCGCCACCCGGAACAGCCGCCCCGCGCCATTCACCAGGAGACTGCCGCCTGCGGGATCCCAGTTCGGTGCCTCGATCCGCTGATCCACCCGCAGCACCACGCGCGCCGTTCCAGTGGCCAGATCATACACCGACAGCGTGCTTTGCATGCCTCAGCCCCGCACCTTCGGCACCACCAGCTTGTCCGGTCGCAGCGCCTCGGCCGCCTTGAACAGCCCGAAGGTCTGGTTGACATAGTTCACCACGCCGCCAATCTGCTCCAGATACCTGGCCAACTCCGGGGTCCGGTCCGTCTCGACCACCTGCACGCTGCGATCCGGCCCCTCGGCCTCGAACTGCAGATAGAACAGCGGCTCGCCTCGCTTCAGCACGATGTCGCGTTCCGGTTCGTGCCACTCGAAGGCCCACATGATCGGGCGCGGCCAGACATTCACCGGAAACCGCCCGCCAAAAATCGTGCCGGGCAACGGGTCGCGCCGGTAATGCGCAAAGGTGCCCACCTGGGTCAGAAAGACCACCTCATCCGCAATGAAACAGTATGGCAGCGCCAGTTGCACGGTCGGCCGGTCCGGATAGCGCCACTCCGGCTCGGCCACCAGCGACAGCACCTCACCCAGCTTGCTGCCGCGAATGGGCGAGGCCGCGCCGGCCCGGTTGATCAGAAGCGCCTTGCCCTTGTCGTCCCGGCCAAACCCTACCGTGATGTCGAACGGCGATTTGATCACGAAATATCGGCTCTCCATCTGCACCACGGCCGGACAGCGGCTGGCCGATTTGGCATGCGCCTTGTTGGTCTGCCGAAAGAGCAGCCGCTCGGGTGGATCATAAAGTACGGCACCCTTGTCCGAGGTCAGAAACCAGCCGACGGTCACCGGCCCGGCACCCGCCTCCGGCCGATCGAACTGCAGATTGATCTCCATGTCCCACCCTTCCTTTTCGCCCAGAGTCAGACCAAAGCGCCGGCCCTGTCAATCCCGCACGCCCGCCGCAAAGGCCGCAGCCCCGGCCACCGCTGCGCCGTGCAACCCCGCATCCACCGACCGCTCGGCACAAACCACCAGCGGCACCTGTGTCTGCCGCAGCACCCGGCTGCGCACCGCGCGGTCCAGCGCGGCAACCAGATCGGGCGCATTGCCCAGGCCCCCGCCCACCGGCACGATCCCCGCGCCCACCACGTTCAACACCAGCGCCAGCGGCCCGCTGACCAGATCGAGCCACCGCGCCACCGTGGCCACCGCCGCAGGCTCCCCCGACCGCCAACCGGCCACGATCGCCTCGGACGCTACCGCAGCGCCCTGCAGCGCCAGATGCAACCGCTCGATCCCGCGCGCGCCGCCCACGGTCTCCAGACAGCCCGTCAGCCCGCATCCGCACCTCAGTGCCGGGCTGGCCACCACCGGCCCGTGCCCCCATTCCCCGGCAAAGCCGCCCACTCCCGTGACGACCTTCCCGTCGATCACCAGCCCGCCGCCCACCCCGGTGCCCAGAATGATCCCGAACACCGTCGTGTGCCCGCGCCCCGATCCCAGCACCGCCTCGGCCAGCGCAAAGCAATCGGCGTCGTTCAGCACCAGCACCGGCAGGGCCAGGGCAGCGACCCATTCCTCAGCCACCCGCCGACCGTCCAGATAGCCGATGTTGGCCACCCGCAACCGGCCGCTGACCGGATCCACCATGCCGGCGATCGACACCGCCACCCCGCGCAAGCCCGGCCGTACGAACCCGTTCAGGGCTGCCAGAAACGCCTCGACCCCGGTCGGCGTTGCAACCTCGCCCAACCCCTGCAGCATCCCGCCCACCGACACCGCCGCCCTGATCCGGCTGCCGCCGATCTCGAAACACAGGATCATGCCCGCCTCCTCTTTCGCCTTGTTCTCTGCGAAAAAATCCTCGTTGGGAACCCCGCCCCGGCGGGGTGGCGGGGCCCGGGCGCCCCGCCGGCGCCCTTGACACCCCACGCCGCACCCGACATCACGCGGCAACCCGTACCGGAGCCTGCCATGGACGACCGCCTGATCATCGCGCTCGACGTGCCCAACATCGTCCATGGCCTCGACCTCGCGGCCCGGCTGGGCGAGACGGTCAGTTTTTACAAGATCGGGCTGGGCATGTTGACCGGCGGCGGGCTGGCGCTTGCCAACGAATTGAAGGCCGAGCACGGCAAGCGCATCTTCCTCGACCTGAAGCTGTTCGATATCGGCGCCACGATCAAAGCCGCCGTCCGCGGGCTGTCGCATTATGATTTCGATTTTCTGACCGTGCACGGCGACCCGCAGGTCGTCGCCGCCGCCGCGACCGGCAGGGGTGACAACGGCCCGAAGATCCTTGCGGTGACGATTCTGACCTCGCTTGACCGCGCCGACCTTGATGCCAACCTGATCCGCCCCGGCGATCTGGCCGACATCACTGTGGAACGCGCTGCCCGCGCGTTCGAGGCGGGGGCCGACGGCGTGATCGCTTCGCCGCACGAGGCCGCGGCGATCCGCGCGCTGTCGCAATCGCATGGCAAGCTGATCGTGACCCCGGGCATCCGCCCCGCCGGCGCGGCGTCTGGCGACCAGAAACGTACCGCCACCCCGGCCGAGGCGCTGAGGAACGGGGCAGACCATATCGTCATCGGTCGCCCGATCTGGGACGCGCCGGACCCCGCCGCTGCGGCCCGCGCCGTGCTTGCCTCGCTGCCCTGAAGCCGCCTGACCTGCCCTCTTTCCGGGCTGGCGTCAGGCCGCCGCCTCCGCCCCGGCCACCATGTCCTGCACCATCGGCATCACGCGCTCGCCATACAGCCGGATGCCCTCCATCAGCGTGGCATGCGGCATCGCCCCGGTCGAATATTTCATGTCGAACCTCTGCACCCGCAGCGCCGTCACCGCTGCGGCGATCTTGCGCGCCACTGTCTCGGGCGATCCCACGTACAGCGAGCCATGCTCGACCTCGGCCACGAATTTATCCTTCGTCACCGGCGGCCAGCCGCGTTCGCGCCCGATCCGCCCGAACATCTCGCGGTAATGTGGCCAGATCTCGTCCCGCGCCTGTGCATCACTGGCCGCGACATGACCGGGTGAGTGAATACCGATCGGCCGCGCAACCCGGCCCGATTGCGCCACAGCCCGGTGATACAGATCGACATAGGGCACAAATCGTCGCGGATCGCCGCCGATGATCGCCAGCATCAGTTGCAAGTCCTGCCGCACCAGCCGCACCACTGACTCAGGGCTGCCGCCGACGCCCACCCATGTGGTCAAACCCTGCGGTCCCAGCGGCGGATAGACCACCGCCCGGTCCAGGCCACTGCGCGTCTGGCCCTGCCATGTCACCTCGCGCTCGCGCACCAACCGGGCGAACAGGTCCAGCTTTTCCTCGAACAGAACCTCGTAATCCTCCAGCGCCACCCCGAACAATGCATAGCTTTCGGTGAACGACCCGCGGCCGAGAATCACTTCGGCCCGCCCGTTCGACACCGCGTTCAGGGTCGAGAATCGCTGAAACACCCGCACCGGATCATCCGACGACAGCACGGTCACCGCGGTGCCGAGCCGGATCCGGCTGGTGCGCCCGGCAATCGTCGCCAGCACGATCTCGGGGGCCGAGATGGCAAAATCGTCACGGTGATGCTCGCCCAGACCAATGAACCCGACGCCGACCTGATCGGCCAGCACCGCCTGCTCCACCACATCGCGCAACACCTGATCCATCGGCGCAGACCTTCCGTCAGGGCCCCGGGTCACATCGCCAAACGTATCCAGACCCAGTTCGATCGCGCTCATGCTGCCGCTCCTGATTGTTCATGCCGCAAGATAGGGGCGGGGTCGGTCCCGAACCACTATGCCCAAGGGCGCAAGCACGGTGCGCCATTGCACATGACCCGCCTCAGGCCACATCGCGGGCCAACAACTGCCCACCCGGCCCGGGTTTCACCTCAAACCGGCTGCTGATCTTGCGCACCAGATCCGATAGTTTGGCCGCCCCGTAGGTCCGCGTGTCGAAGTCGGGATTGGCCTGGGTGATGTATTGCCCGACCTGCCCCAGCGAATACCACTCGCCTTCCGGGTCGATCGCCCGCATCGCGGCGATGATCAGCGGAATGGCCCGGGCCGGGGGCTCCTTGCCGCCGGGCCGCGGCATGTGCTCTTCGGGCGCATCGGGCTTGGCGACGGCCTTGGGGGCGGGCTCTTCGGTCACGCCCAGGTTTTCGACATAGATGAACCGCTTGCAGGCCATCCGGAACGCTTCCGGGGTCTTTTTCTCACCGATCCCGTAGACATCGAGGCCCTGCTCGCGGATCCGGGCCGCCAGCCGCGTGAAATCGCTGTCGGAACTGACCAGAACGAACCCGTCGAACAACCCGGAATGCAGAAAGTCCATCGCCGCGATCACCAGCCCGATGTCAGAGGCATTCTTGCCCTTGGTGTTGGAAAACTGCTGATCCGCCACCAGCCCCAAAGCTGCCACCTTCTTGGCCCAGGCGTTCAGCCGGGTCGCCGACCAGTCGCCATAAATCCGGCGGACCGAAGCCTCTCCCAGGGCGGCAATCTCTTCAAAGATCGATTCCGCATAGTTTGCCGGCACATTGTCGGCGTCGATCAGCACAGCCAGTCTTGGCGCACGGGGATCGGCCATGGCGAAGCCCTCCTTCTCTTTGGTCCTTGATGCCGCAAAATCCTGGCTAAGTATAGCGACCCAAAAGAAAAAACCCGCCAATCGACGGGCATCTTCACAGACAAGTGGTGAGCGGGGGGGGGTTCGAACCCCCGACCCCATGATTAAAAGTCACGTGCTCTAACCAACTGAGCTACCCGCCCTCACCGGTCGCCGCGACCATTCGTCAATCCTGCCAGAGGGTTCCGGCCGTCTTGAGCGCATGCTGCGACCCGTTGGCGGGCAAGCAGACCATGGTTCCGCGACAGGGGCGCTGAGTATGGGGCTTGCCGTCACGGGTCAAGGGCAAAAGCAGGGCCACTGGCAAATTCGCCGCGAGCCGGGTATACGCACCGTCATGAACCACACCCCCCCAACCGGCCTCGGCTTTCGCAAGATGCATGGCGCGGGCAATGACTTTGTCGTTCTCGACTCGCGCGGGCGCGGGGCAGTGGTCACGACCGGTCTCGCGCGCAGTCTCGCAGACCGGCATTGCGGCGTGGGGTTTGATCAACTCGTCGAGATCCGCGACGCCGAAAACACCGATATCGCACTGGATTTCTGGAACAGGGATGGCAGCCGGGCCGGGGCGTGCGGCAATGCGACCCGCTGCGTGGCCGATATGGTGATGCGCGACCATGCCGTGTCTGCGCTGTCGATCCGCACCGAACGCGGCGTGCTGACGGCGCGGCGCAATCCCGATGGCACGGTCTGGGTCAACATGGGCCCGCCGCAGCGCGACTGGGCCGAAGTGCCGCTGGCCCGCGCCGTCGATCCCCTGCACCTGCCGCTGCCGGGCGATCCGATGGCGATTGGCATGGGCAACCCGCATTGCGTGCTGTTTGTCGACGACGCGGACGCCGTCGATCTGCGCACGGCAGGCCCGAGGTATGAAACCGATCCGCTGTTTCCCGACCGCACCAACGTGGAGTTTGCCACGCTCATCGCGCCCGATCACCTGCGGATGCGGGTCTGGGAACGCGGAACCGGCGTGACGCTCGCCTGTGGCTCGGGGGCCTGCGCAACCGCGGTGGCGGCCCATCTGCGCGGGCTGACCGGGCGCCGGGTGCGGCTCGACATGGACGGCGGCAGCCTGCTGGTCGATTGGCAGACCGATGGCGTCTGGCTGACCGGGCCGGTGGCCCATGTCTATGACGGCTGGCTGACCCCAGCCTTTCTGACGGCCTCTTCATGACGTTGCCCGCAGCTTTGCCGGTCTTTGCCACCCACGGCTGCCGGCTCAACGCCTACGAAACCGCGGCCATGACGGAACTCGCCGCTGCCGCCGGTCTGCAAAACGCCGTGATCGTCAACACCTGTGCTGTCACCGCCGAGGCGGTGCGCAAAGCCCGGCAGGACATCCGCCGACTGCACCGCGATCATCCGGGGGCGTCGATCATCGTCACCGGCTGCGCGGCCCAGACCGAACCTGCGACGTTTGCAGCGATGCCCGAGGTGGCCCGGGTGATCGGCAACACCGAAAAGATGCAAGCCTCGACCTGGGCGGCGCTTGCCGTGCCCGACCTGATCGGCGCGACCGAGCGGGTGCAGGTCGATGACATCCTGTCGGTCCGCGACACCGCAGGTCACCTGATCGACGGGTTCGGCCGTCACCGCGTCTATGTCCAGGTGCAGAACGGCTGCGACCACCGCTGCACCTTCTGCATCATCCCCTATGGCCGCGGCAACGCGCGCTCGGTGCCGGCGGGTGTGGTGGTCGATCAGATCAAACGTCTGGTGGACAAGGGGTTTTCCGAGGTCGTGCTGACCGGCGTCGACCTGACGAGTTGGGGCTGCGACCTGCCCGGCACCCCGCATCTGGGCGATCTTGTGCTGCGCATCCTGCGTCTGGTGCCCGACCTGCCGCGCCTGCGGATTTCGTCGATCGATTCCATCGAGGTGGATGACGCGCTGTTGCAGGCCATCGCCAGCGAACCCCGGCTGATGCCGCATCTGCATCTGTCGTTGCAGGCCGGCGACGATCTGATCCTCAAGCGGATGAAGCGCCGTCACCTGCGCGACGACGCGATCCGCTTTTGCACCGAGGCCCGCAGGCTGCGTCCGGATATGGTCTTCGGGGCAGATATCATCGCGGGCTTTCCCACGGAAACCGAGGCGATGTTCCAACGCTCGGTCGACCTGGTGGCAGACTGCGGGCTGACGTTTCTGCATGTCTTTCCGTTCAGCCCGCGTCAGGGCACCCCGGCCGCCCGGATGCCGCAAGTGCCCGGTCCAAAGGTCAAGAACCGCGCGACCCGGCTGCGCGCTGTCGGAGACGCCGCCCTAGCCGCGTATCTGGCGGGGCAGGTCGGCCAGACCCACAGGATATTGACCGAAAAACCCCGCATGGGGCGCACCCCGCAGTTTGCCGAAGTTCGCTTTGCCGCCGATCAACCCGAAGGCTGCATTGTCGAACGGGGCGTGACGGGCGCAACGACGACGCATCTGCTGGCTTAGGGTCGGCGGATTGTGTCGCCCGGCTGCAAGGTCGGGAACAGTTCGCTGACCTGATTTCCCGGTGCCCTTCCCGCCACGATATCGGCAGCATGACGCCCGATGTCCAGCCGACAGGCGTCCATCGTGGCCAGCCTGCACGGCAAACCCTCCAGCAGGTCAACCCCGTTGAACCCGGCCAGCCCGATCCGCCCCGGGACGTCCAACCCCTGCGCAAGGCAAAACAGCAACCCACCCGCGCCAATCATGTCATTGGAATAATACAGAAAATCAACTTCGGGGCTGCGGGCCAGCACCGCTTGGGTCATTTCGCGCCCCTTTGCCAGTGCGGACGAGCCGGAATAGAACTCGCGGTCAGCCAGAGACAGACCGGCGAGGGCCAGCGCCTCTTCGAACCCTTCCAGCCGTTTGCGGGCGCGGTGATCGTTCGGCATCTGGGTGCCCAGAAAGGCGATGCGACGATAGCCTGCGGCAATGATCGCCTCGGCCATCTGCCGCCCCGCACGACGGTGCGAAATGCCGACGGCCGAATCCACCGCCTCGCCGTCAATATCCATGATCTCGACGATCGGAATGCCCGCCTGCCGCAACATCGCCCTTGCCGCCGCGCTGTGTTCCAGCCCCGCGATGATCACCCCAGAGGGCCGCCACGACAGCATTTCATACAGCACCGTCTCTTCGCGTTCGGGAAGATAGTTGGTGACACCCACCACCGGCTGCAGCCCGGTATCGTCGAGCCGTTCCGAAATGCCGGTCAGCACTTCGGGGAACACCATGTTCGACAGCGACGGTATGATCACCCCGACCAGATTGACCCGGCTGGAGGCCAGTGCGCCGGCAATCTTGTTCGGCACATAGCCCAGCTTTCGCGCCGCCTCGAGGACCCGCAGCCGGGTCGGTTCCGACACGTCGCCGCGCCGCCGCAACACCCGGCTGACCGTCATCTCGCTGACCCCCGACGCCTCGGAGACATCGCGCAACGTCAAGGGGCGGCGGGGGGCGGACCCAGGCGGTCTGGACACGGAAGGGCGGGCCTTGTTCGGGACTGTGACCATAGCGTTACAGACAAAAGCCCGGCGTGTCCAAGGCCGGTTTCGGCTTGATGGTGTCGCCAACGGCCGAAACGGCCCGGACAGTCCACTTCGACGCGGGCTTCCCCCGCCCGGAAGCCGGAGCGCCGGACCCTGAGGGCGGCGAGCCGCTCCAGCCTTCCCTGACGCCGCCGCGTGTGCCGTCCCTGTTGCAACGGGATGCATTCTCCCGCATGAAAGCGCTGCGTGGCCCCGTAGCTCAGGGGATAGAGCGGCCGCCTCCTAAGCGGCAGGTCGATGGTTCGAATCCATCCGGGGTCACCAATGAACGTCACTCCGTCAATCAATTTCCGACCTTTCCGATGGTGTGTCAAAGGGCTCTCTCGGGTTCGCCGACCCATGTTCATGGCTTGGCCCACAGTGTGGCTCTTTCAACATCCCACCCGCTGTCGGCTTCCGACGGTTTGCCGCCCCGGTACGGACTTCGGTGGTCTTGTGGGTCGCGGGTCCCGGAATGGCCGTCACCTCCCAGGGGATCACGTCGTTCTCGCTGTTCCGTTTTCGGCCGAACGAACAACGCCGCGCCAATCCGCTTGGCGGACGCAGCAGGGGCCCGGCGTGCCCGCCGTTTTCATGGGCGTCGCGACCAATTGTCATGTACGGTCGCTATGGAACCGATACGGTCGGTTGTCCGCAAAGGATGGCACCTCAGGGGCACCGAAATTTGCCGGGAAAGCCAGCAGTTTTAATGATTGGGATCTCCGTACGCATCCATCGTTCCGCCTCGCTTCACACCTCTCACGGGTGGTTGGCGCTGCAGACCAGACGCGGACGGTCGTGGGCTGGCACTTTGGCACGCATGGTAATCTGAAGGGATAACCTATGAACCACAGCCTTCACGGGCAAGTCGCGCTCATCACCGGATCGACCAGCGGTATTGGCCTTGGCATCGCGCGGGAACTGGTCGGCCATGGCGCGCGCGTCATCCTGAACGGAATCGAGGCGGCCGAGGCGGGCGACGCGATTGCGAGGTCGTTTGGCGACCACGCGCTGTATCTGCATGCCGATCTGTCCCGAACCGCCGCTGTCGAAAGCCTGATGGTGCTGGCCGGGGCCGCCTTCGGGCGGCTGGACATTCTGGTGAACAATGCGGGCATCCAGTTCGTGGCACCGCTGGCCGAATTTCCGCCCGAGAAATACGACCTGATCATCGCGCTGAACCAAAGCTCGGTGTTTCACACCACTCGGCTGGCCTTGCCGATGATGCGCAAACTGGGACGCGGGCGGATCATCAACATCGCCTCGGCGCATGGCCTGGTCGGCTCGCCTTTCAAATCGGCCTACGTTGCGGCCAAGCACGCCGTCGTCGGGCTGACCAAGGTCACGGCGCTGGAAACGGCGGAAGAAAACATCACCGCCAACGCGATCTGCCCCGGGTATGTGCTGACGCCGCTGGTCGAGGCGCAGATCGATGCGCAGGCCCAGGCCCATGGCATCGAACGCGAAGCCGTGATCCGCGATGTGTTGCTGGCCCAGCAGCCCAACAAGACGTTTGCAACTGTCGCCGAAATCGGCGCGCTCTGCGCATTTCTGGCATCCGATGCCGCCGCTTCGATCACCGGCACAGCCATCCCGGTCGACGGTGGCTGGACGGCCCATTAGGGGAACGATCAAGGCCGCACCGAAACCGAAAAACCAAAACCCTTTGGCGGGGCAGGGGGAGTACCCTTGTGCTGCAAGGCGGGGGCGCGCTTGGCGCCTATCAGGCCGGAGTTCATGAGGCCCTGCACGAGGTCGGGATCGAGCCCGACCGGATCATCGGCACCTCGATCGGCGCGCTCAACGCGGCGATCATCGCGGGCAACAAACCCCAAGACCGGTTGTGGCAACTCAAGGCGTTCTGGGCGAAGGTGCGTCACCCGGTGCCCGTGACCCCACTTGCGGTGCTGCCGTTCCTTGGCAGGCATTTGCCGCGATGAATTCCATCACCTCGGGCCTGCCGGAGTTCTTTTCACCCAATCCGATGGCGTTCCTCGGGCCAAAGATGTCGCTTGGTGCCGACGATGCCGGCCACAACAGCACCGAACCGCTGCAAAAGACGCGGAACGGCCTGCACGATCCGGCGCTGTTGGCCACTCAGTCACCGCGCATGACGCTGGGGGCGGCGAATGTGACGTCCGGCGAGATGCCCTGTTTCGACACAAAAACCGATGCGCGAACACGCTTGTCGAGGCGGTATTCGACGACAACCTGCAAGTCGGGGATCGCGTTTGCCATCCACCTGTGGCGCAGGCAAGGCGAAGAGCCGACGCCGATCCGGGTTGTGGCGGCCTGGGCGCCGACGGTCGCGATCTTTGCAGCGCTGCGTGTGGCACAGGGTCTGTGCATGGCGACCGCGTTCAGCCAGACGCTGGCCTGTCTTGGCGAGCGGACGACCGGTGCGGCGGCCACGCAGGCGTTCGGGGCCGATGTGACGGGCAATGTGGCGTCGAACCTGATCGGGCGGTTTGTGGCGTCGGGGGTGGCGGGCGCATGGGGCATCGACGCCAGCTTTCATCTGTTTGCAGGGCTCAATCTGGCAGGGGCGGCACTGGTGGCGGCGACCATCCACCGCACACCCAAGATGAAACAGGGGGCCGATCACGCAAGATCGCCGCTGACGGCCGTGAAAACCCATCCGGGCAATCCTTGGCTGCGGGCGGCTTTTGCCTCCTGTTCGTGTTCATCGGAGTGTTCAGCCATGTGAATTTCGAACTGAGCGGCACGCGTTTTGGCGTGTCGATGAAGACCCTCGGGGCCGTTCATCTGGTGTTTCTGCCTTCGATCTTTATCACGCCACAGGCTGGAAATGTGGCCGATCGGTTCGGGGTGCGGCGCGCGGCACGGGCCGGGATCGGGCTTGCGCTGTTCGGTGTCACGCTGATGTTGCTGGACTGGCTGCCCGCAATGCTGGCAGGCATGGCGCTGGTGGCGGTGGGCACGTTTCTGGCGCAAGCGCTGGCCACCGGATTTGTCAGCCGCGCCGCGATGGGAGACCGGGCCGCCGCAAGCGGGCTTTACTTCGCCAGCTATTTTTCGGGCGGATGGGCGGGGGCTGTCATTCTGGGGCAGGTTTACACGGCATATGGATGGGATGCGCTGTCGTCATGCGTGGCTTTCGTGCCGGTCGGGGCCGCCTTTCTTGCCCGCGATTTCGAAATGCCGAAGGCTGCGTGATTTCGGGGCCCCAAGTTGATCCGGACGGATGCGACCCGATGGCACCCGCCACAGGGAATCAAGGAAACGAGCGATGCAAGATTCACAAGGCCAGACATCACCGGCACGACCCGAGAAGATCGCCCTTGTCCTGCAAGGCGGCGGCGCGCTGGGCAGCTATCAGGCCGGGGTATACGACGCCCTGGCCGAGGCAGACTATCTGCCCGACTGGGTGGCGGGCATTTCGATCGGCGCCATCAACGCGGCGATCATCGCAGGCAACCCGCCCGAAACGCGCGTTGCCCAGTTGCGCGCCTTCTGGCAGCAGATCACCGAAACGCACACGGGATGGCCGGCATGGCCTTTTGCGGGCCCGCCCGTCCTGACCCAGACCGCTGCGGCGCAAGCGGCGATGCTGTTTGGCCAGCCCGGCTTTTTCGCGCCGCGCAAGATGTTCGAATGGTTCGCGCCGCGCCGTCCGGTCAGCTATTATGACACCTCGGGACTGAAGGCGACGCTGGAGCGTCTGGTGGATTTCGATCGGATCAACGCTGCGTCCGAGCCGCGGCTCAGCGTCGGTGCCGTCAACGTGCGGACCGGACGGTTCGCCTATTTCGACAGCACCAGATGCCCGATCCGCGCCGAACACATCATGGCCAGCGGCGCGTTGCCGCCGGGGTTTCCGGCGGTCGAGATTGACGGGGAACACTATTGGGATGGCGGGATCGTGTCGAACACGCCGCTGGCGTATGTGCTGGAACAACTGCCCCGCCGCAGTCGGCTGACGTTTCAGGTGGATGTCTTCCAATCGTATGGTCAGCTTCCGACCACGCTGGAAGAGGTGGCAGAGCGGGAAAAGGACATCCGCTATGCCAGCCGCACCCGGATGAACACCGAAATCTTCGCCAACAAGCACGAGGTGCGCCATGCGATCAACGAGCTGATCGAACTGCTGCCGCCCGAACTTGCCGCCACACCCGAGGCGCGCAGGCTCTACAGGATGGGCTGCGTGACGCAGATGGATATCGTGCAGATGATCTATCGGCCCATGGCGCCGCAGGGCTTTCAGAAGGACTATGAATTCAGCCGCGCGACAATGGGCCAGCGATGGGACCAGGGGCACGCCGATGCGCGGGTCACGTTGGAGGCAGCCCCCTGGCTGGAGCCGAAGGGCCACGAAGTCGGCGTTCGGGTGTTCGATGTCTGGCACAAGAAACTGGTCGAAAAGCGTCTGGCCGACTCCGAGGTGGCCAGGACAGAGGACTGACGCTAACCTTGACGTGGATTGGTCACACTTAGCGCGGCCTGGCCTGACCAGACCGGATATCGCCAACGGATTGCGCATCAGTCGCTAAGGAAACGGACATGTCTTTGGAAAATGAATGCATCATCGTCACCGGGGCCGCGGGAAACCTCGGGTCCGCAGTGGCCCGGACACTGGCCGGCAAGGGTGCTCAGGTGGTCTGCGTCGACCGCGCGGAACGGACGTCCGATGCAAGCGAGGACGGGATCGACCCTGCGCGCATTCTGTGGATCACCGGGCAGGACATCAGCGTCAAAGCCGCGATGGATGCGGTGGTCGTCCAG
>Ga0105047_10005915_pt1 | contig 20847 bp, 13 predicted proteins | sample MAT04_FD_78384 | JGI IMG/M metagenome (GOLD analysis project Ga0105047, IMG submission 78384) | Freshwater microbial communities from Lake Fryxell liftoff mats and glacier meltwater in Antarctica - MAT-04 (megahit assembly) | ecosystem: Environmental > Aquatic > Freshwater > Ice > Liftoff... | reverse complement strand
GATGCGCGCGACTGGGGTCGAACCAGCACTCTCTTGCGAGAACCAGCCCCTCAAGCTGGCGCGTCTGCCATTTCCGCCACGCGCGCATAGGAAGTGAAACCATAACCTATGATTGCAAAAATCAAAATCAAAATCGCAGAATCGTCAAGCGGAATCGCGGAATCCCCGGCTTGAAAGAACCTCTTGAAGTGGCGGGGCGGGGTGTTACAGTCTTTTTGAAGCCGCGCGCTGAATTACCTATATCCTGCTTCGATTCGAATGAAGCGACGGGCCAAACCAGCGCGCTGGCTGATATACGGTCGCGAAACTTTTCCGATGCACAATTTAAGAGACATACACGCGGGCAGCGTCGTTTTTCGGCGATGAAGAGCGTTGTGGTTTCTTCGCGCGTTCGTTTCGCTCTTGTTGATTCTCTCACGCAATAAAGGTGAAGGTGAGGGGGCGGCGCGACGTGCAAATGCGTAATCGTGCTCAGGGAAAAAAGCTCCGCGGCCGGAAGGGAAGCGTGGAGTCATGGATAATAGTTTTTTCAGCATTGAGGAGGCGGCGAGCGTTCTGGAGTGCAGCGAAAAGACCGTTCGCAGGCTGCTCGCTGAGGGTTGGATAAATGGAATAGACGGGCCTCAGAAGTACAGATGTGCGCGAGTCTCAAAAAAATCGCTCTTTCAGTTCATGATTGTTGATCATGTAAGTCATTTCCCAATGGGGACTTTGAGGTTATTTCAAAGGGGTCGAAAAAATTTCGCAAGATTGTTGGGACAAATCAAAGAGCCCAATCGTTTTAGTATGGATGAGGGAGCAGGCCGGGTATCGGCTGCAACCAACGCCTCCTTAGATTCACCTCCAAAAAATGACGAACTAAAACGCTGCCTGCATCACGATTGGGCGGCGGAGCATCAATTCAGTTTCGGCTGGTGCGCTCGGCAACTGGCGCCGGGCGACCCGGCTCTGCAGGACGACTTGGTTCAGGAGATGTCGCTGGCGGTGCTCGAGTATGAGAAAGCGGCGAGCTTCGAGTACCTCTTTGAACTGGCGACCAATCGCGCGAAAGACTTTTTACGATACGAAGAACGGCGGGGCATGATGCCGCTGAGTGAAGCGCGTCAGGTCAACGACTCCTTTATGGAGAAGATGGCCAGCTTGAAGATGCTGATCGAGAAGCTGACGCGGCGCGGCGTGCCTGCGGAATGGATCGAGGAGTTGCTGGGAGAAGAGCAGGATGTGGCCTGAGAGCGGGGTCTGCGCGACCGCACTGGCCTTCTTTTGTAAAGGTGGCGCGATACGACCGCGGCTGAGCCAGTGGCACCAGGCGGCACCAGGCGCGCTGACCCCTCACCCCGCGTTCGCTGCGCTCACGTCGACCCTTTCCCCCTAAACAGCGGGGGCGAGGGGAACTGCAACGGGCCTGACACAGACCCTTGGACACAACCGTACGTTTAGCGCATTCCACCATACGTTAATTGCGGATGCAGGGCTGGGCGGACGATAATTCCTCCACCGAAATGATTCGGGACTGGAGGAGTGAGATTTCATGACGACCGCCGCTCAGGATTTTAAAGTCAAAGACATCGAACTGGCCGAATGGGGCCGCAAAGAGATTGCCATCGCCGAGACCGAGATGCCGGGCTTGATGGCGCTGCGCGAAGAGTATAAAGGAAAGAAGCCGCTGGCCGGCGCGCGCGTCGCGGGTTGCCTGCACATGACCATCCAGACGGCGGTGCTGATCGAGACGCTGACCGACCTGGGCGCCACGGTGCGCTGGTCGAGCTGCAATATTTTCTCGACGCAGGACCACGCCGCGGCCGCCATCGCCAAGACCGGCGTCGCAGTCTTCGCCTGGCGCGGCATGAGCGAAAAAGAGTTCGATTGGTGCATCGAGCAGACGCTTTTCTGGCCCGACGGCAAAGGGCTCAACATTATTCTCGATGACGGCGGCGACCTGACCAACATGGTCCACGACAAGCATCCGGAATTGCTCAAGGATATTGTGGGCCTCTCGGAAGAGACGACCACCGGCGTGCACCGGCTCTACGAGCGCGTCAAGAAAGGCACGCTCAAGGTACCGGCGATCAACGTCAACGATTCGTGCACAAAGTCGAAGTTTGATAATCTGTACGGCTGCCGCGAATCGCTGCTCGATGGAATCAAGCGCGCCACCAGCGTGATGGTGGCCGGCAAGATTGCGGTCGTGGCGGGTTACGGCGACGTGGGCAAGGGTTGCGCGCAATCTCTGCGCGGCCAGGGCGCTCGGGTGCTGATCACCGAAGTCGATCCGATCAATGCGCTGCAGGCGTGCATGGAAGGTTACCAGGTCGTGACCATGGATGAAGCGGCGCCGCAGGGCGACATCTTCGTCACTACCACGGGTTGCTGCGACATCGTCACCCGCGCGCACATGGACGCGATGAAAGACAACGCGATCTGCTGCAACATCGGCCACTTCGACATCGAGATCGACATGGCGAGCTTGAACAACGACAAGAAGCTGAAGAAGATCGAGATCAAGCCGCAGGTCGACCAGTGGGTCTGGCCCAACGGCAAGAAGCTGATCATCCTGGCCGAAGGCCGTTTGGTGAACCTGGGATGCGCCAGCGGACACCCGAGCTTCGTGATGAGCGCCAGCTTCACCAATCAGGTGATGGCGCAGATTGAACTGTGGCAGACGCGCAACGAGAAGAAGTACAAGAATGAAGTCTACATTCTGCCGAAGAAGCTCGACGAAAAAGTGGCGATGCTGCATCTGGGCAAGCTGGGCGCGAAGCTGACCAAGCTTTCGGCCAAGCAAGCGGAGTATCTGGGGATCAGTCCGGAAGGTCCGTTCAAGCCGGAGCATTATCGGTACTAGGGGCAATGCAAAATTCAAAATGCAGAATGCAAAAGAAACGGGCGGAGCAGACTCAGGTCTGCTCCGCCGCAGAAATGGTTTTTTATTAAAATCGTGTATAATCCCTGATGCGTGAATAGGGATCACTCAAATGCCTACGACTCAAAAAATAGCACCACTCGCTGCTGGCGACACACTGACTTGGGAAGAGTTTGAAGCGCGCTGGGATGCTACGCCGGAGATCAAGTTTGCCGAATTGATCGGCGGGAAGGTTTACATGCCGCCGCCGCTGAGCATTCCGCACGGGGAGATGGACGGGACGATTATCTGTTGGTTAGGCAACTACGCCAGCCAGACAGCAGGTTGCAAAGCGGCCACGAATTCAACGGTACGATTATTAAAGGATGCGCCGCAGCCGGATGCCCATTTGCGGCTATTGCCCGAATGTGGAGGCCGTTCGCGTGTGAGAAACAATTATTTGCACGGCGCGCCGGAACTGGCCGCCGAAATTTGCCTGAGCAGCGCCGCCTACGATTTGCATGAAAAAAAAGAACTCTATCGGACTGCGGGAGTTCAGGAGTACCTCGCGGTGCTTATGTATGAAGAGGAAGTGCGCTGGCATCGATTGGAAGGCGGTTCATACAAATTGCTCAAACCGGGTAAGGATGGCGTGATCCGCTCGATTGTCTTTCCGGGTCTGTGGTTGGATACGCGCGCGCTTCTCAAAGAGAACCTGCGACAGGTGCTCGATACTTTAAATCAAGGCTTGGCGTCGGACGAGCACACGAAATTTGCGGCAGAGCTTGCTACGAAAATGGGTTCTTGATTCCGCAATTCGAGATTCGCGCAGCCCTTGTTCGTAAAGTCGATTGCTTTCAGAGCAGATAAATTTAAGACGATAGCAACATACTTCATTTTTGAGTGATTGGATGACTTTGCCTGTTCGAATCTTGATTCTTGACGACGATGCAGCCACGCGCAGGCTGCTCAATGCCGCGCTCACGGATGCCGAACAGGAAGTTGTGACACTGTCGGATGGCAACGCAGCGCTGGAGCTTTTCAATAAGAAAGAGCGCTTCGATCTGATCATCACTGATCTGACTCTGCGGCGCATGGATGGACTGGACTTCATCCGCGCCGCGCGCTGTCTGCCGGAAAGCCCGCCCATCCTAGTGCTTTCGTCTGCCAGCAGCAGTGAAAGCGTTGCGGCAGCGCTGGAGTGCGGCGCCGATGATTTTCTCCAGAAGCCGGTGGATTTGCGCGACTTGCGTAAGACCGTCAGCCATCTGCTTGCTCACCGCAAACGTATGGGGCGGCCATCAGGCAAAGCAGCAGTCCGCAATGTCGAAAATGGCATGTTCGTGGAACTGGTGTTGCAGGGCGATTGGGTTGAGGCGGAACGCTTTCAACGTTTCGCGGAGCGCTTGATTTCGGCAAGCTTGAATGAAAAAGAGCGCGGCGAAGTCAAACTGGCGCTCGAGGAGATCGTGCGTAACGCGATCGAATGGGGCAACCGGAACGACACGACCAAAAAGCTGCGGCTTTCGTATTGTCTGCTGCGCGACCGAATCACTTTCCGCATCGAGGACGAAGGAAAGGGATTCAATCCGGCGCACCTGAAAGACCCGAGCCGCGATCCGATCGCGCATATCGAAGAGCGCCGCCGCTCCGGAAAACGAATGGGCGGCTGGGGCGTTTTTCTGACGCGCAAAATGGTCGACGAGGTTACGTACAACGACAAAGGAAACGTCGTTTTCATGACGAAGTTTCTGCGTCCATCCGGCTGGCCTGCCAGCCCGACCGAGATTCTTGTGCGCGACAAAGAGAAACCGCCGCGCCGTTCGACCCGCGTCATACAGGGCACGCCGCGCCCGTCGCGCAAGCGCGATTCGCGCGTTAAAGAGATCTGAATTTTCGTGCAATAGGGTCAAATGAATTCATGCAATCTAGATGCAGAATCCACCTTTCGCTCATAAACTAGCGCTAAAATTCTTAACATCTCCTTGAGGAATTAGAATGTCGGACGTCATTGCAGTGGATCTGGGTGGTACCAACATTCGCGCGGCGCGCGTGGACGAGACCGGAAAAATTCTAGCTCGGGATAAAATTTCGACGCTGGCCAAAGATGGCGGCATGCAGGCCGTGGCTGAACGGATTGCAAAGCTGGTCAACAAACTGCGCGATAAGAAAACGCGCGCCGTTGGCATCGGTACGCCGGGCGTCCCGGATATCAAAACCGGCAACATGCGTCTGCCTGCGGTCAACATTCCGGGCAGCGCGGGTTTCCCGCTCACATCCGAGATCACTCGCCTGACGGGCCTTCCGGTTTCGGCCGACAACGATGGCAACCTGGCCGCCTTGGGCGAATCCTGGCTTGGCGCGGGCATGGGCGAGGCGGTTTGTCTGATCTTCACACTGGGCACGGGCGTCGGTGGCGGTTGCGTGGTGAACGGCTCCGTCTATCACGGCCACCACAACATGGTCACGGAATTCGGACATGTCTCCATCGATTACCAGGGCCGCAAATGCGGATGCGGCGGCGTGGGTTGCCTTGAGCTTTACTGTTCCGCGTCGGCGCTGGGGCGCGATGCGCGCGAGGCGATGAAAACTTCTCCGCAGGCGGAAACGAGCGCGATTTTCAAAATGTGCGGCGGGCGCGATGGCATCGACAAAGTCGACGCGCGAATGGTCTGCGACGCCGCGCGCGAAAATGATGAACTGGCGAGCATGCTGCTGGACCGCTGCTGCCTCTGGCTGGGCACCGGCATCGGATCGATGATCAACGTCTTCAATCCCAGTTGCGTGATCATCGGCGGCGGTCTTTCACTTGCCGGTGACATGCTGATCTCGCGGCTGAACCGCGTGCTGAAATCCGGGCGCGCCTTCGCTCCAATCTTTGAAGATTGTACGCTGCGACTGGCCAAGCTCGGCGATGACGCCGGATTGCTGGGCGCGGCGCGCATCGCCCTGAAGAAGCGCGGCGGCACGAAGATCACCACGGTGCAGAAACGCACGACCGCCATTCGGAAAAAATAAATCAGCTTGCAACGAAGATGGGGTGGAGGAGACACGACCGCCTGCTCCACATTTCTAAACGGCACCTTCGTAAGTCTTCTGGTTATCCGTCGGCAGCGCGTTGACGATCGTTCGCTTTATCGCCTTCTTGAAAATATCGCTCATGATGATCACGCGTATACCTCCAGGCGAGACGGTGATTTTCGCGCCGGCCAGTGCGCGCTTCAGCCGCTCGGCGAAGTGCTCGCTGATGATACCTTGCTGCTGAGGCAGCACGCTGATACGCAGGCGCAGGAACGTGTCATTGGTGCTGCTCTGCGTGATGCCTTCGACTTCAGGCATGCTGGGAAAATAGGGCAATTCCTTATGCATGTCCTGGCAGACTTTCAACGCCACCTGCCGTGCAGCCTCGCCGTCTTCGGCTTTCTCTAGAAAGACATCGACCAGAGCTTGGACCGAACCAGACGTATAGTTGCTCACCGATGAGATGGTGCGATTGAAGATCACGTGCTGCACTCCGAGATGGTCGCGCAGCCGGATCACACGCAGCCCGATCTCCTCGACGATGCCGGACTTGCCGCCTACTTCGACGAAGTCTCCGACCGCAAGCTGGTCCTCGGCGAGGATCGACAATCCGGTGATGACATCCTGCACTAAACCCTGCGAGCCGAAGCCGATCGCCGCGCCGATGAACGCGCTGCCGAACGCAAGGGACGTGACCGCGCCGGGCGCCCAGACGCTGACCATGGCCAGAAGCGCGCCGATATAGATTGTGTAACGCAGCGTACTGCCGATCAGCGATGTGATCGTCTCAATTTTGCGGCGGTAGCTCGCACCGTGAAAGCGTTCGACGCGTTGTTCAACGCGGCTCAGGATGCGTCTGGCGCTCCAGATAAGAATCGTGGCGCCGAGAAAAATTAGCAGCGTGAAAAAAATACCGCGATGATAATTGATGCCGCCACCGGGTGGCTGCTCCCCCAATATTCTGTGGAGTGCTTCTTTAAGTTGACTTAACCACTCATGCATTACGACTGCCCCAGCGTGCGGTTATTTTGTCGGAGCAGGAGCAGGAGCAGGAGTGGGCTGGGGAGCTGTCTTTTTCGGGGCGTCGCCGATTGTCGCCGGCCCGAGAATTTTCAACGTAGCCTTTTCGCTGGATTTGCCGGAAACGTTCGGCACCCCGGGCGCCGGCGCGGGTCCGCTCTGTTCTTCCTCGGGTTCCTCCCATTGAATCTTCCAGCGACCGTCTTCCTTGATCGCCGTCTGCGTTATCGAGATGGGTTTCTCCGACGAGGCATCGTAATAATCGATGATAAACTTGGCCGCGTCTTCGCCGCCTTCGACCTTCTTGACGATGAAGTCGCCGAAGGTGCAGGCGCTGATGACCGAATCTTCGCCGTCATCGAAGCGGTCGCTATACTCTTCCAGTTCGTCCTTGGGAACGACGGCTTCGGTCAGTTTCTTGTCGCGCGTGCGCAGCGCCTTGAGGAACTGAGCCAGCGTGCCCAACGGCGCCGGATCGGTCTCAGACGGTTCCTTCGGGAAGGTGCCAGCGATTTTCGCGTTCACGCGCTTGAGCGCGGGTTCAACGTCCTTGGGTTCGATCATGTCGGGGAACGTGTCGCGCAAAAACTGATAGGCCTTCACGGCCTTGGCGTAATCCTTCAAAACGTACTCAGCGCAACCGCCCATATTCTTGGCCACTTCCGGCTTGAGCCGGTCGACGGGCAGTACCTGCATCAACCAATCGCTCAGCGTCGCCACGTGCTTGTACTGCTGCTTCTCGTCCATCAGCGTTTCGAGCATGCTGTAGGCGGAGTCTTGAATCTCTTCGTCTAAAGGGAAGGCCGCGAATGCAGCTTTAAGCTGCGTGATCGCCTCATCCCAGCGATCGTCGTTGGAGTAAAAATCGATCAGCGTGGAGTGCGCGAACTTGGTCTCAAGGCTGCGCGGATAATCCTGCAGGATCGTTTTGCAAGCCGCTTCGATCAATTCGGGCTTATGCATGGCGTGAGCGATTTCGACCTTCAACTTCAGCATGGCCGGCACGTGGCGTCCACCTTTGCCGCTTTCGAGAATGGCTCGTTCCAGCGCCTTCATGGCATCGTCGCGGCGATGAAGATTGTTGAGATGATCGGCGCGCGAGCTCTCCAGCGCGGCCAGCTTGATGCCCTTCATCCCGGCCTCTGCCTTGATCTGCTGATCGACGCCGGCCAGTTCCTTGATGCTGGTCTCAACGCGCTGGATGACCTTCTGCAAACCGGTGTACTTTTCGTAGCCCTGCTTGCGAAAATTATTCTGCGAAGAGTAGGTCGCGGCCTGCAGATAAAGCTGGCGCAGTTCTTCGACAGACTTCACGGTCAGTTCCTCATCCTGCATTTTGTACTCGCGTTGCGCGGCCAGGCGGTATTTTTCCTGCGAGCGCTTATCGATCTCTTGCTGAACGTCGACGGCGCGTTTAACGATCTCGGGATTGGGATTTTTGAGCAAACCGGCCACGGCGATATGGCCGCGCTGGCCGGCATCAACAAGCGCCTTCTTCGCAGCTTCCTGCTTGGCCGCATCGGTGCCCTGAAGATCGGTCAGATTATTGGCGAACATGGCCGCCGGCGACTGTGCGGCGATGATCGGCGGATGAAGCGGCGCGGGTTGAACCGGTGGAACAGGCGGGGCAACCGGCGGCGGCGCGGGCGGGACCGGCGGAGTGGCGACCGGCTCGCCCGAAGAGGCGGCCAATGCCAACAGGCAAAGAGCGGAAAGCGTGACTGAGTTTCGTTGCATGGCTGAGTATCTCACGATTAGGGATGGATTCTGTTTTTATCTTAGCAGCATTTATGTTGAGGCGAAAGGAAGCCGGCCGTCTGGAGCGCTCCTACAAGCTGGGCCGTGCTGGTGGACTGCTCATTAAAGGTGACCTCTGCGATATGGTCGTCCAGCGAGGTGATGACTTTGACCACCCCAGGCATGTTCAGCAGCACCGAGCGCACGCGCCCGGCACAACCCACGCACTGCATATCATTGACGGCCAGACGTTCGGTAATCACGATGATTTCCGGAAAAATAATTTCAAAATACATCGACCGCAACTGCGTACAGGATAAGCACTCGCCCATGAACGTCAACAGGAAGCCTTGCTTTTTAAATGGAGCAGACCGGTCCAACCTCAAACGTTTTTTCCGGCAGTGGTGTAATCATCCGGATCTGATTCTTAGAGGGAGACCGCTCTTGCGAATTGCAGTCGCAGCCGTTGCCGCGTTTGTTCTATACACTTCTGCCGCCGCCGAAGAGGCTTTTCCGCTGCGCGACGCGGTGGAATTCTCAGCGCGTGGCGGCATTGCCAATGTTCTGGCAAAACTGAACGAGGGCAAGGAAGTCCGCATCGCCTATCTCGGCGGCAGCATTACTGCGGCGCCGGGTTGGCGGGTCAAGACGTTGAAGTGGTTTCAGGAGCAATACCCCAAGTCGAAGATCAGCGAGATCAACGCGGCCATCGGGGGTACCGGATCGGACCTCGGCGTTTACCGTGTCAATTATGACGCCCTGCGCCACAAGCCCGATCTGCTCTTCGTTGAGTTTGCCGTGAATGACGGCGGCGCCAGTCCCGCAGGCATTCATCGCTGCATGGAAGGCATCGTGCGCCAGGCCTGGAAGAGCGACCCGGCGATGGATATCTGTTTTGTGTACACGCTCTCGCTGCCTCAGTTGCCCGATCTGCAGAAGGGAAAATTTCAGCGCTCCGCGAGCGCGATGGAGGCGCTCGCTGACCACTACGCAATTCCCTCCATGCATTTCGGAGTTGAAGTCGTCAAGCAGGAGAAGGAAGGAAAGTTGATTTTCAAAGCCGACGAACCAAAGACTGACGACGAGAAGAAAGCTCTGGCCGGCAAGTCAATCTTCTCGACGGACGGCGTGCACCCACTCGTGGCAACCGGCCATGTACTTTACACACAGGTCGTGGCGCGATGCGTGACGCAGATGAAGACGCTCGGCGCGCCGGGCGCTCACGCGCTCAAAGCGCCTTTCGTCGCCGACAACTTTGAACAGGCCCGCATGCTGCCGCTCGATAAGGCCAAACTTTCAGCGGGATTTGAGAAACTCGAGCCCGCTACAAGTCCACAGGCGAAGAATTTCAGCAACCGGATGCCCTCGATCTACAAGGCTTCAAAGCCGGGTGAGAAGATCGCGTTTAAATTCAAAGGTACCGCCGCGGGCATCTACGATTTGCTCGGACCGGATGGCGGGCAACTGAAGATTTCACTGGATGGCGCGCCCGCCAGAAATGTGGCCCGCATCGACGGCTACTGCACCTATCACCGCATCGCCTTCCTCTCTATCGGTTCCGATCTGGAGAATAAGGAGCATACAGTCTCGATTGAACTGGATTCCGCAAAACTCGACAAGGCCAAGATTCTCTTTCCGCACAACCTGCCGGACATGCAGAAGAACCCCGCTAAATACGAAGGCTTAAACTGGTACGCCGGCGGCGTGATGCTGATTGGAGAACTGGTCGAGTAACACTTGCTGCGTTATTCTCATCTCAACAACTTAAGCTTGTAGAGCGCGCCATACCAAATAACCTATGTATCTCACGAACTAATTTGAGGGCGAAGAATGCTGAGTAAAAATCGAAATTCCGGATGGTTCCTGCGGATCGCCGTCACGATGCTGATTCTGATCAGCTCCAATTCGCACGCGGCGGCAGTGGAGCGCCGGCAGTTGGGTGAGACGTTCAAAAAGCAGGTGCTTGACGAGAGCAAAGGGAAACTGGTGGCCGCGATCTGGTCGCGCAAGAGTTGCCCCAAATGTCCGCCCGCCATGCAACGCTTGAACAACGTCTCGAAAATCTGGATGTACAAAGACAAATTCGTCATCAAAGACGTCGACCTCGATCAGAACAAGGACACGTACTACTATTTCTTCCAGGATCTGAAAACGGGGCGCGTGCTCGAATCGACGCCCACCGTCGTTTTTTTCTATAACGGCGAACAGCTCGGCGACGATCTGGGCAACCCCGACAATCAGATCCTGCCGGAAGAACTGGACAAACGCCTGCTGATGATTGAAGAGATTAAGAAAGGCGCAGCGCGCGCGGAAGTCGAGAAAAAATACAGGAAGCGCGTAGCTGGTTGAAAACGAAGTGCGCAAAAATATGAAACTGTGACGAAGCGACCGGTTAGCAACGCTCTGCGCTAAGCAAAGAAATTAGGGATCGACTGGATGCAAAGCCCGCCCAGGCCTTGGGTCGGCCTCAGAATCTTCACGCTTGAATGTAGATAGGCGAAATGAAGACTGACCTTCCCAGCGTCCACCGGACGGGGGAAGGTCAGTCAGTCGGCATTAGAGTTTACTAATTTAGCGGCACCAGAGCAACGCTCATACTGGACGTTTGCGTTACTTTATGCTTCGGCTTCGCTCAGGGACTTCGCGGCGCGGGTATCCTTCAGACGGATCTTCTCTGAGAGGAAGCGCTTGCGAAGGCGGACGGACTTAGGGGTGACTTCGACCAGTTCGTCGTCTTCAATGTATTCCAAGGCTTCTTCGAGCGAGAAGTTGCGCTTCGACTTCAAGGTGTCGAGATTTTCCTTGTTGGCGTTGCGCATGTTGGTCAGGTGCTTGGCCTTGGCCACGTTCACGGCGATGTCGTTGTCTTTGCAGTGTTCGCCGACCAACTGGCCTTCGTAAACCTGTTCGCTGGGGTCGACGAAGAATTCACCGCGGTCCTGCAGATTTTGGAGCGCGAAGCCGGTCACCTGACCACTTTCGCTGGCCACCTGCACGCCGTTCATGCGCGCGCCGATCGTGCCACGGTATTCACCGTATTCGAGGAAGCTGTGATGCAGAACGGCTTCGCCCTTGGTGGCAGTGAGCAGGCGGTTGCGCAGGCCGATCAAGCCGCGGCTGGGGCCCTTAAAGGAGAGATGGCAATGGCCCTGGTGCTGCATCATATTTTCCATGACGCAGCGGCGCGATCCGAGCAGCTCAATGACTTTGCCGACGTAGAGTTCCGGCACGTCAACGGCGATCGATTCGATCGGTTCGAGGGTCTGTCCAGCTACTTCCTTAAGGATCACGTGCGGCTTGCTGATCTGCATTTCGTAACCTTCGCGGCGCATGTTTTCAATCAGCACGCCCAAGTGGAGCAGTCCGCGGCCGGCCACTTTGAAGACGTCGGGGGCTGCCGTTTGTTCGAAGCGCATGGCGACGTTGCGCAGCGCTTCTTTCTCCAAGCGGTCGCGTACCTGACGGCTTGTGACGTACTTGCCGTCCTGGCCGCTGAAGGGACTGTTGTTGGACATGAACATCATGGTCAGCGTCGGTTCGTCGATCGGCACCGGCGGAAGGGGCTCGGGATTTTCGCCTTCGGCCATGGTGTCGCCGATGTGGACTTCTTCGAATCCGGAGAGCGCTACGATTTCACCCGCTTCGGCACTGGTGACTTCGCGGCGCACCAAGCCTTCGTAAACTTCAAGCTTGGTGACGCGCTCGTTGCGGCGCTTGCCGTCCTGACTGATCATGGTGTACGTCTGGCCGACTTTAATTGTGCCCTGCGTGATGCGGCCAATGGCAATGCGTCCGACGTAATCGTTGTAATCGATATTGGCGACCTGCACCTTCAGCGGGTCGGCGGGATCGCCGGCGGGTTCGGGTACGTGGCTGAGAATCAGGTCAAAGAGCGGGCGCAGATCGGTGGCGGTGTCTTCCATCTCGCGCTTGGCCAGACCCTGGCGGCCGATGGCGAAGACGTGCGGGAAAGAGAGCTGTTCGTTACTGGCGCCGAGTTCAACAAAGAGGTCGAAGACCTGGTTGAGGACCTCATGCGGACGCGCGTCGGCGCGGTCGATCTTGTTGATCACCACGATGGGCTTGAGGTTGTGCGAGAAGGCTTTGCGCAAGACAAACTTGGTCTGCGGCAGAACGCCTTCGGCGCTGTCGACCAGCAGGCAGACGCCGTCGGCCATGCTGAGCACGCGTTCGACCTCGCCGCCGAAATCGCTGTGTCCGGGCGTATCGATGACGTTGATGCGCGTGCCCTGGAAATTAATCGCGCAGTTCTTGGCAAGAATGGTGATGCCGCGTTCGCGCTCCAGGTCGTTGCTGTCCATGACGCAATCAGTGACTTCCTGATTGGACCGGAAAGTGCCGGCCTGACGGAGCAGGTGGTCGACGAGTGTCGACTTGCCATGGTCGACGTGTGCAATGATGGCAATGTTTCGTAAATTCTTCATGGGCCGCGCTCTCATAATCATGTAACGTCACCAGCTCCTGAAAATCAGGGGCAACTGTTCTTCTTAGGTGGATCGGCAGTTGGTCCTGAGCACTACAAGGATCTGGCGACTGCACCAAAAGTTGGAACAACAAAGGGGGCCATCCGTTGAAGGAAGGCCCCCAGAAAGCGAAACTATAGCAGAGCTTGGACGAAATGCCAGAGGAATCTGGAAGCACCTTAATTACTACAAAACTTTCAATAAAAAGCTTCCGCGTGCCTCGACAAATCCGATCTCAACGGCTTCGTTTTCGCCGCGGGCTTTGAGTTCGCGCAGCAGTTCGTCGCCTTTGTCAGCCGAGACAGAGATCAATAAACCACCGGAGGTTTCGGCGTCGTAGATGACGCGCGCGATGCCGTCGTCCAGATTTGGCGCCAGCTCGACCAGTCCCTGCAGCAGATCTTGATTCTGCTTCAAGGCGCCGGAGTTCATCTTCTTTCGAGCGAAATCCGAGGCGCCGTCGAAGATCGGAATCGCGGCGGCCCGGAAGACCAGTGTGACATTGCTGGCGGCGGCGATGTTGCGGGCGTGGCCGAGCAGTCCGAAACCGGTGATGTCGGTGGCGGCGTGCACGCCGGAGCCCTGCGCGCCGGAGGTAATGATGCCGATCGCACGCATTGCGTCGGCGCCATTTTTGTTCAAGCGCGCCATCTGCGCGATCGCACGGTTCATCATCTCGTCGGAGATTGCGCGCTTGCGGTATGCAGTGGTGACCGGGCCGATACCGAGCGGCTTCGTCAAAAATAATCTGTCACCCGGTCGCGCGCCGTCGTTGGCGGTGACTTTTTTGGGATGAACGGTGCCGGTGACGGAAAGTCCGAATTTGATCTCGGGATCGGAGACAGAGTGCCCGCCGACGATGGCGCAGGCGGCCTCTTTGCATTTGTCGCCGGCGCCGCGCAGGATTTCGCCGAGGATCGAGAGATCGAGTTCTTTATTAGGAAACGCGACGATGCTCAACGCGGTGAGCGGCACGCCGCCCATGGCGTAAACGTCGCTCAAGGAATTGGCCGCGGCGACCTGGCCGAACTGGTACGGATCGTCGACGACCGGCGGGAAGAAATCGACTGTCTGCACCAGCGCCAAATCTGGCGTGAGACAAAAGACCCCCGCATCGTCGAAGGTGGCATGCCCGACGATGAGTCGCTCATCAGAAACGTGCGGCAAATTGCGCAGAACCTGCGCAAGCTCCTTGGAAGGAATCTTAGCCGCTCACCCCGCGCACGAGGCGAAGTCGGTGAGTTTCTTCTTGGATCCGAACATGACACTCCTTTTTTCAATCGGTGCTATTGGCACCGCCACTGGCACCGAAAAATTTACTTTAGCACAGAGACAAAGAGAACACAGAGTAAGCAGCGAAATGCTGTTACGGATTGCGATAGCTCAACCTATTTTGAAACGATTACCGCATCTGAACGCTGCGGCGATTTCTTATCGCGTTTGGTTGCCAGCTTCGCCACTGCGCGTACCAGTTCATGCGGCTCGACGGGCTTGGGGATATGCCGGCTGTATCCGGCGGCGAGAAGGCGCGCGCTGTCTTCGTCCTTTGCGTATGCGGTCAAGGCGATCGCAGGAATGTGGGCATCGGGCGTCTTGCGCGCGCGCAATTGCCTGATCAAATCGAAGCCATCTTCGCCCGGCATGCCCACGTCGCTGACCAGAACGTCGAAGGGCTTGCGGTGCAGTTCCGCAAGGGCCTCTTTGACCGAGGCGACCGAGCTGACTTCGGCACCCTGCTGAGACAGCACGAACGCGACGAGCTGCCGCGTATCGGGCTCGTCCTCGACAACCAGCACTTTCAAACCGTTTAGCATGCCGTCGCATGCGGCGGGCTCGGCAGGCGCGAGGACCTCGCTCACTTCAGTTTCGCGCAAGAGCGGCAGCAGAACGCTGAACGTCGCGCCGAGTCCTTCGCCGGCGCTTTCGGCTTTGACCTTTCCGTGATGCAGTTCCACAATATGCCAGACAATCGAGAGTCCCAATCCCAGCCCGCCGTGCATGCGCGTGGTCGTACTGTCGGCTTGCTGGAAACGGTCGAAGACATGCGGCAGGAACTCCGCCGTGATGCCTTTTCCGTTATCGGTGATACACACCTCGACGTTGTTTTCGACGACGCGAACCTGCACTTGTATGCGTCCATTGCAGGGCGTGAACTTGACCGCGTTCATCAGCAGGTTCCAGAAGACCTGTTGCAGCCGGTTGGGGTCGCCGGTCACATAGCGCTTGCAGGAGCCCACGTTCTTTTCAACCTTGATGCTTTTCTCAACGGCGGCGGGATTGACGGTCTCGAGCACGGCGTCGAGCACGGTCTCCAGCTCAACGGTCTGGTGTTCGACCGTCAGTTTGCCGGCGATGATGCGGGAGATATCGAGCAAATCTTCGATCAACTGCGCCTGCGTGCGCACGCTGCGGTCAATCACTTCCAGGCCGCGCGCATGCGACGCGCTGTCCAGCTTTCCACTGCGCAGCATGCCCACCCAGCCCAGCATCGGCGTCAGCGGCGTGCGCAGTTCATGGCTCAGTATCGCCAGGAATTCATCCTTCATGCGGTTGGCGTCGCGCGCATCGGCATTGATGGTGTTCTCGACGGCAATCGACGCCATCTGCGAGAGCTGCACCATGATCGCTTCATCATCGCGCGTGAATGGCGGAACCAATTTGTCGGTGAGATGAATCCAACCCATCAGGCGCCCCTGCCGGTTGGTCAGCGGCGCCGCCAGCATTCCGCGCAACGGCTCGCAGTTGGCCGGCCCGTCGGTCTGGATGTGCTCCAACTCATCCTGCGTCAAGCGGAGCGGCTTGAGCGTTTTTCCAAGGTGTGCGCAGATTTGAAATGCTTCGGACTCGATGCGGCGGGTCTTTTCTTCAGATAGATCGGACGCGGTCGAACTGGCCTGAGTGGCATAGTTTTTCTCGCCATTCAAGCGCGTTGCGGCCTGGCGCGTGCCGATGATCTCGCGTGCACGCTCCGTCATCAGTTGAATCATGGCCTCAACCGGCATCCCCGAATTGATCGCCAGCGCGGCTTCGGTGAGCTTATGTAATTGAGTGGCCCGGTGGCGAAGCAACTCGGCCTGGTGCTTGATCTGTTCGGTCTTCTTGAACAGATCGACGAACACATTGACCTTTGCGCGCAGCACGTCCGGGACGATGGGCGTCAGAATGTAATCCACACCGCCGAGCGAGTATCCGCGCGAGACGTGATTCTCGGTGTCGTGCGAGGCGGTGATGAAAATAATCGGCGTGTGCTCGGAGCTTTTGCGCTGCCGGATCAGCGCCGCGGTCTCAAAGCCGTCCATATCGGGCATGTTAACATCGAGCAGAATGACGGCGAATTCGTGATTGAGCAGATGGCGCAGCGCATCCCGGCCATTGTGCGCCTTGACCACGTTCTGATGCAGGTCCGCCAGCACCGTTTCCAGTGCCAGCGTTTTGTCGGGGCGGTCGTCAACCAGCAGGATACTGACCGTAGTTGTTGTTTCCATGCCGAAGGCACTCTCCTGCGATCAAGGGGTGGAGCATACGCGAAAGAGGTGGAGCAGACATTCCTGTCTGCTCGATCCTATTTACATCGGGCAGACAGGAATGTCTGCCCCACCAAATTGCTCCACCCACCAGATTGCCCCACCCACCAGATTACCCCACCCACCAGATTACCCCACCCACCAGATTGCCTCACCCACCACGTTGCTCAACGATATAGCCACACGCGCAGAAGCGAAAGCAACTGTTCGGTGTCCACAGGCTTTGAGACATAGTCGGAGGCGCCTGCTTCAATGCACTTCTCACGGTCTCCTTTCATAGCTTTCGCAGTCAGCGCGATAATCGGCAGTGATTTAAATTTCCCATTCTTGCGGATGGCGCGCATGGTGTCGTAGCCATCCATCTCCGGCATCATGATATCCATCAGCACTACGTCAATGCCCGGCTGCTTGTGCAGAATTTCGATCGCCGATATTCCCGTCTCCGCCGGCACCACTGACATATTGTGCCGTTCCAGCACGCTGGTCATGGCGAAGATGTTGCGGATGTCGTCGTCGACGATCAGCACTTTTTTCTGCGCAAGCACGGCGTCGGTCTGGTGCAGTTTCTCCAGCATCTGCCGTTTTTCGGAAGGCAGGCGCGCCACGAAGCGGTGCAGGAATAGCGAACTTTCATCCAGCAGCCGTTCAATCGATCGCACGTCACGGATATTGGCTCCCTTCAAGAGCCGCTTCAGCGCCGTCTCATCCTTGCGCGAGATCTCGCCCGGCGCATAGAGAATCACCGGCATATCCTGCAGGCTGCTGTCCTGCTTGATCTGCTCCGCGAAGTCGAAGACGCTGAGCTGCTGCACATTCATGCCCACGACCACGCAGTCCACCGGCCGGGTGCGCAGCGCGTCCAGCGCCGCCATGCCGTCGCTGAGCACCGTGATCTTGACGTCTTCTCCGCCCAGCATCTGCTCGATTGCCGCGCGCTGCACTTCGTCGCTGTCGACCAGCATCAGTTCGCGGCCAGGGCGGTCGATCAGCCCTATGAGTTTGTCCAGCGCGGTATTGATCGTTTCCGTCGTCACGGGCTTGGTGCTGAACGAGACTACGCCATGCTTGAATCCGCGTTCATGTTCGTCATCCAGCGAGATCATGTGCACCGGAATATGGCGCGTCGCAAGATCATCCTTTAACCGGTGCAGCACGCGCCAGCCGTCGATATCCGGCAGCGACAAATCGAGCGTGATCGCCTGCGGCTTGATCTCCGCCGCCAGCGCCAGAGCTCTCACGCCCCGGGATGCCACCACGCATTTGAAGCCTTTCTCATGCGCGGCATCCACCATGATGCGTGCGAAGGCTGCATCGTCTTCGACGATCATCAGCACGCGGTCTCCGGGTGAAATGGTATTCTTGTCGTCGTGCACCTCGCTGTCGATGCGCGGCGCCGCATCCATCTCGGTTTCCACGGTCGCCGTGGCGCCCGAGTCGGTCACCGGGGGTAGCGCCGGCAGCGGGGTCTGGCGCATTGACTTCATCGGCGTGTAGTTCTGCGGCAGGTACAGGGTGAAGGTACTGCCTTCGCCTGGTTTGCTGACGAGCTTGACTTCGCCGCCCAGCAAGCGAGCGATTTCGCGGCTGATCGCCAGTCCCAGCCCGGTTCCGCCATACTTGCGGCTGGTCGATCCATCGGCCTGCTGGAACGCTTCGAAGATGATCTGCTGCTTCTCAGCTTGAATGCCGATGCCCGTGTCGGTGACGATAAAGGCCATCACTTCGCTGGCCCGGTGGAGTCCTTCGTGATCGTGGCTCCAGCCGCTTGTTACCGGTTCTATGCTCAGTGAGACGCGTCCCTTGTCGGTAAACTTGAACGCGTTCGAGAGCAGATTCTTGATCACCTGCTGCAGGCGCTTGGAGTCCGTATTGATCGTGCGCGGCAGATTGTGCGCGAGATGGATTCCAAAGCCCAGGCTCTTGGTCTCCGCCACGTGCCGGAACGTGCGCTCCACGTAATCCTGCATATCCTTGAAGCGCAGATCGCTGATATCCACCATCACCGTTCCAGACTCGATCTTCGACAAGTCCAGGATGTCGTTGATGAGCGCCAGCAAATCGTTGCCGGAGCCGTGGATGGTCTTGGCGAACTCGACCTGCCGTGTCGACAGATTGCCTTCGACATTCTTCGACAACTGGTCGGAGAGGATCAGCAGGCTGTTGAGCGGCGTGCGCAACTCGTGCGACATGTTCGCGAGGAACTCCGACTTGTATCGCGACGTGAGCGCAAGCTGGCGCGCCTTTTCTTCCAGCGCCTGGCGGGCCTGTTCGACTTCCTTGTTCTTCCGTTCCACTTCCACGTTCTGTTCGGCCAGCAGCTTCGCCTTCTCTTCCAGCTCCTGATTGGTCTGCTGCAACTCTTCCTGCTGGCTCTGCAGTTCGCGCGCCAGGGACTGAGACTGCTTGAGCAGATTTTCAGTACGCATGTTCGCTTCGATCGTATTGAGCACGATGCCGATCGATTCCGTCAACTGATCGAGGAATGTTTGATGCGTCGTGCTGAACTTTTCGAAGCTCGCCAGTTCCATTACCGCTTTCACCTGTCCTTCAAAGATGACGGGCAGCACGATAATATTCAGCGGCTTGGCTTCGCCCAGCCCCGAATTGATGCGGATGTAATCGTCGGGCACGTTGTTGAGCAGGATCTTTTCCTTCTCCAGCGCGCACTGTCCGACGAGGCCTTCGCCCATGCGGAACTTATTGTCGACGTTCTTTCTCTCCTTAAATGCGTAGCTGGCCAGCAGCTTGAGCGTCGGTTCGTCCGTGATGCCTTCCATCGTGTAGAAGACGCCCTGCTGCGCGGCCACCACCGGCGCCAGTTCGGAGAGAATCAACCTGCCGACCGTCAGCAGGTCCTTCTGTCCCTGCAACATACGGGAGAACTTGGCCAGATTGGTCTTCAGCCAATCCTGCTCGCTATTCTTAAGCGTGGTGTCTTTCAGGTTGCGGATCATCTCGTTGATGTTGTCTTTGAGCGCCGCGACTTCGCCCTGCGCCTGCACCGCGATCGAGCGCGTCAAGTCGCCCTTCGTCACGGCGGTCGCCACGTCGGCGATGGCTCGCACCTGCGTCGTCAAATTCGCAGCGAGCTGATTGACGTTGTCGGTGAGATCTTTCCACGTTCCAGCGGCGCCGGGCACGGAGGCCTGTCCGCCCAGTTTTCCTTCAACGCCCACTTCGCGCGCCACGGTCGTCACCTGATCGGCGAATGTGGCCAGCGTGTCGATCATATTATTGAACGTGTCGGCCAGAGCGGCGATTTCGCCCTTGGCTTCCACCAGCAGCTTGCGCTTCAAGTCGCCCATCGCGACGGCCGTCACAACCTTGGCAATGCCGCGCACCTGATTGGTCAGATTGCCGGCCATGGAATTCACGTTGTCGGTCAGGTCTTTCCAGGTGCCGGAGACGCCCTTCACTTCGGCCTGCCCGCCCAGCTTTCCTTCGGTGCCGACCTCGCGCGCAACGCGGGTCACTTCCGAGGCGAACGAATTGAGCTGGTCCACCATGGTGTTGATCACGTTCTTGATCTGCAGGATTTCGCCGCGCACGTCGACGGTGATCTTCTGCGTCAAGTCGCCTGTAGCGATGGCCGTGGCGACCTTCGACATATCGCGCCACTGCACCGTCAGGTTGGAGGCCATGTAATTGACGGAGTCGGTCAAGTCTTTCCACGTGCCGGCCACGCCCTTCACCTGTGCCTGACCGCCCAGTTTTCCTTCGGTGCCGACCTCGCGCGCCACGCGGGTCACTTCGGCGGCGAAAGAGGAGAGCTGATCGACCATGGTGTTGATGGTGTTTTTCAGTTCGAGGATTTCGCCTTTGACGTCGACGGTGATCTTCTTGGACAAATCTCCGTTGGCCACGGCCGTGGTCACCGCAGCGATATTGCGCACCTGCGATGTCAAATTTCCGGCCATGAAATTCACGGAGTCAGTCAAGTCTTTCCAGGTACCGGCCACGCCTTTCACATCGGCCTGCCCGCCCAGTTTTCCTTCGGTGCCGACTTCGCGCGCCACGCGGGTCACTTCGGCGGCGAAGGAGGAGAGCTGATCCACCATGGTGTTGATGGTGTTTTTCAGCTCGAGCATTTCGCCTTTGACGTCGACGGTGATCTGCTTCGAAAGATCGCCTTTGGCGACAGCCGTCGTCACCGCGGCGATATTTCGCACCTGCGAGGTCAGGTTGGAGGCCATGTAATTGACGTTGTCGGTGAGATCCT
>Ga0105047_10005913_pt1 | contig 20849 bp, 21 predicted proteins | sample MAT04_FD_78384 | JGI IMG/M metagenome (GOLD analysis project Ga0105047, IMG submission 78384) | Freshwater microbial communities from Lake Fryxell liftoff mats and glacier meltwater in Antarctica - MAT-04 (megahit assembly) | ecosystem: Environmental > Aquatic > Freshwater > Ice > Liftoff... | reverse complement strand
TGCGCAGCCCGTACGGCGGGTTGGTCAGCACCAATCCCGTCGTGCCGATCGCCTCGAGCGACGTGTCCGACAGCGGCCCCTGCTCGATGACGAGATCCTGCAACACGCCCGCGCGCTCCGCGTTGGCCACTGCCGCTTTGCAGGCACCGGCATCGCGGTCACGCATCACGATCGGCACGCCCACCGACGGCAACTGCTCTCCCCTGGCCACCGCGCGCACGCGCGCGTGCATCGGCGCATCGGCGCCCGGCCACTGCTCCATCACGAACTCGCGCCCCAGTCCAGGTGCCATGCGACGTACACGCAGCGCCGCTTCGATACCGATGGTGCCCGAGCCACAAAACGGGTCCACCAGCGGCACGCCACCGTTCCAGTCACAGGACGCCAGCATCGCCGCCGCCAGTGTCTCACGCAGCGGTGCCTTCGCGATCGCCTGACGCCACCCACGTCGGTGCAGCAGTGCGCCGGAACTGTCGGCGCTGATCGTGCACCGGTCATGATCGAAGCGCACGACGATCAGCTGCGTGTTGCCGTCGTCATCCTCCTCGTCGTCCCGGGCGCGACCGAGCGCCTGCGAACCTTTGATGCTGTTCGTGATACCGCGCGCCACGCGCTCGGCTACCGCATCCGAGTGATACAGACGCGACTTGCGGCACGTCACGCGCAAGCGCACCGCCGCGCCGGGCGAGAGTACGAGGTGCCACGGCACGCGCACCGCCATCTTCTCGAGCGTGGCGAAATCGCGTGCCTCGAACTCGGCGAGCCGCACCAGCACGCGCTGGCGAGACGTGACCACAGGTTGATCGTGAACAGTTGCTCGGCCGTGGCGTCGAACGACACACCGGCCGGACTGACGTCGCGGGGCGTGATGCCTCGCGTCATGCACTCGGCGGCCACCAAGGGCGCCAAGCCAGGTGCAGCGATCGCAAACGCATCAAAGCCCGACGCACGCTCCGTCGGGATCGGCGTGCTGGTCGGACGCGTGGCGCGACCCGGCCGAACCGGTCGCGCGGGGATCAAATTGTCGGGCTTATGCGGCTTTGACACTCATGTCGCGACGCCGGAGTAAGGTATAGGGCGTCCGGGCACCTCGGGCGAGCAGCAGATGCCAAAAGTCTTCGGCATCCAGCGGCGGCGCGAACAGGTAGCCCTGTCCGAGCTCGCAACCAAGGGTGAGCAGGTGGCCGCGTTGCGCCTCCGTTTCGATGCCCTCAGCCACGGTGTTCATCCGCAACGTCTCCCCAAGTGCCACGATCGCGCTGGCCAGGACCGGTCCTTCGCCTCCTTTATCGATGACATCCACGAACGCCTTATCGATCTTCAGGATGTCGATCGGATAGCGCTGCAGATAACTCAGGGAAGAATAACCTGTCCCGAAGTCGTCGATGGCCAGCGAGATCCCGAGCGCCTTCAGCGCGTTCAAGCGCGCCATCGACAGCTCGGTGTTCTGCATCAGCATGCTCTCCGTGATCTCGAGCACGAGCTGGTCTGCCGAGAGCCCCGAATCGGCCAGCGCCTGCCGGACGTCGTCCACGATCCCCGGCTCCTGCAGCTGACGCCCCGAAAGATTGACCGAGATCCGCACCGGTAACCCGCGCTCATCAGTCCACCGTTTCGCCTCGCGGCAGGCCCGACGCAGCACCCAGCGACCAATCGGCACGATCAGCCCCGTTTCCTCGGCAATCGGAATGAACAATCCAGGCGGCACCTTCCCGCGATCACGGCACATCCAGCGCACCAAGGCCTCGGCGCCGATGATCTCACCCGTTTCGAGGGCCACGATCGGCTGATACTGCAGCATGAACTCCTCGTGCTCGATGGCGCGACGAAGATCCGCTTCCACGACCAGTCGATCCAGCGCTGCCTTGTGCATCTCGGGCTCGAACAGCGCATGCTGTCCCTTGCCGCGTGTCTTCGCCACGTACATCGCGACGTCGGCGTTACGTACGAGTTCATCGGTACTTTCGCCGCGGGTACTCCGCGAAATACCAACGCTCGCGTTCACGAATACTTCTTTCCCGTTCAGCACGAATGGCTTACTCAGCGCGATGCCGACCCGGTCGGCGATCGCCAGTACCTCATCCACCGATTCGGCGTCTTCCACCAGCACGGCGAACTCATCGCCGCCGAGACGTGCAATGAGGTCGGTGTCGCGCACGCAGGTCGCGAGACGGCGCGCTGCATCCACCAGCAACCGATCGCCGGCGGCATGTCCCAGCGAGTCGTTGACCGTCTTGAAATTGTCGAGATCGAGAAAGAGGACGGTGACCGCATTCAGCTGCCGCTGCGCGCGTGCGAGGGCATGACCCACCTGGTACAAGAACAGCGAGCGGTTCGCGAGATCGGTGAGCGGATCATGAAACGCCTGATGCATGTACTGCTGCTTGATCACGCTCTGCTCGGTCACGTCGCGCGTGTTGAGCACGAGGCCGCGAATCACCGGCTCATCGAGCAGATTCGTGCCGACGTTGTCGACCGTGAGCCACGCGCCGTTCGCGTGCCGGATGCGCCATTCGCGCTTCAGCACACCCGGCGTCGCGCCTCCGGTACGCGAGCGATTCGACCGGGCCAACTCCTCGAGAAACTGCAGCGTGGTGGAAAGATCCTCGGGGTGTAGAATCGATTCGATACGTGCGGTCACGAGCTTGGACGGATCGTGACCGAACACCAGCGCCATCGACGGACTCGCATAGCGGATGGTACCATCGGGATCGAGGATCATGATGACGTCGCTACTGTGCTGCACCAGCGCTTGAAAGCGTGCCTCGTTGTTGCGCGCGGTCGACTCTGCGAGCCCCCGCGCCGCGTCCTTCGTGGATGTGAACTGCCGCGCGAAGGCGAGCGCGGTCAGTACGACCACGCCGATGGCGAGGCCCAGCAACGGCTGCGTCCCTCCGGTTTGCGGCGCGCCCGAAATCGCGAGCTTGAGCAACAGGGCAAAACCCGGAAGCACCGCTACCAAGGGGATGACACTCGCGGTGAACTGATCGCGTTCACTGCGCGCCCGAATCTGTCGGTGCATCACCGTCGCGATACTCACCCACGCGGCGATTGCGAAGAGGGCGAAACTCACCGGGCTGGCGATTCGGACGACATCGAGATTCGTGTCGCCCTGCGTCATCTGCACAATGGCCAGCACGTGCACGACGAACTGCATGAGGAGCGCACTGGCCAGCACGACGAGGACATTCGCGCGGTGATGCAACGCGGTGCGCCGCCACAACACCGACGCCACCAGTATGACGATGAGTTCGAGCGTCGCATGCGCGTGCAGAATCGCGAGCGGGCGCACGGCGATGCCGCTGCCGTCGATCATCCAGAGGCCGTACCACGCAACGAGCAATCCGGCCACGCCCACGGTAGCGACGTCGAGCGCCAGCTTCACGCGATCCACCGCCGTGCGCGGCGCACTCGGCAGGCAGAGAAACGCGAGCAGCAGCACGACCTCGGCCACGACCGGCGTGATCATCATGGCGAGGTCGGCGGACGCCGGCGACACGGGACGCAGCACGAAGTCGATCGCGATACGAGCGATCGGGAAGATCGAGAGTGCACCCGTTACTGCTCTCCAGAACCGGCGTGTCCCGCGGTCGAACGCGAGCTCTCCGCCGGCGCGCCAAGCGAAGGCAACGGCCGCGAGCGCGATGACCTGGGGGGCGAAACTTCGGGTCCAGCTGCCACGTCCGACGCCGGGCGCGCCTAGCGCCAACCACGTGGTCACTAGCGCGGTGTAACCAATCAGCACCGCCAGAATCAGACGGTCCTGGAATGCCCCGAATACCGGACCACCAATAGCCGGGATGCTGTCGAGCGAGCGCCGGAGATTGGTGGTCAGGTAACTGCCCGATCGACGCGAGCCGGCGTCGGCGGGAGAGGGCATGGCACGAGGGGTCGGGGTGAGTCGAGGCGTTCCCCAAATCGGGCCGTCCCTCGCGCCCGAACCGTCACGCTGCTGGCAGAGTCACCGAGGCAACGGGAGGCACGGGCCGTGGCGGCCGCGGGCCCGGCTTGCGCAGAAAGACGCGCAGCGCGAAAAGGACCACGAATACCGCTGCGTAGAGCATCGGCTCCTCGAGATCCTTCTTGACTGCCCAGAGGTAATGCACACAACCGGCGATGGCCGACAGGTACACCAGGCGGTGAAGCTGATTCCACCGTTTGCCGCCCAGTCGCTTGATCGACCACTGGCTGGAGGTGAGTGCCAGCGGGATCATGAGCACGAACGCCAGCATCCCCACCGTGATGTAGAGGTGCTCGAGCACATCCTTCACGATGGCCGGCCAGTCGAAGAACTGGTCGAGCACGATGTACACGCTCAGATGCCCCAGCGCCCAGCAGAACGTGGCCAAACCCAGAAACCGACGCTGCGCGATCAGCCAGCCCCAGCCGGTGAGACGGATGAACGGGGTCACCGCCAACGAGGTGGCGAGCAGTCGGAGCGTCCATTCTCCCGACGCGTGCGAGAGCGCTTCGATTGGTTCGGCACCTAACTGATCCAGCAGTAGCTGAGCCACCAACACCATGGCCGGCACGATCACCAGCAGCCAGAGCGCCGGACGGATGAAGCGCCGAATCGGCGTTTCGGCGCGCTCCAGCAGAAGCCTCATGCGAGGGCTCAGTAGTACTTCCGCAGGTCCATGCCGCTGTAAAGCGACGCGACCTGGCTCGCATAGCCATTGAAGGGCAGCGTCGGAATCTTCAGGAATTGACCGATCCGACGCTCCTTGGCTTGGCTCCAGCGCGGATGATCCACTAACGGATTCACGTTGCCGTAGAAGCCGTACTCACTGGCATTGGCGTCATTCCAGGTCGTGTTCGGCATCTTGTCCGTGAACTTGATTTTCACGATCGCCTTGATGCCCTTGAAGCCGTACTTCCAAGGCACCACAAGTTTGAGTGGGGCGCCGTTCTGATTCGGGAGCGCCTTGCCGTACATGCCGGTAGCCAACAGGGCCAAGGGATGATTGGCCTCGTCGAGGCGCAACGCCTCCTTGTACGGCCACGGCAGCACGGCGCGGGCCTGTCCCGGCATCCGGCGCGGGTCGTACAGCGTGGTGAACTCCACAAACTTGGCACCCGGCAAGGGTTCGCAGCGGGCGATGACGTCGGTGAGCTGCACGCCCTGCCACGGGATCACCATCGACCACGCTTCCACACAGCGGTGCCGATACACCCGATCCTGCACCGGCAGCTTCCCCACCAACTCATCGAACGAATACGGACGCGGCTTCTTCACCAGCCCCTCGACATTCACGGTCCACGGAAGCGGGCGGAAGTCCTTCGCCTGCTCCTTCGGCTCTTCTTTCCCGGTTCCGAACTCGTAGTAGTTGTTGTAGCTGGTCGCGTCTTCCTCGGGCGTCAGCTTGTCTTGCTCCTGAAGGCCGACCGTGCCGCCATCGAACCGCATGGCTTGCAGCGCCGACGGCGCAATCAGTCCGCCCAAGGCCAGCGCGCCGGCGGTGCCCATGAAGGCCCGACGGTTCTGGTACACGGTTTCCGGCGTGATATCGGAAGACGGGATGTCGTCGGGACGGCGAATCAGCATGGGCGTCGAGGTCAGGGTCGAAGGTACATACATTCTAGCAGCGAACACGCTATTCGGTTCCCGAATTCAGCGCCCGGACGATTCTGATCCGGCCACTTCCTGCGATTCGTCCCCATGCGATACACCACGCTCGGCTCCACCGGGATCTCCGTGTCCCGCCTCTGCCTCGGCTGCATGAGCTACGGCACCCCGGACTGGCGACCTTGGGTGCTGAGCGAAGATGACGCCGGCCCGTTCTTCCGCCGGGCCATCGAGGCCGGCATCAACTTCTTCGACACCGCCGACATGTACGCCCTCGGTATGAGCGAGGAGGTCACGGGCCGCGCCCTGCGCGAGTATGGCCGCATGGAGGAGATCGTACTGGCCAGCAAAGTGTACTGGCCGATGGCGCCTGGACCGAACATGCGTGGCCTCTCGCGCAAACACATCGTGCAGGCCTGCGAGGCGAGCCTGAAGCGACTTGGCGTGGACACCATCGACCTGTATCAGATCCATCGCTTCGATCCGAATACGCCGATCGAGGAGACGCTCGCCGCGCTCGATCATCTCGTGCAGTCGGGCAAGATCCGCTACATCGGCGCGAGCTCCGGCTGGGCCTGGCAGTTCGCGCGCGCCCTCGGCGCATCGGAGCTGCACGGCTGGTCGCGCTTCGTCAGCATGCAGAATCACTACAACCTCCTCTACCGCGAAGAGGAGCGTGAGATGATCCCCCTGTGCGCATCGGAGAAGATCGCCGTGCTGCCTTGGTCGCCGCTCGCCCGCGGACTGCTGGCCGGCACGCGCTCCGCCCTCGACGATCGCACCTCCACCACACGCGCCGCGCACGATGCGTACGCCGTGGGGCTGTACGAGGGAGAAAAGGACTGGGAAATCGTGAACGCCACGAGCGCGATCGCGACGGAACGCGGCGTACCGATGGCGCAGATCGCACTGGCTTGGCTGTTGTCGAAGCCCGCCGTGACGGCCCCGATCATCGGCGTCACCAAGCTGTATCAGCTCGAGGAGGCCCTGGGTGCGGTCGACATCACGTTGACAGCCAGCGAGATCACGCGACTCGAGGCGTCGTACCGACCGCACGCGGTGAAGGGTCACGAGTAGCGCTAGTCCAGCGTCTTCGAAAACCGCCGCACGGACACCACCAGTAGCACGAACGACAACGCCGACAGTACACCAAGTTGTGTCCACAGGTCGCGCATGCCGACGCCTTTCAGCAAGACGCCGCGCAGGATGTCGAGGAACCACGTGAGTGGCAGCGCCGCGCCGATCCACTGCGCGGGCTCCGGCATCGCCGCACGTGGGAAGATGTAGCCCGACAGCAGAATGTTCGGCAGCATGAAGAAGTAGCCGAGCTGCATGGCCTGCACCTGACTGCGCGCCACGGTGGAGATGAGCAGTCCCACGCCAAGGCTGGCCACGATGAACACCAGCGCCAGCGCATACAGCAGCACCAGACTGCCCATGATCGGGATGTCGAAAAAGATCACGCCGAGAGCGAGGACCACCGTCATCTGCACATAGCCTACCAACACGAACGGCACGAGCTTGCCAAGCATAAGACTCGTGCGACCGATCGGCGTGACGATGAGCTGCTCGAGTGTGCCGCGTTCGCGCTCCTTCACGATGGCGGCACTGGCGATCAGCGTCATGGTGATCGTGAGCAGAATGCCGACAATCCCCGGCACGATGAATGTCGCGCTCTTCTGCGCCGGGTTGTACCACGGACGCACGCGGATCTCGACCGGCGGACGAATCTTGTACTGCGACGCCAGCAGCTGCGCGCCGCGCGCTTGGGCGGCGAGCTGCGCCCCGGAAATCGCCGCGCCAGAACTCTGCGGGTCAGCGGCGTCGATGAGCATCTGCGCCACACCGGTGTTCCCACTACGGATGTTGCGTTGATACTCCGGCGGAATCACCAACGCTACCCGTGCAGCACCCCGTTCGATCCAGCGCTTGGCCGAGGCGCGGTCGGGAAGTGCCGCGACAAAGGTGAAGTTGTCGGTGTTGGCGAGGACGCGAATGAGTGCGCGGCTTTCACTGCTCCGTGATTCGTCGACGACCACCGTTGGCAAGCGACGCACGTCGGTCTGCACCGCATAGCCGAACAGCAGCAATTGCATGGCTGGCAGCAGAGTCATCATCGCAAAGGTGAGCCGGTCGCGCCGGAGCTGCAGAAACTCTTTCCAGAGCATCGGCCACACCGTCCACCGTTGTACCCGCTCATACAGCGCGCTCACGAGGGCCTCGCCACGGACAAGACCGCCTCATCGGCTTCATCACGCTGCTGCAGCATCACAAAGACGTCTTCGATCGTATTCGCGTTGAACTGCTTCACGATCTCCGCTGGCGTGCCGAGTCCGATCAGGTGCCCGCGCGAGAGAAACGCGAGCCGCTGACAGCGCTCGGCTTCGTCCATGTAATGCGTGGTGACGAGAATCGTGGTGCCTTCGCGCGCCAGCTGATAGATCGTTTCCCAGAACGTGCGACGGGCGGCTGGATCGACACCGGCCGTGGGCTCGTCGAGAAACACCAGGTCGGGGTGATGCGCCGTTGCACAGGCCAGCGCGAGTCGCTGCTTCCATCCGCCGCTGAGGGTGCCGGCACGCTGCTTCAGCCGCGAGCCAAGCCCGAGTGATTCCACGTGCGCGGCCAGTCGCCGTTCGCGATCGTGTCCCACGAGGCCGTACACCGACGAATAGAAACGGAGATTCTCCGCGACGGTGAGTTCGTCGTACAAACCGTAGCGCTGCGACATGTAGCCGATGCGACGACGCACGCCTTCGGTGTTCGTCGCCACATCGAGTCCCGCCACGTTCGCCGACCCGCTCGTGGGCACCACCAGTCCGCAGAGCATGCGAATGGTGGTCGTCTTCCCCGATCCGTTGGGGCCGAGCAGTCCGAACACTTCGCCGCGCGCGATCTCGAGATCGAGTCCGTGTACCGCGACCAGCTCGCCGTACACTTTCCGCAACGCCCGCGTTTGAACGACCGCGGGACCCACGACGCGCTCGGGATCGTTCACTTGGAGCCGCGCGGCAACAGCACCGAGATCGGCATCCCGGCGCGCAGTCGCTGCGTGCTATCGGCAAACTCCACTTTCACACCGAACAACAGGTCCGCGCGCTCCTTGTCGGTGAGCGCCACACGCGGCGTGAACTCCGCGCGCGTGGCGATCGCGGAAATGCGTCCACGAAACACCGTGCTGTCACCGTCGAGACGCGCCGACAGCGAATCGCCCGGTCGCAGCGTGGGCAACACGAACTGCGACACATAAATGCGCGCCCATGGACGCGACGGCTGCGCTACCGTGACAGCGCTCTGGCCAGCTGCCAACACTTCGCCCGGCTCGACGTTGCGACTCGAAATCACGCCGTTCACCGGAGACAGCAGCACCATGTCATTGGCCGTGGCCCGCACGCCCTCGGCGGCGGCTAGCGCGCCGCGCGCCTCGGCGGCCGCGGCCTGACGCCGCTCAGGGCGCGCACCTTCCTGAACCAGACGTAGCGCGTCGCGCGCGTAATCACGACGGCCAGCGGTCACGCGCGACGTGGACCGAGCGGCATCGAGCGTGGCACGGCTCACATCGCCCCTGGCGGCCAGCGGTTCGAGTCGCGCGAGATCAGCCGCCGCGCGCTCCGCATCAGCCTCGGCGGCCCGCACTTCCGCTTGCGCGCGGCTGATCTCGGCCGGACGAGCCCCGCGGGCGAGTTCCCGTGACGCTTCCTGCGCCGCGGCAGCGCGGGCGTCCGCCTGTGCCGTGGCGCTCGCCATGGTCGGTGTCGTGAAGATCACCAGCGTGTCACCCGCCCGCACGACATCGCCTTCCTGCACCAGTACGCGCAGCGCGCGGGCTGGCTGCAGCGGCCCGACGTCGATTTCCACCATTTCCAGGGTACCGACCGCCGTTTCGGGAGCCGACGACCGTGAGCAGCCACCAAGCAGGAGAAGCGGACCGAGCGCGACGAGCGGGAAAGCACGCACTATCACGAAATCACTCACGTAGAGAGACACCCGCCGCACCGGACACGCTTGACCGGCCGACCACGGCAACATTGCATTCCAATATGTCTCACGCCACCCCGCCAACCCCGACCGACCCCGCTTCCTCCAACGAGGCGCTGCCAGCCTCGCTGTCCCGCACCCTTCGGCAGTTCCGCGTGCTGGAGCGGGAAGACAAGATGCAGGCGCTGTTGGGATGGTCGAAGAAGCTCGAGCCGCTGCCGGAGCGGTTCGCAGCGCTCGACCGGACGGCGTTTACCGTGCCCGAATGCCAGACCCGGGTCGATATCTTTCCCGAACGACAGGAAAACGGCACGATCCACTTCTACGCCGACGTCAACGCCCGCCAGTCTCCAACCGTAGCCGCCGTCCTCGCCATCACCTTCGCCGCCGTCAACGATCAGGCGCCGGCCGTGACACTGGCGCTTCCCTCAGATTTCGTACGGCTGTTGATGCAGGACATCGGGCTCGGCGCACGCGAATCCGGACTCTCCGCCATGATCGCCCGTCTCAAACGATTCGCCGAAACGGTTTCGTCTACGGAGTAGCCCCGTACCCCGTACCTGGTACTCCAGACTCCGCACTCCCTTACTTCCTGCTCTATTTATGCCCCTGCCCGTCCGTAAAAACGGCGTAGCCAGACGTTTCGCCGGCATCACCGCCAAGATTGCGCTCGTTACACCCGCCCACTGAGCGTCGCGATGCAGTTCGTACGAACGCTACAGCACTGGTGGGCCTGGACCGCGACCGCCGTCGCCGTCCTGCTCGGGACGCCGGTCGTCGCCCTGGTCTATGTGTTCACGGTTCCGTTCGACCCCGGTCGCTACGCGGCGGGTCGTGCCTTCCGTTTGGTTGCCGTCGCCGCTCTACGGCTCAATGGCCTCTGGCGTTTCCACGCCCGAGGCTCACTCGCCGATGCCCGTCGACCGTATGTGGTCGTGGCCAATCATGAGTCGTACGCCGATGTGTTCCTGATCAGCTGCTTTCCGTGGGAGATGAAGTGGCTGAGCAAAGACACGATGTTCAAGATTCCGTTGATGGGCTGGATGATGCAGATGGCCGGCGACATCAAGCTGGTACGCGGGAATCGCGACTCCGCGGCCGATGCCATTCTGCAGTGTCGCGACCGCCTCGCGAAGAAGGTCTCGGTCATGATCTTCCCGGAAGGCACGCGCTCGCGAACATGGGAGATGCTGCCGTTCAAGGACGGTGCGTTCCGATTGGCGATTGAGGCAGGCGCGCCGATTCTCCCGATCGCGGTGGCCGGCACGCGGTACGCGATGGCGAAGGGGACGTTCCGTTTTCTGCCGGCCCGTGCGATTGCGCAGTTACTCGAACCGATCGAAACGACCGGCATGACGCTCGCCGACATCGGCACGCTCAAGCAGCTTACACGTGAGCGCATCGAGGCGGGTCGGCGACTGCTCGCCGCCGAGTTGGGCGTGCGCGTGGGCGACGCTGCGATCGCGGTAACCGCAGCCTGATGTCGCGATGACGACCATGGCACCGACCGACGAGCGCGAACTCGACGCCCTGCTGTCGGCGCCCGACGAGCGCACGATCAGCGCGCTGTCGTCACTGTCGGGCGACGTGCTCGTTCTCGGCGCCGGCGGAAAGATGGGCCCCACGGTGGCCCGCATGGCGCGCCGTGCCATCATGAATAGATCGCGTCGTGTAATCGCCGTCTCGCGCTTCACCGACGGCACGGCCGCCAGTACATTGAACGCACACGGCGTGGAAACGATTCGCGCCGACCTCGCCGATCCAGCGTCGGTGACGGCGCTTCCTGATGCGCCGAACGTGCTGTGGATGGCCGGACAGAAATTCGGCTCCACCGGAGATCCGGTGGGCACGTGGACGCAGAATGTCGTGGCCTCCACGCTCGCCGCGCAGCGCTACGCCGGTTCGCGCATCGTCGTTTTCTCGACGGGAAACGTGTACGGACGACAGGCCGTCGCACGGGGCGGTGCCCGCGAGCACGACGCGCTGGTGCCGGACGGTGAATACGCCGCGTCGTGCATCGGCCGCGAACGCGTGTTCGAATCGATCGCACGTCGCACACACACGCCGCTGCTGTTGTATCGCTTGTTCTACGCCTGCGATCTGCGCTACGGCGTGGTCACCGACATTGCACACAAGGTGCTTCACGGCCTACCCGTATCGCTCGACACGGCGTTCGTGAACGTCATCTGGCAGGGCGATGCGAACCGACTGGCGTTGCGCGCTTTGTCTCAGGCCGCTTTGCCGACCGTCGACAGCTCCGGCGCACTGAACGTGACCGGTCCGGTGGTCGCGGTGCGCGAGATCGCCGAACGTGTCGGCGCCATCGCTGGCGTTGCCCCGGTGTTTGCGGGAGCGCCACGCGACGATGCCTTGATCGCGAATACCGACCGTCTCATCGAGCGACTGCCGTATACGGCGCTGCCGCTCGACACGCTGTGCGAGTGGGCAGTCCACTGGATTCGCCACGATGGCCGCTTGCTGAACAGGCCCACGAAGTTCGAGGTGCGTGATGGCCGATACTGAGCACGGTGTGGGCGACGCCTTCGACATCCGACGTCACCTGCACATCGGCCAGGTCATTCCGGCGCACCCGCTGGCGCTGTTGCCCACGCGCGCGATGGACGAACGGCATCAGCGCGCGCTCACACGGTACTACGTGGCAGCGGGCGCCGGCGGTATGGCGGTTGGCGTACACACCACCGGATTCCCGATTCACGACGCGAAAATCGGTTTGTATCGACCGGTGCTGGAGCTCGCCGCCGAGACGGCGGACCACGCCCTCGCGCGCGATCCGCGCGCGTTCGTGCGCGTGGCCGGCGTGATCGGCGACACCGCGCAGGCGGTGCGCGAAGCGCAGATCGCCCAGGCGCTCGGGTATCACTGCGGGCTGTTGTCCTTGAGTGCGTGGCGCGACGCGACCGATGCGACGATTCTCTCACACTGCGCGCGCGTGGCCGAGGTGTTGCCGCTCTTCGGCTTCTATCTGCAGCCCGCCGTCGGCGGACGACGGCTGTCGTATGCGTTCTGGCGCGAGTTCGCCGAGATCCAGAACGTGGTGGCGATCAAGGTCGCGCCGTTCGATCGCTACGCCACACTGGATGTCGTACGCGCGCTCGCTGATGCAGGTCGTGACGACATCGCGCTGTACACCGGCAACGACGACGCCATCGTGCCTGATCTCGTGACCGACGTGCCGGTCACCAGCGGAGGCCGCGCCTACACGCGGCACTTCGTGGGTGGGCTCCTCGGCCAGTGGGCCGTCTGGACGTCGCGTGCCGTACGCATGCTCCGCGAAATTCAGGCATGGCGCGCATCGGGTGCGGACACGCTGCCGCGCGAATGGCTCACCCGCGGCGCGGCGCTCACGATGGCCAACGCCGTGATCTTCGACGCGGCGCACGGCTATCAGGGCTGCCTGCCGGGCATTCTCGAAATCCTACGCCTGCAGGGCCTCGTGCGCGGCACCTGGACTTTCGACACGCACGAGCAGCTTTCGCCCGGTCAGGCTGACGCGTTGGCGCGGCTCTCGGAACAGTACCCCGATCTGACCGACGACGATTTCGTGGCGGAACGGCTGGATGAGTTTCTGCGGTAGGGCGAGCCTGTCGAACTGATCACACAGAGAAAAGGAGAAAAAGAGGAAAGGAGAATGCATCTCCATGTCACCTCTTTTTCTCCTTTTCTCTTTTTCTCTGTGTGATCAGTTCAACGGCGCCAGCAATCGCTCACCGCACCACAGGCAACAACTTGGCATGCCAGCTTTCGGCGGCGGCCACCTCGAAACCGGCACGATACGCACCTGCCGTTGTCACCGTCGTATCGAACACAGGCGACTCGGCAGACACCGCACCGCCAGCCGCCGCCTCACGAAAGGTCGGGCGCGCACCAGAAACCACGGCACCCGCGGCGTCGCGCCAATACACCGCGCCGCCGCCTACGAGCGTCGTGCCCACGAGCGATTCGATCTCACGCAGCACGTGAAAGAGCCCGTCGATCGAGCAGCCCGTGGCACCGGTCGCGGCTTCGTCCACGCCTACCACGAGAAACCGATCGTCACGCCACTCGCGAGCGCAGACTAAGGGCGCGCCGTGCGCACGCCAGTTGGCGAGATGCGCATCTACCGTAGAGAGCAGTGACTGCGCGGCGGCGCCGGTAACTGGCGCCGCCGCTCCGAACACCCACGCCCGCGCATGGTCGGGGAGCGCGTCAAAATTCACGACTGGCATGTCGATTACTCCGGCGTCTTGCTGCCGGGGAGCTGCAGCATCGGCATGGCGCCACCGGTGACCTGCGGCATCTGCCCGTTCCAGCGCTTCGCCATCTCATACTGCACCAGCGTACTCGTGATACTCTTCGAAAGCAGGTCGTTGGCGCGCGACTGCGCTTCCGCCTCCGCCATGATCGCCTTGGCGCGACCCACGGCCTTGATGCTGTCACCCTGCGCCTGGAACGTGTTCTTCTGCAGCTCGTTCTGCGCCGTGAGCGCCTGCTGCTGCATGACGTTCTTGAGCGAGATCGCATCCATCACCGCCTTCGGCGCCCGGAACTCGTTCAACGTGAACTGGCGCACGTCGATGCCGTACTGGTCGAGTCGCCTTTGCAGGTTGGCCTGCGTGCGAGTAACGACTTCCGCTTTCTTCGGCCCGAGAATGGCCGCGATTTCCTCGTTACCCACCACTTCCTGCAACGACTGACGGATCGCTTGGCGGATGTAGCCGTGCGAGATCGTCTGCACATCGGTGCGGAACGTCTGATACAGCTGCGGCACCTTGTCACCACGCAGTTCAAAGCTCATCGACACGTCGAGCGACAACGGCTGACCTTCCACCGAGTTCACGTTGATCTCGTCGTTGTTCTCCGAGCCTTCGGTGGATTCCTTGGTGAGCACCAGGTTCTGCATGAACGTCGGATACTCATGGATCTGCGTCATGAGCGGATTGCGCAGGTGGAAGCCAGGACCGAGCGGTGTGGGATCGACACCGCCACCACCGCGGTGAATCACGATGCCGACATGGCCGGGCTCGATGTACGCCACCGACGGACGCACGAGCAAGAGGACTACCAGCAGCGCAACCAATGCGCCGGCGAGCTTGATGAAGATGCCATTACCACGACCGCCTCCACCGCCCGACATGCCGGTGAGCGGGTTCCGCATGGAGCTGCGAAGTTCGTCGAGTGTCGAATCAATCGATGTAGCCATGAGCGGCCTCCTTATAACAATGAGAACACAACGGTTCACCAGTGGGGAGTCGCACGAGATCCGCTTCGCGCTGCAACCCGTGAATTGGGCACGTGAGATCGGCTTGGCGATCGATGCGCTTGCGATTGGCCGTCTGCCGAATCCGGCGGCCAAACGGGGTAAAGCCCAGCGCCGTAACGAAAAGAGCGCCAACCACCGCCAGCAGGGCGATAAACAGGGCGCTCTCGAGCATGATGACGTTCATATAATTACTGAATAATACGGTGCGCGCACCGGAAAGTGTCGGAAATCGGTAAGACCTGCGATCACGAAGGACGGGCGGCGCTGCGATCCGGAGTCATCTTGTTGCTCCACAAGGAGATACAGCTCCCGTCGCTCATTTTCTGTCCGAGGCAACTTGAATCGAAAAAGCAACAGCCGGAACACGGATGACAGCGGATTAGAAGGAATAGCACGGATAAGATGAAAAGCGCTGTTCGCTCTTAGCTCTTAGCTCTTAGCGTTAGCTCTTAGCTCTTAGCTCTTAGCTCTTAGCTCTTAGCTCTTAACTCTTAGCTCTTCTCCAAGCTCAAACCTCAGCATCTGCTCCAACCCTGGCAGCCGCCACTCGAAGCCGGCCTCGCTGAGCATGCGGGGAGCCACGCGTTGACTCGCGAGTACCGTGAGATTCGCCATCTCCTCGCCGAGCAGCAGACGCAGCGCGAAGGCCGGCACGTGCGCGATCGTAGGCCGGCCCATCACGGCACCGAGCACCTTCGTGAACTCGGCGTTCGTGACGGCTGTCGGCGCCACGAGGTTGACCGGGCCGCGGATATCGTCGCGCATCAAGCAGAAGTGGATGGCACCGATCTCGTCGTCGAGCGCGATCGGACTCACGAACTGCGTGCCTGGCCCAAGCGTGCCGCCGGCGCCGAAGCGAAACAGCGGGGCCTGCGTACCAAGGGCGCCGCCGGCAGCGCCTTGCACGATCCCGGTGCGCAGATGGACCACACGGATGCCGGCCTGCTCCGCTGGCGCCGTGGACCCTTCCCAGGCGCGTCCTACGTCGGCGAGATAGTCGTTGCCCAACGTACTGCGTTCGTCGAGCAGCTCGTCACCGCGACCGCCGTAGATGCCGATGGCCGAGCCGCTCAGCAACACGCGCGGCTTACGCGACAGCTGCGCGAGCGTGTGCGCCAGCAGAGACGTGCCTTCCACCCGGCTGGTCTTGAGCGACGCCCGATGTTCCCGCGTCCACCGCGACGCGACCGAAGAACCGGCCAGGTGGATCACCGCATCGACACCTTCGAGCGCGCGCGCGTCGAGTTGGCCACGCGCGGGATTCCACTGAATGTCCTGGCTGCCCGGCTTGGGTGCACTGCGACCGATGCGGATCACGTCGTGTCCACCGGTGGACAGAAAGGCAGTCAGCTGGGTGCCGATGAATCCTGACGCGCCGGTGATTGCGATGCGCAGCCGTGGTCGATCAGCGAACGCGGCGTGACGCGCCAGATCACCGAGCATGACCGCGTGACGATATGCGAACACACGGGCGAGCGTGCGTTGCGTGTATCCGCCGGCTACCGCTTGGCCGAGACCACCGAGCGGCAGCTCGTAGCGGATATGATCGTCGAGTGTGCTCGAGACCGCATCGATCGGCGCAAATCCGTGGGTGTGCTCCCAAACCGCGAACGGACCGTCGCGCATGACATCGCGGAACTGTCGATTCGCGATGTAGTCCCGATGTTCGAGTGTCCATGTCGTGGGGACGGGGCCGGCGTGCACCTGCAGCACCACCTTGGCCCCATCGCGAATCCCACCGGTGTGCTCCAGCACTTTCGGGCGGTCCCACGGTGGCGAGAGTCGCTCGAACGCGCCCGCGCGCTCATGCCACGCAAACAGCGCCTCGACCGAGACGGGGGCCTGCACCTGCTTCCGGAATTCCTGCATCGACTCGACCTCTCTCCGCTGCGGCGACCCGCATTCACCTGCCTCTGCACTACCAGCCGCCGGCGTCCTCGAGATCGAGGATCCGCCAGCAGTACCAACTGGCAACGCTTGCCCACGGACGCCAGTTCCGCGCCACCTTTTCGAGGCGGTCGGCTTCCGGCAGGGCTCGCATGCGATAAATCCGCTGTGCGCCCTTCCGCACCCCGAGGTCGAGCACCGGCAGCACGTCGGGACGGCCGAGGCGGAACATCAGGAACATCTGCGCCGTCCAACGGCCCACCCCGCGCACCGCGACCAGCGTGTCGATCACCGCATCGTCGTCCATCGTGTCGATCACATCGAGCGGCAAGCGGGCTTCCTCGACATGTCGCGCGAGATCTACGAGGGAGCGCGCTTTCGCCGTGGAGAGGCCGCACACACGGAGAGCACACTCACCGGCCATTAAAATCTGCGCCGGCGTGGGCGCTTCCGTGCGGACTCCGATGTGCTCCTTGAATCGCCCGTAAATGGTCGAGGCCGCGCCACCCGAGAGCTGCTGAAACACGATCGCCCGCGCCAGATGATCGAAGTGCGTGCCATCGACGCGCGGGGTCATCGTGCACGGGCCAACCCGTTCAATCGCCACCGCCATCTTCGGATCGCTGGCACGGAGTGCCGCCACCGCCTCCTCGAGGCGGCGCGGCGTCAGTCGGACAGACGTCAACACATGCTCACATCGTCAACGAGAACATGACGTGCGCCTTCGGGGTGCCGGGGAGCATCAACCACGGCTTGGTATCGGACGGCGTCGTAGAGAGACCGGTGCTGGCCGAGGTGGCAAACGGGATGTACAGGACGAACAGCGGGTTGCCCGTCTTCACCGTGCCGGACGCCGCGTCGAACGCGTCCTTTGCACCGAAGATCTGATACAACGACGCCGGTGCCGTCGGCATCTTGATCTTGCCCGCTTTTACCTCGGCGAAACGCACCGTGTCGATCTGGGCACCCTTCACACCGGACGCGCGCAGGGCGCGGCCACGGGCCATGAACGGGTCCATCGAGTCCTGGTAGCAGGACACGTGGAACTGCTCTTCGGCGGGATCGTCGGCCAGGCACATCATGCCGTTCTTCGTGGGACGGATCCATTCCAGCTTGCCGGCCGTCTTGTAGCCCATCACGCCCGCGCCGTCGCGCAGTTCCTTCGGTAGCGCCTGCGTGGCCGCCGTAATCTGCTCCGCCACCGGCGGCGGCGTCTGCGCACCGAGCGCGGCACCCACGAGCGACAGGGCGGCGGCGCAGGACACAACACAGCTGTTTCGGAACGTCATCATGCTAGCCCCAGGAGAAAGCGGTCGGAAAGTGACAGTTGTGATTACCACCGTGGAGCGTATTCTATGCCGTATATGGCCTCCTCCACAAATGCCGTGCCCGACACCGATGCTGCGGTGCGCTTTGCCAGGCGGGTCTCGCACGACATCAACAACTTCTCGACCGTGGTCCGGACGTACAGCGAACTGCTGCTCGCCGACATTCCCGACGGCGATCCGATGCACGCCGACCTCGTGGAAATCCTTCGGGCCGCCGATGCCACGGTTCAGTATGTCCAGCGCGTGACACAGTTTTCACGCGCGGCACATATGCGGCGGCGACCCACGTCGGCGGATGACGGCATCGCCGACGCGCACGTCGTGCTGGCCGCCGAGCAAGGTGACCGGGCCATTCGCCTGACGCTCGGGGGCGGAGAGATTCACGCCGATGCGAGCTGGTGGCGGGATGTGATGATCGAGTTGCTCCGCAACGCTCATGACGCCGCGCCGCCAGGTGGTGCGATCGTGGTCCGCAGCACTGTCCGAGACGGGGCAGTCATCGTCGATATCGAGGACGAGGGAGATGGCGTTCCAGCCGACCTGCTGGCGACCGTGACCCAGCCGTTCGTCACATCCAAACAGGGCGTGCGTGGGGCGGGCATTGGCTTGGCCATCGTGGCGGCGTTCGTGAACACGCTCGGGGGCTCGCTGAGCTTCGAGCGCTTCGATGGCGCAGTCGACGCGACGTCGGCAGCGGCCCTCCGGACGCGCGTCCGCGTCGTGTTACCGGCGGACCACGCCGCCGGCTGACGAACACCCCGCGCGTGAGAAGCGAACTACACGCGGTTAGCCGCGATGGCGAGCAGGAGCGCGTCGGCGATACGGTCCAGCGGCAGTATATCAACGGCCGCATCGAGCTTGACAGCTTCGCGCGGCATGCCGTACACGACGCACGTCTCCTCGTTCTGCGCCACGGTATATGCACCGGCGTCGCGCATGGCCAGCATCCCCTTGGCGCCATCGGCGCCCATGCCGGTCAGCAGCGCACCCACGGCATTGCGTCCGGCACTGCGCGCCACGCTCTGAAAGAGCACGTCCACCGCGGGACGCTGGTGATGCACCTTGGGGCCATCTTTCACACGCACCGCCCACCGCGCGCCATTGGCCTGCAGCACCAGATGTTTTCCGCCCGGTGCCACAAGCGCGAGACCAGGCACGACGAAGTCGCCGTCCTTCGCTTCCTGCACACGCATCGCGCAGACTTGGTCGAGTCGCTTGGCGAACGACAGTGTGAAGTGCTCCGGCATGTGCTGCACAATCACAGTGCCCGGGGCATCGACCGGGAACCGCCGGAGCACGTGCTCGAGCGCCTGGGTGCCGCCGGTGGAAGCGCCGAGCGCGATGATCTTGTTGGTGGTATTGAGCGACGCGATCGCCGAACGCCCTGATACCGGCGGCGCATCGACCACGTCCGCGCGCTTGAACACACGGGCGTGCGATGCCGCACGCACCGCGCGCACGAGCTCCTCGGCCACATCGCCCGCCGCCAGCGAGGAACCCGGCTTGGCAATGACCTCGACGGCGCCCAGCGCCAACGCTCGGAGTGCGGTCTCGCTGTTCTGTGGGGTGAGCGAGCTGACCACGACCACGGGCATCGGGAAATGCCGCATGAGCTTGGACAGGAACGACAGTCCGTCCATACGCGGCATTTCGATGTCGAGCGTGATCACGTCGGGCCGCAGCTGTGCGATGCGCTCGCGTGCCACGTACGGATCGGTGGCCGTGCCGACGACTTCGATGTCGTCATGCTTCGACAACGCCTCGGACAGTATGCGGCGGACGAGCGCAGAGTCGTCCACGATCAGCACGCGCACGACCCCTGGCTTGCGCAGTGGTGCACCCGAGCCGGGTAGCGGAGCACCCGGTGTAAGCGTCGTGGTCATGCGGCGCTCACAGCACCTTGGGAAGCGGGCGCCACGCTTTCCACGTCACTGAACAGATAGAGCACCGTTTCGGCGCGGCCATCTTCGACGCCGAACGTGACACGCGCCATGGGCTCGTCGGCGTCGCGTGAGACGACATCGATCCCGTCGTGGAGGTACGGCGCCGACAAGTGGAACACGGCTTCGACGCCGGCGATCGCGGGCAACACGTTGCCGCAAATCACGTTCGCGATCTCCCCGAGCGCATCGCGCTGCAGGGGTGGCTCACGGGACGCGCCTTCACCCAGCATGTTCGCTGCGATCGACGGCAGGATCACGGACGAGGCGCGAAGTACCAGCCGCCCGCGCAACGGGCCACGAAACTCGACCGACACCGCCACGTCGAGCGGGGCCGCGGCCTGTTCCGGGGAAAGCTCATGCTCCGGAAAGAGGAGCGCGAGCTCCTCAAAAGTCGCTGTCGTCGCTCGTGACAGTGACTGGACCGTAGTACTCGGCATCGGTGACTCCAGTGATACGCAGAATGGTGTCGCGCAGGGTCTCCGGCGCGAACGGCTTACGGACAACAGCGGCGCCCAGCGCATGGAGCGCAGCCAGCCGGGTTTCACTGCCTTCCGTGGAGACCACGATAACGGGCAGCGAGGCGGTTTCCGGCGCGGCACGAAGACGCCGAAGCATCTCCTCGCCATTCATCACCGGCATGTTGATGTCCAGGAGCAGGAGGTCCACCCACTGGTCCTGGAGGACGAACAGGCCTTCTTCGCCGTTGCCGGCCTCGTGGACCGTACCGAGCGGAAGACCACTCATCCTGAGCGTGCGCACGACCATCTGCCGCATGACGGCACTGTCGTCGACCACGAGAACGTTAAAGGCCATGAGTCGGTATCCAGTGCATCAGAGCTTGCTTTCGGCGCCGTTGATCTTGAGCGTGACCTCGCCTGTGGTCACGT
>Ga0105047_10005910_pt1 | contig 20858 bp, 17 predicted proteins | sample MAT04_FD_78384 | JGI IMG/M metagenome (GOLD analysis project Ga0105047, IMG submission 78384) | Freshwater microbial communities from Lake Fryxell liftoff mats and glacier meltwater in Antarctica - MAT-04 (megahit assembly) | ecosystem: Environmental > Aquatic > Freshwater > Ice > Liftoff... | reverse complement strand
TGGAGATATTGAAATCACCGGTAACTGGATTGAGCTAGGGACTGGTGATGGAACAAGTAGTCAAACCATGACCGCGCCCTTCACCGACTATATCGCCGCACTTTGGGTGGAAACTGCTTCTGGAACAGGAGTCTATGAACAGTGGCTCAATGCCACTGGATCATACGGAGATGCCTCGCCAATTCTGCTGGAGGGGTTGTCGGCCGTAGGTTCTGGAAAAAGGGGTAAATTTTTTATCCAACAAGCAGCAACTGCGCCGTATGGACCAACCTTAATAAACGGCACTGATGGCAGTATTGCCCAAAAACTAATCACCGTCACTTCCTCAACCGGTCTTTATGCCGGTGCTTCAGTTGCCGGTCCAGGTATTCCAATAAATACCGTCGTAAACCGGGTAATTTCCAGCACTCAAATCGAGATTAACCAAAATAATACTACAGAACTTTCGCCGGACTATACAGCTATAGCATTTGGAAATAGTACGTATGTAGCAGTCTCACGCTCAGCGTCCAACATTGCGATGACCTCCTCAGATGGCACCACCTGGACTAAGCGAACACTGCCATTTGTAGCTGACTGGAATGGTATTTGTTATGGCGCTACCAGTGCGCTTTTCGTGGCTGTTTGTGGAGATAGAAATAAAGCCGGAACTTTGATCGGATCCAGATTTTGTGCCACATCCGCCGATGGCATTACCTGGAGCAGTCGCGCTATGCCTGCAGTTCAAACCTGGCAGGCTGTAGCTAGTGATGGAACTAGCTTTGTCGCAGTTGGCGGCGATTCACTCAACGCCGCAACGACCGCAGCTGCTTCCTCTACTGACGGGCTGACCTGGGTAGCAGCCACTATGGCTACCTCTCAAGTCTGGCTCGCTGTCGGCTTTGGCGGAGCCAGATATGTCGCAGTTGGTGTAGGAACTGCTTCTAATTATGATGCAAATGGAGCCGGAACCTGGACTAACGGAGCAACCTTAACCAGTGCTACCTATACGGATTTAACCTATAATGGCACGATCTGGATGGCGATTTCAGGAAGTTCAACTGGAAACCAAAATAAAGCAGATCCCACTACCGGTGCTTTTACAGCCGGCGGCGCTCTCCCAAACTCTAACGGCAATGGTGTCGCCTGGGACGGAACCAACTTTGTCGTTGTCTCAACCACCAATTCAACCCAAACTGCCAGATCAACTAATGGGGTATCTTGGACAACGACGACTTTAACAGGAACCCAAATCGGTAGCTGGCAAGCCGTCGTGGCTAACGGCACAACCTTAGTTGCCGTGTCTAGCTCAGGTAATTTGCGAAGCTATGCCATGACATCTACCGACTCTGGCGCCACCTGGACAGTTAGAACAGGAGCAGTAATTGACACATCTCTTACCTGTCATAACCCGTACGTCTCTCAGCTTACTGCTACTGTTCAATTTGGGGACAATACGAACGGTAACAAAGTTCCGACAGGTGGGAAGGTCAGGAGCCCCAATATCATGTTTACCTCAGCGGTTCCGGCAGATATTCAGACAGCCTCCAGTATCGTCGGAGCCAACATGATCATGACTGCCGGAGGATCTCTCACTGCCAGTATTTGCCTATTTGATGAGTCATATAACACTTTTAACCAAGCTGAAACGTTGTCTCTCACCAACGTCGGCTTTTCGATCCCTCCACTGATCAACGAATGTTACGGTGTCACGTTTAATAGTGTCGGCTTTGCTCTGGAGCCAGTCCGCAGATACTACACCTACTCAGCTACGATCAGTGCTGATGGCTGGTTTACCAGAGATAGACGGTATGGAGCTGGTACTACTGTTTGGAGCTATATCAATGGAGCTAGTATCACTGATTTCAATTATTGCGTTGGTGCCCCATCTGCATTGCAGGTTGGTGTTTCATCAGATATTGCACCAGCGGCAATGCTGTCACTCTCCAACACTCAAAGCTCAACTTGGAGCTATGTCAGATTTTATGCTCTAAATTCTAATCACTCATTTCAAAAAGCCTTTAATTTCACCGCTAATTTCACTTCTAATACCATGAGTAATCTGGAAATGTATGGAGTTGCACCAATGCTGATCCAAACTTCCAGTAGTAACACTTTTACTAATCTGCGAATTGCTGAAGACATGTTTCATGCTTACAAAAGCTATGCCATCGCTGCCTCAACAAGCCGTATCGGCAACGATCCGGTTGCCGGAGCCAAACTGGTGGATGATACCAAATACTACCTGAAGGTCAGAACATTTTATGACTGGAATAACATGTCCAATTATTTTGAAGGCCGGACTGTCTCAGCTACCCCATTTATAGGTAGTAAATTCTTCCCCGCTTACTTTGGGGCGTACAATTCCGGCTCCAGAGCCGTCACTCTTTCCTGGATCAGACGCGACCCGACCTCTAGTGGTGCAGTCGGTACTACCACCTACCAAATTTTCCGCAGCACCTCAGCTGCTTTTACCCCCAGTTCTACAAACCGGGTCTTTGATACACTCACCGTGGCGACCGTATCGTATCTAAATGGCTATGTAGCGACAGTTACTGCAGCGGCTGCCAGAACTATCCAATTTGCGGCTGCAGCCAGAACGATTACATTGGCAGGCGCCAGTGCCGGCAGCTTTATCAACTCAGGATTTGTAATAGGTGGAAATGTGGTAGTTGCCGGAACCACTTCCAATGATGGTACTTATACAATAATAACCGTCACAGCCACCGTTCTCACCCTCTCAACCAACCACACTAATTTAGTTAACGAAGGCCCTCTCAACGCGACCTGTACGCTAAACGGTCAGCCACCAGCCAACGGAACTACGTACTACTATAAAATGCGCAAATATGACGCTGTTTTATCCAGTATTACCAATGGTGCCGGAACTGCAGCTGGGACCACTTTGACTATTCCTTCAGGAAGCTTTAACACTGGCCTTGGAACTATCATCAACTGCCAGGGAATTTCCGGTCAGACAAAAATCCGTATTCCTGTTGGGTCTACTACTAATTTTATGGCTGGTAACGTCTTTCCTGGACTCCAAATTGCCGGAACCGGAGTTGGAGCCAGTGCCACTGTCGTATCAATTGACACTGCCTGGCAGATAACCGTCAGCGTCGTAAATGCCTCAACATTTACCGGTCAGACATTGACGCTTGGTGCAGCAGCCGGGATGTATGTGGTCGGCCCAGGTATTGCTAGACCTACTAAAATCGTATCAGTGGATTCTGCTCTCTCAATTACAGTTGATACAGCCTTCATCGCCACATTCTCAGCACAAACAATCTTCTTTCAATACGCCACAGATAGTTCTGAAGTGGAAGTAGCAGTCGCCGGTGCCACCACGGCTGCGTTCAACTTCCTAACCCGCTCAAACGATTTTACGCACGCCAGCTGGGTCAAAACCAACATGACAGCCACAGGAGATCAGGTAAGCGGCCCAAATGATATTGGTTTTGGTGGAGCCGCTGCTCCAACTGCTGATAGACTTCTATCAACCGGCCCAACCGCAACAGCTGTGCAAACAATTACAGGCTACCTAAAAATTGGTAATAACTATACCTTTTCAGTCTATATCAGAACCGATGCCTACCATTACTCCGAAACTGTTACCGGCCAGATAAGCATCAACACTACTGTCCCCACCACCCAAGCATATACCGCTACAGGTGCCTGGCAAAGAATTTCCGCAACTTTTGCTGCCACAGCAATAACTCATACATTAACTGTTCAGATCACCACTCAGGGAACCTATATCTATGCTGCCAGCGCCAATGTCTGCGCTGGATCCACTACTCTTCCTCCAATTACAACCACGACTGTTAAATCAGCTTTGGGCAGTGGTGGCCGAACCTTATCCTTTGCGACAGCTGCAGATGGTCTCAGTACTATCACCGGATCCACGGGAAGCTTTATCACTGACGGATTTGTACTTGGAGATTCGATTATTGTCCAAGGATCAGCTTCAAATGACGGTACGTATGTCATCCATGCCGCAACAGCTATCACTGCCACAGTCATAACCCTCATTACTGCAAATGTGCTTGTTACTGAAGCGGGACTCACCTCAGGATCCATGGTAGGCTCTGTTCTTGCCTCAGCTGCTCAGGAATATACAGCCGCTTTGGCCTGGTGTCGGGCAACTGGTGGAAATACCTCTAATCAGGGAATTGAAACAGCAATGGCCGCCCTACCTGTCACAGCTTTTTGGTCAGAGCTGTATATCGGGACCACCTCTGGCTTTACTCCTTCAGCAGCTAATCGAGTTGCCTATACGCCAAATATGTTGATGGCTTCAACATCCTTTTATTTACTCAACTCCAACAGTAATTTCTTTGATACATTGGTACAAGAAGGCTATGGCGGCTTTTCAGGTACCAGAGCATTTCTTAGAGGTGCTTCCAACAATAAATTTCTTGACTGGACCATCGACTATAACTATGGCGCAATACCAGTCTTGCTAGACGTTGCCTCACTCTCAAATGACAACATTTTGGACGATTTTACTGTCAAGAATTTCCGAAATTACAATCTTTCACCTTTTACTACCTTAAATGATGCCAACGGACTGACACTACAAAATATCACTTTCGAACAAGCCAATGATATTCCGTATGCTCTCCAATCTTTGAATACTACCCTCAAGGGAGTTACAGGAGCCAACGCTGCAGCTGCAACTACTGGTACAACGTACTTTTTTGGGACAGCCCCATTCGCCACAGACGGTTTGGCGATAGCCTATACAGCAGTTTATGACAATATCTTTAATGAGCTCTACCACTCTCCAACAGCTGGCGCACTCCATATACTCTTTAACGCAAGTAATAAAGCCGTCAAACCATACACAATTGTTGCCGGAACACCGTCTTTTGGAAACAACGGCCGTCTTTTCCTTAGAACTTCCGGAGATTCGATCGAATATACTTGGCCGTATCGCATTTACGGTGTATCCAGTTTTCGGGATATCATTCTCAAGAAAAACGGCCTGGATTTGGGCTCTTCTTTAGATGAGCTGCAGTCATTATTGATTGAATTTTCAATTGATACCGGATCAGGATACACGGCGTATGCAACTGCAACACCGGCAAATCTGGCAGCCTTATCAGTCTCAACCACTACTGGATTTTTATTAAAAATTAAAATCACCGCCCGCCCTGGTATGTTATTCTCAACCCAAACCAACCCTTTTGTAGTTGGAGAAGAAATCGAAGGCGCAACCAGCGGTGCAACTGCCACAGTAGATGAAGTGTTCAACTTAACCACAACCACTGGTACCATTGTTTTATCGAGCGTCACAGGTACTTTTGCTCCAACTGAACTAGTGCGTCGCAACTCAGACAATCAAACCCGCGCCACCAACGTTGTCACCAATACCCAATTTGCTCTTTTCCCATCTTTTAACAGCTATATTGATGGACTCCAAATTTTTACCAATACCGTAGGTCCGGGGGATTATCCAGGACGAATAGTTAACCTAATTTTAACAAACGTAGTTACAGGCAGTAGGTATTATGTCTATAAAACATCAGACTTAACCCTCTTAGGCTCTGGTGAAGCCGCTAGTAGTACCGTAACAATTTCTGACGTGGCCTATGTAGCTGACTTTGGCATTACCATCCGTGTTAGAAAAGCAAGCACTGCGCCCAAATACGTGCCTTTAGAAACCCAAGCCACTGTTAATTCAGCCGGTGTCACCGTCTACATAGGTCAGCAAGCAGACACTATTAGCACATAACCATGATATCTAAAGATTTTATCATCGATATAAGTACATTGCAGATTACGCATAATCCTCATGGTACTAAAAAAGCTTATCCCGTCCGGGAGTTCTACTTATTCCTCCAGGATCTTTTCGATGAGCCGGAGTACATGCAGCTGGAGATCCCAATTATTGCGCAGGCTAATGGTATCTATGCATTGATCCACGGATGGACTATTGATAAAGCGGGATTAAGGCATCTGACTGGTGGAATTTTAAAACAAGAAGTGAGCTTTACCGTATAGTCCCTGAGCCATTAGTTGGTCTCTGGGGGAGTGTTCGCCATGTTCTGTAGCCATTCAGGGAACGGGCCAGGGAAGATGGTCTGCTGGGACCTCATAATCGGAAGTAGCTTCATAAATCCTTCGTAGGAAATCGCCTCAACTCTCTCTAGGGTTTCAGGATCCTTTGCATAAGTGAAGACTTTTATGGAATCTTTGAGGATGGTTTCCGCCTCTGGTTTTTGTTTTATCGTATGAAGGTATTCTGGGGGAAGTATGATCCTGGCAAGTGTGAGAATATCGAGTAGGGAGAAGTACCATCCACCGTCATGGAATTTGCGCACTTGAAAGCCGTAAAAGGTCACTGTCTGAGGGTCTTGTCTGCTGCGGTCTGGCTCTGTAGAAGTCTCCTGGTGAGTCTCAGCCTGTTCTTCTTCAGCAGTAGCTGGTGGTAACGTTGCAGTAGTCGGGGCTGGGGCAATAGGTGGCTCAACGGGTTTTTTCTTTGAGACGAATTTCCCATTTGCATCACGAACGGGACGGGTCTTGGGGGTGAAGTCCGGTTCTTTTGGTCGAACAGTAGGTTGTTTTAAAATGGCTGCATTAAGCGGCTCGGAGTCATCATAGGGCGTGGTGGTTATTTCTACAGGAGTTGTAGTAGGAGGCTGCGCTCCCTGCGCTGTTGCAGGTTTATTGGTAAATGGATTTTTAGGTAGGAATCCCATGAATGTAATTACATTATTGAATTTTCTTTATTTTCTGTCAATGGAGGGATCTATTACTACTGGCCTTGCTGGGTCGGTGGTGCGAACGGGTCCTTCGTATCTTTTTTAAACTGTGAAGCAATTCCTGTCGTAATGCCTAGTATGGTAAAGATGATTGTTAAAAGGATCAGGGTAAGTCCTGAAAACGCGAAAGAGAGTGTCCAGCCGATCGGAACGAGGCGCTGTCCAGTGGCTAGCTGTTGGATGGCGTATAGCTCTAGAAGTGCTGCGATACAAAACACAATGACCGCCTTCAGGAAAAACCTCTTTTCTATAAATGACGTAATAAAGAATAAGGTTAAAAATATCGCTATAGTTTTAATTCCTATTGCTACTGCTGTGAAGGGGTAGGTAGGAAGCTGCTCTTGTAAAAAGATGAACGGATTAGTGATGGCGATATCGATAGGCCCTGCTAAGTAGTCCAGGACATAGCTAAGTATGTAGAGAGCAACGATGGTGGCACCTACGTATTCTTTTTTCATAGTTATTTGATGGTATCCAGGTCTATTTTTATATCAGTAGTTGTGGACACGTCTACTTCTTCTGTAGGGAGTGTGTTGCCTAGTACCTGTGGGTCGTGGATATTATGTGAAAGCACATATTGTGAGGATTCATCAGGGATAGCGTCCCACTCTTTATTAATTGTGAGCGTGTGATGGGTATTTGAGATCACAATCCTGGTCTGACCCTCACCTTTACCGCGTGATATCCAGATAGGGAAGTCAGTATAGGCATTTGTCTCCCATTTTTTAGTCTTATCTTTTAGCGTGATAGGAGTACATTTGGTAACTACGCCGAGATCATCTAAAGCAACGGGTGATGCATTTGTGGTCAGATGGGCAAGCGTGGGGTTATTTACAACGAAATCTTTAATGGGGTACCAGTCGGAATAGCTTCGAACCTCTGTCTTGTACTCTATCTTCATATACCCTGGGTAGGAGTTATCAGGATAAGCCTTGGTGCACTCTCTTGTATTACCGTTTATATCAATAATTTGCATAGGTGATTTATGGTAACAGTATACTATAAAAATTTACTCAAAGAATCAAGCTTTAGAACACAGCGTCAAAGTAATCGTAGGTGAGTGATGCTCGATTTGTCCAATTAGTGGAGAAGGTACTTGAGCCTACTGCATAGCGATATGCGCCACTACTATCTTCCTTGATGATATACCAAGCGCTTGTTTTATTTAGATAGCCATAATAAATCGGAGTTAGGGCATCGTCAAGCTGTGCAAGCGTATAGCCATCGGTTGGCTGCTTTATCGCTGGATCAATCTTAGCTCCTGATGTGTCTTTAATGCTGAGTGTGCCGGGGCCAGGGACACTACCAAAGAATGCTCCCTCTGCTTTTTTAGAAAATAAAGAGAATAAGAACATGGTAATACCAGCTGACCCGATGAGCTTTAGGAACATGCGCCGGTCAATGTCAAAGCTTTTTGGAAATAGTGACCCTTCGATAGCGCTTGGGTTTTTTTCGACGATCGCTGTACTTGGCTCCTCAGTCATTTTTTTAGTCTTTTTTGGCTCAAGTTTTACTACTGCAGTTTCTGGAATTACGGGGAGTGGGGCAGGAATGGCTGTTCTATTACTTGGTAAAATAAGGCGTCCAAAATAGGCAGCAAGCGGGAAAAAGAGGACAGCACTGATCAGCTGGGCTACGGTCTCTGCTTGGAGAAAACCACTGAGAGTCATAATGCTCAGGATAATGAAATTATAGTAAATAATGAGTCGTTTCATTTGGTTTTTATCTGTATTGCGTTAGTTTCTGCTATCACGAATTGACTGTTAACAAAGCCTTTAGATTGGTTGTCGAGTATAATTTCATACCAATCACCCTGTTCATTGTTGACAGGGAAAATCTCTCCATTCTTAGCTTTAAAAATGATCCTCGCCGTTGACGATGCTTCTTGATGGATGTTTACGAATGTCTTTTCATCCTGTGCTTTAATTCGGATTATTGGTGGGAAGAATCTGCCCGAGGGAGCAAGGGATGATGACTCAGTGGCTGCAGGTGTAGTGGTCGGGTTAGCTCCCAGCGGTGTTATGAGACTCCCTGAAGTGGTTGAGCCATAGAGTATCCTGAAGAGGCTGCTTCCTAAGAGAAGGACAAAGAGGATGAGGGTTCCTAGGAACTCTTTACTCATAATAACGAAAGGCTTTTGTGTATGCCTTGATGTGTCAGATCGTACTTTGGCCTGTTTTATCTTGAGCGCAATTTCAATAAAGAAGTACGCAGCGATAGGGAGAAAAAAGAGCGGGAGGAGGAGATCTGTCAGTGTTTTACTTGCTGCAGCAACACTGAGAATCAGCAGAACTGAGAATACGACACAGTATCCTAAAAATATATTTTGTGTGAGTCGCATAGCTTTAAAGAATCTCTTTCACGAACTGTTTATGAAGCCAGCCCTTGAGAGCGGAAGACAAAGTGATCTGGAAGTAGTCCCCCTCTTTTTTTAGCACCTTGTATGTCTTACCGTAGATGATTTCACCAATAATCTTTGACGAGGCAAACTTATCCTCATAGACATCTATTAATTTCCATTTAGGGTCAGCCAGTGTTATATAGGAAGCGGTAGCAGGTGTCGGGGTTACGCTGAGCTGAGCTGGGTTTGTGGCTGTGCTGATATCAAATGATCCGAGTGTCTCGTCACGATGGAACAGCTCGCTTTGGACCTCGCCTAGCTGTGCTTTAACCTGACCCAGTTCGTCGCTAAAAGTATCACTTTTGGGAGCTTTTTCAAGGCTAGCAATGGTTTTACCTAACTTAGCTACATCCGATGCCAGTGCGCGTTGTTGGTTCAGGAGTTCCTGAGCGGATGGTTGAGAGAAAAACTGAAGCGTCTGAAATATAAAAAGAGCAATAGCCAGTCCTGCAATAAGAAAAAGTAACTGAGTGGTAGCTGTAGGTGTAGCTTCAATTTTTTTCCATAAGGCAAAAAGCGTCAAAAAAAGTGGGAGTAATAGTAGTCCAAGCGTGATATTACGAAGCGATGGATTAAAAACGAAAAGTGCTAAGGTAATCAGTACGATAAGCGTGATACTGTATGAGAGTAGTGGATTTGATAGATTTTTCATAGCCTTAACAGACCCTTTAATCGTATATGAGTTTTGACCTTTTTGTCAAAGTAGAGAACTGACCTTGAGAGTTCTCAGTAGTGGTTTTTTGGACAAGGGCAACTTGATACTTTTTATTTAATCCTTGATACTAACTATATGGTTAATTTTGAATTTATTAAAAATCCACTCACTAAAAAATGGGTTATATCAGCACCTCGACGGGCAAAACGTCCCGATGTTGCAAGTGGTAGTGAGCCTCCTTGCCCCTTTTGTCCGGGACAAGAGGCAAAGCACGAGGAGCTTTATCGCATTGGAGGAGTTCTAGGTGATCCGAACTGGGAGATACGAATTGTTCCTAACAAATTTCCTTTCGCACCTCATCACGAACTCGTGATAAATACCCGTGATCACCATACATCATTTGCTGATTTTCCAGTTGAGCATATTCAGCGGCTTTTTGAACTGTATCGCCACCGATATAATGAGCTCTCATCCACTGGTCAGGTCTATATCTTTCATAATCATGGCGAGAAAGCAGGGGAGAGTATCCCGCATTCGCATACGCAGATAGCCGTAATCCCGGATAAAGTTCTTTTAGAGATGCCCCGCAGGGAGAGCGTAAAAGAAGATGAAAAAGACGGTTTTCAGACGTCTCATTTCGTTATTACTTGTCCTAAGACGTCGAGCTGGTCAGATGAGGTCTGGATAGCACCGCGTAAGTCAGGAAGAACCTTTGGCGAGGCAACGGATGATGAATTAGCAGATCTGGCATCTGTTTTTTTTCATCTTATAAAAATTTTTGATCTCAGATATAACAAAGACTTTCCTTTTAATTTCTATATCCATCCAGATGGGGACTGGTATTTACGAATAATTCCTAGGCGTCGAACTCTTGGCGGATTTGAAGTAGGAACTCATGTCTTCGTGAACACTCAAGAGCCATCAGAGACCTTAGGATTTATTAAAGAGCACTTTAGTACGCCCGACGTCCAAAAGATCATGAATGAGCATCAAGCAGAGTACCACAAAACTGTCTGAAGACAGTTAATTTTCAGTTTTTATTTTTCAATTTTCAATACAAATAGACGTTTTAATGGTAGGTTTTTAGAACTGATACTTTACTGAAAAATGATAACTGTAAACTAGGAATTATTCTATTGTCCTATAGTTGACTTTTTAGCCTCGAGATACTACAATATTCATCGTCGTCGCTGTTTAAAATTTCGTAGAAAGGGGAGGAGATGGGTCTACCAACAGAGCAGGATCTTTTAGATCCGCTGGTTCGTTGGTACTTTTTATCCTGGCTGGAGGGTGAAAATGGCGCCATGTGGGCGGTTCACGCGACAGCATCCATGGGGGAGGTTGTGGCACATCTCGAAGGAGTCGCAAGACGTCTTCCCGATGCACACAGGCTACTTTCAGAGCAAAATGCGTAAGTTGCGCATTTTGAGTAGTTATTTGCCGCAGGTGCGGCAAGGAGTAATGAAGTGGATAGTCCACTCGTTCAGCGATATCTCGCAATGATAGCGATCACGCATGAAGAGGCACTCGGTCGGCTCCGGCAGTCTCCAGAGCAGGAGGATAATCTCGAGCTAGATGCTGCCGAGCGTGCGTGGCAAATTCGTCTTGAAAGGGGGCATATCAGCTCCGGCGAGACGAGTGACCATCCCCACGTGGATGGTCAAAACTAGATCACGTACGCGTGATATACTCCTTATACTCAGGTTTACAAATAATGTATGATACCCGCAGCTTCGAATTTATAAAAAAATAATGGCAAATTCGAAGCGGAGTGGTATAAAACCGAGGTGGCACTAAGTCTTCCCGTCTGCTAGCAGACGGGAAAGATAACTGCTTTGATGATGTCTTGCATTGCATGACGTTCTCAAGGTAGCCGTGCCCCTCGGATTTTTTTTAGCCTCAATTGGTGATTATGTATCTGGGTTATGTAATCATAACCAAAATACATCTTACATATTATCCTATAGTTGACTTCTTGGCCTCGAGATATTACAATACGACTCATCTTCGCTCTTTAAAAAAATGGTGAATTTATAGCGTTGGCTAAAGGCCTTTTGCATGCCCCAAAAGGGCTTTATGCCAACGTCTGTTCGTTGTTACAGGTCTAGAGAAAGGACTATCCCATGCCTGATCCTGAGTTCGACCGAAAGTCAGTGGAAGTCTTTGTGACTTCCGGTATTCAGCCACTTACCATGGCTTGTCTCACACAGGTTGGCCTGCAGTTCGTTTGGCTAGCAGAGGCACCGATGTCTCTGCCGATCAAGCCTGTCGTTAAAAACGGTTTTTCGAGTTCAGTTGATGCAGAAATTCGTTTCAACCGATACGAAGCACCCTACGCCCTTCAATTGGGCATAGGAGAACAGCTATCGGTTAATCAGCATCGGAGTCTCATCACCGACGATGCAAGGTTGATATGGGAGATTACGGTTTGGGTAAATACTACCCTCGACCCAAAACTTCCGCTCCCCATTCGACTGGATGCACGAGTACTCCTCGCGCACCATACAATCTACGCGTACGGCCCTACTCGTTACCGACAGCTCATGAAACATAATAAATAAAGAATTAATCGTAGACTAGAGACTGTGAGACGCGCCTTCGGGCATATCTCACGGTCAACTTGAACTTCAAACAAGGGGTTGGACCGAAGACGCACAGGCCCCACGAACAGTTCACCATTTGAGTGAAGTTGCTAAGAGGCACTTACGGCGTAAAGCCAGCTATTTTAAGAAAACCTACGGGAGTTCTTAAAGTAGCAGTGCCTCTTAGCCTCACAAAAAATTAAGCACATTGAAAATTCGTTCGTAATGAGCAGTTCCAGATAGCAGAGCTACTGGCGAAAAAGCGTTAGCGCTTTTTAGGCTAGGGTCGTTGCTAGTGGAACGTCTCGTTAGGAACTTTACGTAAGGAGGAGGTCAGTGGGATCAGCAAATCCAAATGATCGGCGAGTTAAGCTCGTGCTTAGCTCAGGAGTGGAGGTTCCTCTGGAGCACCATTCCAAGGCCGGTCAGTCGATCGTCTGGAAAGCAGTAATTCCCCTTGGGGAGTACGTCACTCCAGTCGCTGTCAATGGGGCTGGGGCAAAGCGGTCTGTACGGATTGAGATTTTGCGCTCAGGTAAGGAGTCTAAAACGACTCTTCGACCCGGTGAAGACAGCAGCAATCGTATCTTTATGATTCATCGGCTGAGTCAAATTGGCTAGACGGCCACGGTCGTCGTGACCTTTCCCCGCCTGGTTGAAGACTTGACACTTCCTGAGCAATTTCGCTCAGATCACTGGGTGTTATCTCATCAGCACACAATTTTTTGTACAGTTGGAGAGGATCCGGCTGAATCCAAGAAGGAGTGATACGATGGTAGTTCTCATGAATTTTCCAAGGCTACCAGGGAGGGTCCCTGCCGCTAGGACTGACTCCTGCGACTCACTTGCCATGAGGATCAAGGCTCTTGAAGACTTGGACCGACACGGGAAGCTTGATCAGCAGGGGCGTGATGAGCTCCAAAAGGCGAGGGATAAATTCAGAAAAAACAGATGTAAAGTTCAAAAAAAATAGTCCCCATGGGACTAGAGTCGCATGCCCCGAGTGCACCAATCGGTGTATTCGGGGTCGTATCTATAGGATTAGAGTAATTTGAAGCTATAGATACGAAAAATGATCTGGTTAAGTACTGCTTTGATAGTTTAGTTGAGGAGAGAAAAAAGAGCCTGTATACTAGATGGAGTTAGGTTTTTCTTGAATTCCCAGGAGCCAGAGGACGGCTTCTTTTTTATAGCGTCTATCACCACGTGAATTGATGCGAATTGCTGGCAATTTACCTCTTTTACCCCAACGCTTAATAGTAAGGGGAGAAACCCGGAGAACTTCTGCAACTTCTCGAACAGTTAATAGATCGGGAAGGTTCTGTATTGATAGCTTTTGATCTGACATAGGCGTGTGAGTAAATCGGAAATAATCAATGTGATGATTACCTATATGTAAAGTAACAAACTGTAACAACTGTGTCAATAACCTATAACTATTCTCGTCGTTTTTAGGGAATAATCGCGGGAATTAATCCATGGGGGTTATGACTTACTGATTATTTTTCCCTAGCTCTTCTTATATACGCTCTATTTCAGATAGTAATTTCTTTGGTGAAAATTTATTTTTCAGATGTGAGAAAGCTTAACGTGTACGATATCTACTACTTTCTTTATCTCAGATACATCGACTCGCTAGGATGACCTAGGAGGTCGATGATTAAAATTAAATAGATGATATGCTATCCCAAAATTAAGTAGTCCCGCAAAAAATAATTATAAGATGTATAGTGACATTTATGATCCCCTATAGTCTGTCGTTATAAGCCTAGAGGGGAGGGGCTTGGAGTAAAGAGATAAGATGTGGATATCCACAGGATAAATTAATATTTCGTCAAATTTTGCCAGTGAATCCTCGAGAGGTTACGCGAGATCCTGAATTAAATTCAGGATGCCAGATTTTTCTAATTCTCCAAAATCTGTCACTTTTCACAGGAATAATGTTTGATAACATTTTGTACTCGGAGATATTTATGCCGATAGCGTCTGATTGAAGTTGCCAAGTTTTTAGCAATATAAAGTTATGAAGATTTAGTCATCGGAATCATCTTTAATACTACCGTTTTTAACGGTGTCCAACTGGATCAAAATGGGCATTGAAGATAAGATCTAGTTTGATAGAGTGTCCAAGCAGATCAATTTTAACGAAAGGTAATATACTATTACCATTATTTTTACCGTAATTACTTGTAATTATGGTAACTATAGGTTATAATTCTTGTTCGTTTTATGCTAATTCACATCCTAAATAAAAAGCGAAACACACTATGATTAAAAATTCTACATTAGCTCAAGATATATGTTTAAAAAAAAATGCAGTTGTTGTTCTTCCAACGTATAATGAGCGCGAAAACATTGAAAAAATTCTTCTCGATCTTTTAAAAGAGTCAGCAGCTCTTAGCAATTACAGAATGAGCATACTTGTTGTCGATGATACCTCCCCAGATGGAACTGGAGATGTAGTTAAGGCGATGAAAGAAGTCTATAGGCACATTCACTTACTTACCGGACCTAAAAGAGGACTTGGAGATGCATATTTGCGAGGATTTGCATATGCGACAAAGACACTAAAAGCAAACGTTGTCTTTGAGATGGATGCAGACCTCTCTCACGATCCTCATGATATCCCAAGACTTCTTCAAGCTATTGATGAAGGAGCAGATTTTGTAATTGGCTCAAGATATATACCAGGCGGCTCAGTACCTAAAGAGTGGTCGCTGTTAAGAAAAATTAATAGTAAGTTTGGAAATATTTTTGCTCGGCATATTGCAGGACTTAGTAGTATTAATGACTGCACTAGCGGTTATCGAGCAATTAGCACATCACTTTTAAGAAGGGTAAATCTATCCGAGCTTGATGTAAGTGGATATGCATTTCAAATGAATCTTCTCTTTGCCTCAGTTAGAAGGGGAGCAGTTGTTAGGGAGGTCCCAATACAGTTTAGGGATCGAGTGCATGGTGAGTCAAAAATTAGACTGAGTGATATTACAGAATTCATTCGACAAGCATTTTTTCTAAGATTTCCATTCTTAAAATTACTGTATTCAGTTCGATTCTTGATGAGTCTCTCAGTCGCTCTCATGATCATAAGCATTATATACTTCACCGGTGCAGTATCTGCGCATGATTTATTTCTTGCTGGATTTTTCCTTTTTTCATTTCTTATGGCCATGCAGGGTATTCTTAATATCTATTTCATGCTATATGCTTGGGAAGATGGCGAGAGTACTGTTCATGATGGCGCACCCAGAAATTATTTTCCAGCCCATTTGTCTTTCACAGCACTTCTTCCTGCACGAAATGAAGAAAATGTGATAGAGGATACAATAAGAGCCATTCATGCCATAGAATATCCGGTTGGATTAAAGGAGCTTATTGTCATTTGTAAATCAGATGACTTTGGGACAATTAAGAAGATCCGCGAGACTATCATAAGTCTTAGGACAAAAAATATTAGGCTTGTAACTTTTGACACTCTTCCTATTAATAAGCCTCACGCACTCAATGCTGGACTAAGAGAGGCTACAAAAGATACTGTAGTTGTTTTTGATGCAGAGGACCAGCCACATAAAGATATCTATAAAATTATTAATACAGTAATGCTTCGTGATAATGCAGACGTCGTTCAGGCTGGTGTCCAGCTTATGAATTATCGTTCTCGATGGTTCTCAACGTTAAATGTACTAGAGTATTTTTTCTGGTTTAAATCAAGCCTACATTACTTTGCGAAGATGGGAGTTGTCCCCCTTGGAGGAAATACCGTATTTTTACGACGTAAACTTCTTATCAGACATGGTGGTTGGGATGAGCAGTGTCTTACGGAGGATGCAGATATTGGCATTCGAATGAGTGTAGAAGGAGCAAGGATTAGCGTGATGTACGATGAACGTTTTGTAACAAAAGAAGAGACACCTACTGATGTGAGTAGTTTTATAAAACAGCGATCTCGTTGGAATCTGGGGTTTATGCAAATTATTAAGAAAGGGGACTGGCTTAAACTGCCAACTATTTCACAACGGTTACTTATACTTTATGTTCTGCTTATGCCAGAGTTGCAAGCGCTATCATTTGTCCTTATCCCATTTACCATCTTTATGATTTTCGCGTTTAAGTTACCAGTTATCTTTGCTCTATTTTCAATAATTCCATCATTAATTTTAATCTTACAGCTGGTTATTTATATGATTGGAATTTATGAATTCACCAGTGTATATTTGCTTCGTTTTACTATTTTTACCCCACTTAAAGTATTGATTACTTTTTATCCATTTCAACTTTTGCTCGGATTTGCATCAGTTCGTGCCATCAGTCGTCTGATTTCTAAGAATGATACATGGGAAAAAACTCTCCATATTAATGCTCATCGTGAGATTGCTCCTGCTTTACGTGCAATCTAATTTTTATGAAAAATTTATTTCAAACTAAAACGAAATTTCGACCAGAACTTTTTCTTATTAGTGTCCTTTTGCTAATTGCTGGATTTGCACATGGTACTAACATGCTTCATTATCCCTACTTTGAGTCTGATGAAGGAACATATCTATCACAGGCCTGGGCTATTGTCTCAAGCGGACAGCTAGCGCCTTACACCTATTGGTATGACCATGCCCCCGCAGGGTGGTTCTTTAGCGCACTTTGGCTGAAGATAACTGGTGGATTATTCAGTTTTGGTTTTGCACTTAATTCTGGTCGAATATTTATGCTGATTTTACATATCCTGACCGCTTTTTTGCTTTATGCATTTGCGAGAAAGGTTACAGGGGGTAGGCTTGCAGGATCGATAGCTACACTTCTTTTCTCTTTATCACCGCTAGCAATATATTTTCAAAGACGATTACTGTTGGATAACATTATGATGTTTTGGATTTTTGTAGCACTTTGTGCAGTGGTTTATAGTAAGAAAAAATTACGCTATATTCACCTGAGTGCTATGGCCACTGGTATAGCTATCTTGAGTAAGGAGAGTGCAGTATTTTTTATTCCGATTATCATGTATCTCATATATCTGTATACCGATCGTAAGAATAGATGGTTTGCACTTGCTAGCTGGCTTAGTATTACGCTTGGTATTGTTTCGTTGTACTTTCTCTATAGCTTTATTAAAGGTGAGTTATTTCCAACAGGAACACTTTTGGGTGGGGCTAAAGAACACGTAAGTCTTCTGGGGACATTGAGCTTTCAGAACAGTAGAGGACAAATTCCTATATGGGATTTGGAATCGAGTTTTTGGAGTATGTTACGAACATGGAAAGGGGATGACCCTTTCATTATTTGGTCTGGGATAGGCGCAACAGTAGTATCTCTTATGTTTGGACTTAAGAAAAAAGCAGGCCGGATCCTTGGTTTTCTTGCAGCGAGTTATTGGCTATTTATTTTACGTGGTGGGTTAGTGTTGGAGTTCTATATTATTCCCCTTATACCGCTTTTAGCTCTAGTAATAGGGTATGTTGCATGGGAAAGCATCGAGTATTTAAAACTACTTTTTTCCCGATATCGCCTGCAGTATCTTGCGTATCTTTTGCTTATCCCATTTTTTTATATCGCTACGACGAGTATTTATTATCACTCAACACACTTTCGGGCAACACAAAATATCTATACATCAGATCAAACAACCTCTCAAAAAGACGCTGTCAATTGGATATTGAATAAAAAAGAGCCGAATACATTTTATGCAATTGATAATTATGCATATTTAGATTTGCGCTATCGAAATCAACAAAATTTCGCTAACGCAGAATATTATTGGAAGGTTGATGGAGATAAGGATATCAAAAATAAGATTCTTAAAAATGATTCCAATAACATTGACTATATCTTATTTACACCTACAATTGGGGGAGACTTGGGGACAGGGGAGTTAAAATTGGTTGGTAAAGCTTTGGAAAATTCATCACCTATTACCAGTTTTGCGGGAGATGGATGGTATGTTCAGATCTGGGGAGTTAGGAATGCTAATCGTGTTCTGACGTCTTCATGGACTAGTTATAAGCATAACTTTATTTTCGATGGTCGTGTTAATGATCCACAGAAAGATAACTTAACAACAAGCGAAGGGCAGTCTTATGCGTTGCTTCGTTCTGTTTGGCTAGGAGATAAGACAACTTTTGATAAAGTCCTGGGATGGACAAATGATAATCTTAGACAAGAAAACGGACTATTTGGTTGGAAATGGAGCGCAGGACAGCTACGTGATAAAAATAGCGCTAGTGATGCAGATGGCGATATCGCACTCGCACTTCTTTTCGCATATAAAGTATGGGGTGATGAGAAGTATCTTATTCAAGTAAAAGAATTGCTCAGTAGTATCTGGAACGAAGAAGTAGTTGTTGTAAATAAAATCCCCTATTTAGGTGCGGGTAACTGGGCGAAGACTCAGTCTAAAACAGTTACGATTAACCCTTCCTATCTTTCACCTGCATCATATCGTATTTTCGCACAAATTGATAAGTCTCATGACTGGGAAGGGCTAGCAGACAGCTCATATGACGTGTTACGTGCATGCACACAAGCTAATTTAGACAAGAGCATTGGTCTACTTCCACCTGATTGGTGTGCTATTTCCAAATCGACTGGCGCTGCCTCGCAGCCTAATTCTACACAGCCACGCGCGACTGAGTACAGCTATAATGCTTATCGTATTCCCTGGAGAGTAGCGCTTGATTATGCATGGTTCAAAACTCCTGCTGCCAAGGATTACTTAGTAACGTTGAAAGTGCTTGGAGATCAGTGGGCTAAAAATAAAAAGATTAGCACATCATATTCTCATGATGGTAAGGTGTGGGAGGAATATGAGTCTGTTGGGGCATATGCTGCAAATATTGGCTATTTTCTAGTAGCAAATCCACAAGAAGCTGAGCCAATTTACCTAAAGAAGATTTTAGCTAAATTTTATGAGGATGATGGCAGGGCATACTGGGATGACCCTAAAAATTATTATACTCAGAATTGGGCTTGGTTTGGTACAGCGCTTTACGCTAACAAGCTTCCTAATTTGTATAAATAGGTTAATTTAGTGCACTATCTATGTCTATGCTATAGGCATGAAGTTCCTTCGCAAAGGGTTATATCATCAAACCAGAATTTACTTTCTACACTACCTACAGCATGTAAATTTAGTCTCCCGCCTATAAAGTTCGCAGAATTGTATGTCGATGACAATAGACTTTTTTAAAAGCAACAAAAAACCTCGTCAACTTAACAATACTGTTTAAAGCGGACGAGGTTTTGTAGGAATTATTACTTAGGTTCAACCCCACAAGATCTTTCCATTCGGCTTTTCAGAACTATTCGTTCACGCCTCATGGTGCGATCTAGGAGGGGCAGGCAGTTTTTATTTTAACTCCACTGTGCCACCAGCGGCGGTAAGCTTTTCCTTAGCTTCCTCAGCTGATTTTTTGTTAACTCCTGTAAGAATTTCTTTTGGTGCTGCGTCAGCTAAGTCTTTAGCTTCCTTAAGTCCGAGTGTTGGAACGAGTTCTCGGATAGCCTTAATAACGCCGATTTTATTTGCACCTGAGCTTGCAAGGATAACGTTGAAGACTGTTTGTTCTTCGACTGGTGCTGCGTCAGCTACTGGACCTGCGGCTGCTGCTGGAGCTGCCATAGCTGCTGCACTTACCCCAAACTTTTCCTCTAGCGCTTTAACGAGACTTGATAGTTCGAGAACGGACATTTCTTCAATTGCTTGCATTAATTCATCTTTATTTATTTTTGCCATATATTTTCACCCCCTCAGATTCAAATTCTAAATACCAAGTACTAAATTCTAAATAATTTTTAAATATTTGAATTTATTTAGGATTTAGATATTAGAAATTAGGATTTTTGTTTTGCTATTGCATTGAGTGTCATAACGAGGGACTGCATGGGCCACGAGAGTGCTCGATGAAGGCTCTGAATAGGAGACATCATCATGCCAAGAAGCTGCGCGCGCATAACGGGGAGTGCTGGGAGTGTCGCTAGGTGGAGAACTTGCTGTGAAGAGATAGATTCTTTGTCCAGAATACCAAATTTGATCTTAGGGAGACTGAGCTCTTTTGCTGTTTTAGCTAGATGCTTAAGTGGTTCTACGACGTCTCCATAGATAAAGAGGGTAGCTGTTGGTTGTTCGAAGTTAAGCTTATCCTCATCAGTGAGGTTGTAATCAGAAAGAGCTCGAAGCATAAGAGAGTTCTTAACAGCTACAAATTCGGCATCGAGTTTTTTAGCGGCTTTTTTAAGTCCCTCAAGCTGAATGTGGGTTAATCCCTGGTAGTTAACAAATACAAAAGCATTTGATTTCTGTACTTTCTCAGTAAGAGTTGCAAGAATTGCTTCCTTCTTTTGTCGATTTTCACTTACTTTTTTAGTTTCGTCTTTCATAAAAAATGCACTTCCTAAGAAGTGCTTCAGAAATTAATAATATTAATTTTTTAGGCGCCTCGGTAAGGTTTATTTCGCTTATTGCGAAGACTTACTGTCTTAGGACT
>Ga0105047_10005909_pt1 | contig 20858 bp, 13 predicted proteins | sample MAT04_FD_78384 | JGI IMG/M metagenome (GOLD analysis project Ga0105047, IMG submission 78384) | Freshwater microbial communities from Lake Fryxell liftoff mats and glacier meltwater in Antarctica - MAT-04 (megahit assembly) | ecosystem: Environmental > Aquatic > Freshwater > Ice > Liftoff... | reverse complement strand
TGGCGGCGGCCTTCTCCCCGCACCCGACCAAGCGGTTCGTGGTGGTGGGCACGGCCTCCGGTGGGGTGTATTACTGGGTGCCGCCGGCGGCCGACGAGCCGTACCGCGCCATCCGGGGAAAAGTGACGGCCCTCCTGCCGGCCGACTCGCGCACGTCCACCCTGCGGGTGGAGGTGGACCTGCCGGACGCTCAGACGGCGGACATCCTTCAGGACCGCGGGACCGCCGCCATCCTGATCGACCCGACCGACCCGCCCGAGCCGCCGAAGTTGCCGCTGTCCGCGCCGCCCGGCCCGCCGACGCCGCCCGGCCCCACCGCCGGCGCGGTGCCCGCGACCGGAGTCCTCTTGCCGGCCGGCGGGTTCCGCCCGGTGCCGGGGAAGTGAGGTGTGTTTGCACCCCCTTCCCCTGGGGTTTAAGGATTTGGTCGGAACCCCTCTCCCCTGGGGGAGGGGAGCAAAGACATTCCCCCTCACCCCTAACCCCTCTCCCCCAGGGGAGAGGGGAACCAGCAAGTACCTAACGGACCCATGAACCCGCAACTCCTCGACAACCCGGCCGAGCGCCGCAAGCAGGTGCGGCTGAAGGTCCGCCCGGACCTTCAGCACGTCGAGCAGCGGTACGAAGGCAAAGCGTTTTACGTCATCAAGGACCCGGTCTGTTTGCGCTACTACCGGTTCAACCGGCAGGAGTATTTCGTCTTCTCGCTGTTCGACGGCACGCACACGATGGAGGACGTGCGGAAGAAGTTCGAGGACGAGTACAAGCCGCACCGCCTGGAGTTCAGCGACCTGGAAGGGTTCGCCCGCCAGCTCGTCACCGCCGGGCTGGTCCAGCACGAGGCGGCCGGCACCGGCAAGCACCTGTTCCAGCGGCGACTCAAGCAGCGGCGGATGAAACGGTTCGCCGCCATCTCGAACATCATGTATTGGAAGATCCCGGTCTTCGACCCGGATCGCGTGCTGACGTACCTGTATCGCTTTTTGTGGTGGATCTTCACCCCCGCGTTCCTGGCCGCCAGCGTCGGGCTGATGCTCGCGGCGCTGTTGCAAGTGACGCTGCACTACGGCACCTTCTACGAGAAGCTGCCGGCGTACAACGAGTTCTTCCAGTTCCGCACCGTCCTGTACATGTGGCTGTCCCTCGGCGTGGTGAAGGTCATCCACGAGTTCGGCCACGGGTTGAGTTGTAAAGCCTACGGGGGGGAATGCCATGAGATGGGGATATTACTCATGTGCTTCTCGCCGGCGCTGTTCGCGAACGTGACGGACGCCTGGACGGTGGCCGACAAGTGGAAGCGGATCATCATCAGCTTCGCCGGCATTTACGTCGAACTGGTGGTGGCGTCGCTGGCCACGTTCGTCTGGTGGTACACCCCGCACATGCCGGTGGTGAACTACACCGCCATGTGCATCATGGTGTTGTGCAGCGTGTCCACGGTCATGTTCAACGCCAACCCGCTCATGCGGTTCGACGGGTATTACATGCTGGCGGACTGGCTGGAAATCCCCAACCTCCGCGACCGCGCCAACAAGTTCCTGAACAACCTGTTCCTGAGCAAGTGTTTGGGCATCGAAGTGCCGCCGGAACAGTACATGTCGCCCGGCCGCAAGTGGCTGTTCGTCGTGTACGCCATCGCCAGCTACATCTACCGCTGGGTGTTGACGTTCAGCATCGTCTGGTTCCTGTCGGACTTCCTGAACCCGAAGTTGAAAGTCATCAGCCGGATGCTGGCGATGCTGTCGCTGTTCTCCATGTTCCTGTTCCCGACCTACAAGGTCTTCAAAAACATCCGCCAGCGAGGTCGTATGCCGGACGTGAAACCGCGGCGGGTGTACCTCACGCTCGCCTGCTTCGCCGGGTTCGTGGCCGCCTTCCTGCTGCTGCCGCTGCCGATCAGCCGGGTCCGCGAAACGGGGCTGATGGCCCCCGACCCGGAGTTCGCCCGCCCCATCGGGGTGGAGGAGCCGGCCGTCCTGACGGGCGTCGTCGTGACCGAGGGGCAGCCGGTGCGAAAGGGCCAGGTGGTCGCCCGCATGGACAACCGGGAGCTGGCCGACGACCTGAACGAGTGGACGGGCAAATGGCAGGCCGAGCAGGCGCGCGGGCAGCAACTGCGGCACGAGGCCGGCCGCACCAACTCGGTCCCCCTGGAAGGGGCCGCCGCCGAGGCCGACTCGGCCGCCGACCAGTACCGTCGCGGGGTGGAGACGCGGCGCGAACAGTTGAACACCCAACGAACCCTCCGCGCGCCCATCGACGGGGTGGCGATGGGTGTCCCCCGGTTGACCGACGAGGGCCGCACCTACGACCAGTCGGGCACCAAGGACCGGCCGCTCATGAGCATCGCCGACCCGTCCAAACTGATCGTCAAAATCCCGATCTCGTCGGCCGACTACAAGCATTTGAAGGAGGAGCGGGGGCCGACCGGGAAGGAACTGGACGTGACGGTGTACGTCACCGGCCGCACCGACCGGAACTACCACGGCAAGCTCCGCCGCCTGCCGGACTCGGCCGAGAAGACGGTGCCGGTCGCGCTCACGCACCGGGCCGGCGGGCCGCTGTCCGTCACGCAGAACCCCGAGACGGGCGAGGTGGTGCCGGTCGCCCAGACGTACCTGGTGGAGGTGGAACTGACCGACCCGGACAGCAGCATCCGCCCCGGCGCGCTGGTGACGGCCAAGATCCACTGCCGCTGGCGGAGCGCCGGCTGGTGGGTGTGGCGGAAGGCCAGTGAGGCCCTGGACATCGGCCTGTATTAAACCGCGAACCCGTTGAGGGTGTCCCGTCGCGTTGCGGACGGCCGCGACACCGGGTTCGACACCCTCTCGCGGATGCGGTATGGTTCTCCCGCCACCTGCCGCGCGGAGCGGTGAGGGTTTGTCGCAACAAGGTTTCGCTCGCATGAATGGGATTTCGCAGCCGTCCGCCCCGTCCATTCCGACGCGGCGGCGGTTCCTGAGGCGGGCCGGGCAGGTCGGCCTCGGCCTGTTCGCCGTCGGCACGGGCACGGTCGGGTACGGCTTCTACGAGGCGTCCCAGATTCGCGTCCGGCGGCGAACGGTCGCCGTCCCGAACCTGCCGCGCGGGTTCGACGGAACGACGGTCGCCGTCCTCGCCGACTTCCATCACGGGCCGTTCGTCAGCCTGGACTTCCTCCGCCGGGCGGTCGCCCTGGCCAACTCCCTGTCGCCCGACCTGTTCGCCCTCGTCGGCGACTTCGCCCACAAAGGGACGCACACGCACGAGCAGTTGCCGCCGTGCCTGGCGGTACTGGCGAGGCTGCGTGCCCCGCTCGGCGCGTTCGCCGTCCCCGGCAACCACGACATGGGCCGAGGTGGTGCGATTTACCGCGAAGTCCTGGCCGCCACGGAGACCGTCACCGACGTGACCAACCGCGCGGTGCCGGTGACGCGGAACGGGGAGACGCTGTGGCTGGCCGGCGTCGATGACTTGTGGTGGGGGAAGCCGGATGTCGCGGCGGCACTGAGCAAAGTTCCGACGACGGCCGCCGTGCTTCTGCTGTCGCACAATCCGGACGTGGCCGAGCTTCAACCGGACCCCCGCGTCGGCCTGATGCTGAGCGGTCACACCCACGGCGGGCAGGCGTATGTGCCGGGGTACGGGCCGCTCTGGCTGCCGTCGCGGTACGGGTCGAAGTATTGCGGCGGGCTGGCGGCGGGGCCGGCGTCGGCGGTGTTCGTGTCGCGCGGGCTGGGCGAAGCCGGGGTGCCCCTGCGGTTGAACTGCCCGCCCGAAATCAACCTGCTGTCACTGACGGCCTCTTAACCCCCGTCGGTCATCTCGAAGTCGTTGAACACCAGGAACAGCCGCCGCGAGTCGGGCGTGTAAAACCCGGCCGGCGGGCGGGCGCGGACGTTCACCCGGTGGTGGCCGGGCGGCACCGTCAGCGACCGCTCGACCACCACCGCGCGGCCGTCCGCCACGACCGGGAATTCTTCGGACCAGATGTCGCCGGCGAACGTGACCGCCGTCGGCTCGTCGCTGAGCGTCGCCAGCATGAAGCGGATGCGGACGACGCGCGGGGTGTCGGTCGGGTTGACGAACACGATCTGCGCCGCCTTCCGTGCCAGCCGGCCGTGATTCTCCTTGCCCACCGGTTGGTAGCAGAAGAACCCCTTCAGCCACAGCACCGACACCCGCTCCCGCTCGGCGGCGGCGGCGCGGTCGAACGCCTCGCGGCCGGAACTGCCGATGACGGCGGCGGCGTAACTGCGGAGGTCGTAGAAGACCAGCCGGCCGTCCGGGTGGCACACCCGCTCGCCCCCGCCCAGCGCCCGCCGCAACTCCTCCTCGAACGCCGCACACCGGGCCGGCGGTAGCCCCCGCCGGTCGAGCAGCAGGCCACGGAAGCCGAGGCGGATGAGCCGGGCCAGCATCCGCGGCGGCGGCTGGTCCGATACCACCCGTAGCACGTTGTCCCATTCGCGGTGGGCCATCGCCCCGAAGCTCCACCGCAGCCGACGGGTGTGCAAGTACCCGCGAACGTGGTCGTAGGCCGCCACCCCTTCCACCGGTGTCGCTTCGGGGTACTGAACATAAGGGAACGTGAAGACCGCCGCCTCCGCGTCCGGCACGTCCGCCAACCGCTCTTCGACTTCCTCGAAGAAGGCCCGGTCGGTGCGGTACTTCTCGGCCGTGGCTTCCATCGCCTGGGCGTACCCGGTCGGGCGGAACCACTGGTTGTTCAGTTGGTCCCACAGCCCGACGCCGATCAACAGCACGGCCACCGCCAGCCCGACCCGGGGCCGCCGTCCGACCCACCGGTTCAACACCCAAACCACCGTGAACAGCGCGAAGAAGGCGATGACGATACTCACGCGGTTGAAGCACCGCACCTGCGGGCTAATCAGTTGCGCGTACAGCGACCCGACCCCGCCCATCGTGCCGAGTAGTACGGAGAAGAGCGTCAGCCCGGCCACCGCGCGAAGAACGCCCGGCCGCCGCCCCGGTAGGAACACCGACACCAAGAGGCCGATCAGCCCGACGGTCCCGATCAGTCCGAGCGGCGAGAACTCGTTCTCGTTCTGGCACGGCCGCGCGTCGCGGGAGTCGTACTCGGCCCGCAGGCGGTTGAGCGGCTGCCAGTTGTGCCCGGCCACCGGCAGCACCAGTTGGGCCAACTTCATCCCGTACAGTTCGGCCTCCTCCGTCAGCCGGGTCGTCGGCCGGGTGTTGTCGCCGTATTTGGCGTGGTAAGCGAACGTCGGCAAGTGGTTCGCCACCCCGCCGACGGCCACCGCCGCGATGACCAATCCGGCCGCCGCCGCCGCCCGCCAGGTGCCGACCGCCGCCCACCCGTACACCCCGGCCGCCGCCAGCACGGCGCAACTGAAAAAGGCGTAGTACGCGCCGGCCGACGCGGTGAGTAGGGCGATCACGACGGCCGCCCAACCGCTCCGGTCGCGGAGGCGGAACCGGCGCGAGCCATCGGACGCGGTGGGGAAGAATGGCAGCGTCCCCAGGCACGTCCACAGCGCCACCATCATCGCCAGCGGCAGGACGTAATACGCCGACAGGAAGTAATGGACTTCGCCCCGCAGGTAGTGGTACGGCTGGAAGGCGTACAGGAGGCCGGCCGCCCCGGCCAGCAGCACCGAGATGCCGAACCGGCGGAAGACGGCCATCGTCACCACCGCCGTCAGCGGGAAGGTGAGCAGGTAGTACAGGTTGAACGCGACGACGGCGTTCGGGGTGAATTGGCCGATCAACCAGATGCCGGCGAAGTGCAGGTGGTCCACGACGGGGAAGTCGTGCAGTTCCTGAATGCCCGGCGCGCCGAGCCGCTCGTTCCGCCAGTGGCTGCCCCGCTCGACGACCGCCTTCGCCATCGGCAGGATGAGCAGCGCATCGCTGTCGTACGCGAACGGACTGGAGAAGTCGGCCCGGTGCAGGTGCATCCCGGCGACGAGGAGGCCGACCGTCACCGCCACCACCGTCAGGTAGCCGAGCGCGGAGTGCCACCAGCGACACGGCGGCTCGACGGGGGCGGTCATGGGGGTCTCGACGGGGGCGAGGCGGTCGTCCCTTCCCACGATAGTCCCGCCCGCCGCTTCCGTCACCCCGACTGCCGCACACTCCGCTCCCGGAATCCGACCCCGGAGTTTTCGCGCCGCCCGGCACGACCGGTATAATTCCGCCGGTGGCCCGCGGAACGCCCGCCTTTCCAGTTGCTTCCCCGCACCGGCGCTTTTAAGCTCAGTCGGTAGAGGTTGCGTCGAAGGCGCGCTGTGCCGTCGCCTACACTTCCCGTCTTCGTGACTTCTCACCCCCGACTTCCACCGCGACCCGAGGTGCCTCGGCATGGCCAAGACGAAACCCGCCGGTGAGGGCAAGATCGGCCTGATCCTGGCCCTGACCTTCTTCGTGATTACGAGTATCGCCCTGGGCGTGTTCGCGTACCAGTTCAACGCCGAAGTCGAGGGGGCGAACAACAAAGCCAAGGAAGCCAAGGACAACGAGCAGAAGGTGAAGGACTCGCTGATCGCCGAGCAGAAGCGGGTGGCGCTGTACAAGTCGTTCGCCGGGGTGGAGTTGTCCGCCGACGAGAAGCGGGTGCTGACCGGCCTTCCGGGCACCGACCCGCTGCGGGCCGAGCAGCAGGCACTCATGGCCAGCACCATCGCCGGATTGCAGTCCGTCGCCACGGCCGAGAAGTTGGACTTCGACCCGAAGGACTTCCTGGTCTGGGATTGGCCGGCGAACGGCACGCTCCCGGAGTCGCCGCGCAGCGGCAGCAAGGTGCAGCCGGCCCGCTACCCGACCACCATGCCGAAGGAGTCGCTCCGGCTGATCGCGGCCGCCGAGCGGATCCGCCTGACGGCGAACACCGCCAAGCAGAACGCGGACGCCGCCGTCGCCGCGTACAACGCCGCCGCCGCCGACTACGCGAAAGCGAAAGAACTGCTGGACGCCGCCCGCACTGCCACGGTGAAGGAGAAGGCGGACGTGGTGGCCACTGTCGCCAAGGCGAAGGACGCCGCCGCCGCCGCGTTCGTGGACGTTTCCAGCGACTTCCGCAAGAAAGAGGGTGAGTCGCGGTTGGCCCGCAACCAGTCCGAGGCCGAGAAGCGGTCGCTGGAACAGTCGCTCCAAGACAAGCAGCAGCAACTGGACGACCAGCGGCGGAAAGACGACGCCACGCTGGCGGTGCTGCCGTTCGACCTGCCCAAAGGCAAGGTGGTGTCCCGCCGGGGGAACCAGGTGGAGATCAACCTCGGCCGGGCCGACAAGCTGCAAACCGGGGTGACGTTCAGCGTCCAGCCGATCGACTACACCGAGAAGGGCGAGCAGTCCCGCAACCGCCAGGTGTACGACGCGCGCGGCAAGCCCGTCCGCGACCGGGACGGCAACCCGGTGCGGGCGTTCCAGCCGAAAGGGTCGCTGGTGGTGACGGAAGTCCTGGGGGCGAACCTGTCCCGCGCGCTCGTCACCGACGAGTACGACGGCACCCGCGAGCCGGTGATGGAAGGGGATCTGCTGTACAACGCCTCCTGGCAGAAGGGCACCAGCGACCACATCGTGTTGTACGGCATCTTCGACAAAGACGGGGACGGCACCGACGACATCAAGCAGGTGGTCGCCGAACTGAAGAAGGCCGGGGTGATCGTGGACGGCTACTGGGACTTGGCCACCGGCAAGTGGGCCGGCGGCGTGCCGACCGAGCGGACGGCCTACGCCATCCAGGGCGAGTACCCGGTCCTGTCCGGAGGCGGCCAGGGGCTGGCCAACGAGCGGTTGAACCTGAAGGCGTCCCTGGACACCGCCAAGGCCGACGCCGAGAAGAAAGGAACGAAGGTCATCAAATCCCGCGAGTACTTCCCTCGCGTCGGGTACAAGGTGGCCCAAGGCCTGACGGACGACACCGTCAACCAAGCCGCCGCCAAGTACCTGCAAGCGGCCCCGCCGCCCGCCGCCCCGGAAATGCCGAAGTAACCCCGAAGGACAACACTCCCGCCGCCGGCCGCGCCCGACGCCGGGCGCGGCCGGCGGCGTTTTTCCCCGCCTGGGTTGCAGACTGCCCGCGCCGCCGGTTGCTCTGCCGGATAAAGTGAACGGGTATCGCCCGGTCCCGGAGACGCACCGCGAATGAAACTGATCCTCGCCAACCCGCGCGGCTTCTGCGCCGGCGTCAACATGGCCATCGAGGCGCTCGAGACGGCCATCACCGTGTTCGGCACCCCGCTGTACGTCTACCACGAGATCGTCCACAACCGGCCCATCGTCGAGCGGTTCACGGCGAAGGGGGTGGTTTTCGTCGATTCCCTGGCGGAAGTGCCGGACGGCCGGACGGTGCTGTTCAGCGCGCACGGGGTCTCGCCGGCCATCCGCGCTGAGGCGGTCGCGCGGAACCTGCGGGCCATCGACGCCACCTGTCCGCTCGTCACCAAGGTTCACCTGGAAGCGATTCGGTACGCCAAGGAAGGTTACACCATCGTCCTGGTCGGGCACGAGGGGCACGACGAGGTGATCGGCACGATGGGCGAAGCGCCCGCGCACATGGTGCTGGTGGAGGACGCGAACGACGTGGCCGCCCTCACCCTGCCGGCGGACGTGAAGTTGGCCGTCCTGACGCAAACGACGCTGAGCGTGGACGAGACGCGCGGGGTGATCGCCGCGCTGAAAGCCAAGTACCCGCAGTTGCACAGCCCCGGCAAGGACGACATCTGCTACGCCACCCAGAATCGCCAGGAGGCGGTGCGGGAAATCGTCCCGGAAGCGGACGTGGTGGTCGTGTTGGGCAGCCAGAACAGCAGCAACAGCAACCGGCTGGCCGAGATCGCCCGGCAGAACGGCCGCGCCGCGTACCTGATCGACCGCGTCAGCGAACTTCGGGACGAGTGGTTCCGGCCCACCGATACAGTGCTGCTGACTGCCGGCGCGAGCGCCCCGGAGGAACACGTCCTGGACTGCGCGAACCGACTCATCGACCGCTTCGGGGCGACCGTCGAACACCGCTCCGTCCGCGAGGAACACGTCAGTTTCCCGCTGCCAAAGGAGTTGCGGGTGTTGAAGCCGACCCGCCCGGATACCGCCTGACGAATGACTCGCGCTACTCCTCCTTTGTGCTTCCCGCCGTCGCCGGTATGCTGCCCCTATGCCGCGCCTCACCGTCAACGCCGACCCGCTCGAGTACCCGGACCCGCTGTCCGTCGCCGACCTGTTGAAGCGGCTCCGCACCGACCCGAAACGGGTGGCGGTGGAGGTCAACGGCGAGGTGGCCCCGCGCGAGGAACACGCCGGCCGGCTACTCACCGACGGCGACCGAGTGGAGATCGTCGGCCCCGTCGGCGGCGGGTGACGGAACCGTTTCACTCCGCGTTTTCTTCACGCGGGCACCGGCACGCCCAACTTCGTTGCCGCGTCCGCGATCATCTTCCAAGTCCCGTCCGGGATGGCGATTCCGCTTTTCATGCGCTCGGCCTTCGCGTTCCGCTCCGGGTCGCCGGGCAGCGTGATCGTTTGCCCCGGCGCGGGCGGGGTGCCTCGGACGAAGCCGGTCAGTCCGTCCGTCTGCCTCAGGAAGTGATCGACGCCGCCGAACGCGGCCGGGTCGAACACGGCGAACACGACCGCGTTGCCGACGCCGGCCATCGGGTCGTTCGGGTTGGCGCAGCGCCCGCCACTCAGCCCGCCGCACAGCAAGTCGATGAGCAACCCCAACCCGAAGCCCTTGTACGCCTGCTGCCCGCCGAATGGCAGGATGCTGCCCGGCGGGGTGGCGTACAGCGCGGCCGCGTCGGTGGTCGGTTGCCCGGCCGAGTCCACCAGCCACCCGGCCGGCACCGGCTCGCCCTTCTGGAACTGCACCCGCACCTTGCCTTCCGCGACGGCCGACGTGCCGAAGTCGAGGATCACCGGGTCGCCGCTGGTGGGGGTGGAAAGGCAGATCGGGTTCGTCCCGATGCGGCCTTCCGTGCCGCCCGGCGGGGCCACACGTCGCCCGGCCCCGTGCGAGTTGACCATCGCCAAGAGCGCCAGTTTCTCCCGCGCGGCGACCTCGGCGTACTCCCCCAGCCGGCCGACGTGCCCGCAGTTCCGCAGCGTCCCGGACGCCACCCCGATCGCCTTCGCCTTCGGAACGAGCTTGGCGAGCAGTCGGTGCGCCTGCACCTGACCGAGTCCCCAGCCGCCGTCGGCCGCGACCACCGCCGGGGTTTCGTTCAGGATCGTGAACGGCGCATCGGCATGGTACTGGCCGGATTGCAGGAAGCCGAGGTACTGCGGCACCCGCATGACGCCGTGCGAGTCGTGCCCGCACAGGTTGGCATCGACCAGGCTGTTCGCCACCAGCGCGGCGGACTGCTTCGGCACCTCGACGGCGACGAACAGGGACGCGACGAACTCGGCGAGCGGTTGCGGGGCGACGGTGGGCATGGGGGGAGTTCCAGGTTCCGAGTTTCAGGTTTCAAGTTTCATTGTGCGAACCGGGCCGCGACTTGAAACTCGGAACCCGAAACTTGAAACTGGTTTCATCCTTCCGAGGGTTCCGCCCGTGTTCCGCCTCTGCTTGCTCGCCGTAGTCGCCGCGTCCGTCGCTGTCGCCCAGGAGAAGCCGCCGCTGAAGTGGGGCATGGATGCCACCGGCGGCGCGCCTTACGTCTTCGACAACAACACCAAGGGCTTCGAGGTGGAACTGGCCGCGTACCTCGCGGATCAACTCGGCCGCGCCAGCGAACCCGTCAACGGCGACTGGGACAGGCTGCCCGATCTCTTGAAGAAGGGCGATCTGGATATCGTGCTGAACGGGTATGAATACTCCGATCAGTTCAAGTCGCACGCCAGTATCCCCTATTACATTTACCGCCTCACCGCGACCGTAAGGGTGGATTCCGCGATACAATCCTGGAGTGACTTGAGGGGGAAGAAAGTTGGCGTCTTGAGTGGGTCCGCCGCCGCGCGGTATCTGGACATCTTGAAGACGGAGTTCGGCGGCGACCTGACGGTCGAGACGTATATCGACGTGGCGAACACTTTCCAACTCGTGGCCGCCGGCCGCATCGACGCGACCGTGCAGGACAACCCGGCCGCGATTCACTACCTGGCCGAAGACGCCAAGAAACAGAAGCAGTTGCGGCGGTTGCCCGAGACACGCGGCCAGGGCTTCTACGTCATCCTCACCCGCGCGGACGACCGCGCCTTCCGCGAGCGCATCAACGACCTGTTGGGTAAAGCCATTGAAGATGGCACGCTGGAAGCGATTTACCGCCGGTACGGCATCTGGAACGACGACCAGGAGCGGCTCAACAACTGGCGCAAGAAGCGGTGGGCGGATTCGACCCTGACCGACGAACAGCAGCTCACCGGCACGTCGCCCATCAACTGGCCCGAAGCCTTGAAATTACTCGGCTACGCGGCCCTGGTGACGATTTTCCTGGCGGTCGCCGCGATGCCGCTGGCCACCCTCGCGGGGATGGCCGTCGCCGCCGGGCGGTTGTACGGCCCCCGGTGGCTCGGCGGGTTGTTGTCGGTGTACGTCGAAATCCTGCGCGGCACACCGCTGCTGTTGCAACTGTATGTGTTGTTTTACCTGCTGCCCGACTGGTTCCCGGCGTTCGCCCGACTGCCGAAGGAGTTGATCGGCATCATCGGACTGGCGCTGAACTACTCGGCGAGCGAGGCGGAACACTTCCGTGGGGCGTTCCTGAACCTGCCGCGCGGGCAGATGGAAGCGGCCGAGTCGTTGGGCATGCCGCGATGGACGGTCATCCGCCGCATCCTCACCCCGCAGGCGTTCCGCGCCGCCCTGCCGTCCGTGACGAACGACTTCGTGGCGCTGTTCAAGGACACCGCCGTTTGCTCCGTCATCGCCGTCATGGAACTGACGAAGCAATACAACACGCTGTATAACAACCACCGCGACCAGATATTGACTTTGGCCGCCATCACCGCCGCGATGTACTTGTTGATGAGTTACCCGCTGGCCGTAGTCGCCCGCCGGCTGGAAGGCAAGCTCAAGGCCGGCGAGCGGTGAATTTTTCTCCATCCGAGCCGGACGCGTGAGCGACGGTCTTCAACACAGACCGTCGCTCACGCGTCCGGCTCGGATCCATACATGTTGGAACCCCTCATGCTCATCGTGGTGGCGGCGCACGGGTGCGGGATCGGCGGCCTCGGCCCGTATGGGAACGAGTGGATCGCCACCCCCAACCTCGACCGCCTGGCGGCCGAAGGGGAGGTGTACGACCGCCACTACTCCGCCTGCCCGGACCCGGTCGTCACCCGCCGCGCGTGGTGGGCGAACCTGCCACTGGGCGCGGTCCTGATTCGCCACTCACGGCACTCGCACGACGCCCCGGCGGACGTGTACGCCGGCTTCGCCCAGGTCATCGACGCCCGCCCCAATTCGCCCGATGCGCTTTTCCGCGAACTGCCCGCCGCGCTGGATCGGAACCCGCCGCTGGTGTGGATCGAAACCGACCGCCTGCTCCCGCCGTGGACCGTCGCGCAAGACGTGTTCGAGGCGTATCTCGAAGAGTGGACCGACGACGGTTCCGAACCCGACGACGAACAAGTTCTGCCCTGGACGGCCCCCGAAGTCGGCGAGTTCGACCGCGACGACCTGACCGCGTGGGAGCTTCTACACCGCACCTACGCCGCTGCCGTCACCGTCTTCGACGCCGAACTCGGTCGGCTGTTCGACCTGCTCCGCGAGCGCGGCTTGGACACAACCGCGACGTGGGCTGTCACGTCGGACTTCGGCTTTCCGCTCGGCGAACACGGGTTCATCGGCCCGCACCGCCCGCACCTGCACGACGAGTTCGTTCACCTGCCGCTGATCGTCCGGCGGCCGGGCGGAGCGTCGGCGGGCGCGCGAGTGAGCCGGTTCACCCAACCGGAAGACGTGCTGCCGCTGCTGCTGGGGCAGCCTATTCCGGATCGGCCGTCCGTGGTGACGCGGTGGGCGGTGAATGGGGCGGACGAAGCGGCGTTGCGAACGGACGACTTTGCCCTGCTGTTGCCGCTGACGGTGCCAGACGAGGACGACCCGCGCCCGCCGCTGCTCTTCGCCAAACCCGACGACCGCTGGGAAGTGAATGACATCCGCCAAGCCAACTTGGACCGGGCGGACGAACTGGAAGCGGAGTTGCGGGCGCGACTGGGGTGAGCTCGTGCCACTTCTCCCGGAGCGAAAACGTCCGGCCACGGCTGAAAACCCCGTCGCGGTGATGCCCTTCCGTTCCACCCGTTCGCCGGAATCGGGCAGCTATGAAAACGCGGGGTTCGGGTCGGCCGGGCGGACGAATTTGATCTACGTTTGTCCGAACGGCCGCCCCGTGCCCGCGCTCGATTGACCGGGATCGCCCCCATGCCGGCAACCCCATCCCCGCACGCCACGGCGGACCCCGCCTACCACAAGACGCCGGGCAGTGAGCCACTGCCTGGGTACGTCTTGCTGGAGCCGCTCGGCCGTGGCGGGTACGGCGAAGTGTGGAAGTGCGAGGCCCCCGGCGGGCTGCTGAAGGCGATCAAGTTCGTGGCCGCCGGCGGGGACGGCGAACACCGCGACGAGACGTTGCTGCGGCAGGAGTTCGAGGCGTTTCAGCAGGTGAAGGCCATCCGCCACCCGTTCCTGCTCTGCCTGGAGCGGGTCGAACTGGTGGACGGCGAATTGGTCATGGTGATGGGGCTGGCGGACAGGCACATCGGCGACCGGTTCAATGAGTGCCGCACCCAAGGGTTGCCCGGCATCCCCCGCGACGAACTGCTCGGCTACCTGCGGGAGGCGGCCGAGGCGCTGGACGTGATCGGTGCCCAGTACGGGTTGCAACACCTGGACGTGAAGCCGGCCAACCTGTTCCTCACCGCCGGGCACCTGCAAGTCGGCGACTACGGACTGGTCAGCAAACTGGACGACGGCAGCGGGAAGAACCGCGGGCTGACGCCGAAGTACGCCGCCCCGGAGGTGCTGCGCGGGCGGGTCCACACTCGCTCGGACCAGTACAGTTTGGCTCTGGTCTATTACGAACTGCTGACGGGGGCGTTCCCGTTCACCGGCCGCACCCCGCAGCAGATGATGATGCAGCATGTGTCGGTGCCGCCGGACCTGTCCGCGTTGGCCGAGGCGGAGCGGCGGCCGGTGGGCATGGCGCTGGCGAAGAACCCGGACGAACGTTACCCGTCGTGCCGGGATTTCATCGACGCCATCGCCCGCTGCCGCGTCTTCGCCCCCCGCCTCTCGACCGTCACCACCGTCACCCCCCGCTCGACGCCGTCCGGTTCGACCGCCGCCGGGCCGCGCTCCCTGCCGCCCGGCGGGTTGGGATCGCCCTCGCTCCGCGCGCAGCCGCCGCTGACGAACCCGCCGACCCACCGGCCGTTCGCCAGCGACTCGACGAAACACGGGACGGGGCTGTCGCTGACCGGCGTGCCCCGCCTCGTCGGGGTGCAGAAGCCTCCGCCGCCGACACCCGCGAGAACGGCTCTCGCGGACACCCAAGACGACTGCGTGTCTCTCACGTCGGCCCCGCGAACCGGCATCCGGTTGGCCGAGGTGCTGGCCGTCGTCCCCGTGGCGCGGCTGATGGGCGAACCGGCCCCGGCCGCCCGCATCCGGGCCGAGGAGCTGGCGCAAACCGTCCTCGCCGCCGCCGGTGGGACGCCGGACGATCCGCTGCCGGGCGACATCGTCCGCACGGAGAATGGGACGTGGGCGTGCCGGTTCGCGACCACCATCGATTCGCGCATGGCGGTGATGAAGTTGGCCCTCGTCCGCGAAGAGTTTCGAATCGCCTGCGAAACGGCGGACGAACGGCGGGTGGTGTTCCGCGAGGCCGCCCCGACGGGACTGTTCGGGGGCGGGAAGAAGTCCGGGTTCGAGGTGGCCGTCGAGTTACCCGAACCGGGGAACACGGATGTGGTCGTCACCGCCGGCATCTTCGGTAAGCCGCCGACCGAGTTCGCGCGCGGGGCGGAGTCGGCCATCCTGCGGCTGATGGAAGCCGTCCGCACCCAGTTGAACAACGTCCACGAGAAGCGGCGGCACGCCCGCGTCCCGGCCGCGTTCGCCGTCTCGCTCTTTCCCCTCCACTCGGACAACCGGATCGACGACCCGATCGACGGGCGGACGGTGGACGTGTCCGCCGGCGGGCTGGCCGTCCTCGCCGACCGCATCCCCCCGTGCAAGTACCTGTACGTCGCGTTCGAGGAGGTACGCGGCCTCCGCGACGTGGCCATCCTCGTTCGCACGATCCGCCGCAAGGAGCAGCCCGACGGCACCCTGCTGACCGGCACCTATCAGGCCGCCGAGTGAGGGTCGAACCACTCCGCCGCTTCCGGAATCGTTCGCCACAGTCGTACAATTTCCGCATGGCCGCGACCGTACTCATCATCGACGACGAAGAGGCCGTGGCGTGGGCGCTGCGGAAGGCGTGCGAGCGGCAGGGCTACCGCGCCGTCGTGTGCGCCACCGCCGAGGACGGGCTGGCGTCCGCCGCCGCCCACCCGCCGGACGCCGTATTCCTGGACATCCGCCTGCCCGGCATGGACGGCCTCACCGCGCTCGGCCGGCTGCGGACCGTCGCCCCGGACGCCGGCGTCATCGTCATCACCGCGCACGGCAATTTAAGCACGGCGGTGCAGGCCGTCGCCGGCGGCGCGTTCGACTATCTCGCCAAGCCGTTCGATTTGGACCAAGCCCTCGACGCGGTGACGCGGGCGCTCGACCGGACCACGACCGCCCCGCCCCCGGCCGACGCGGGCGACGACGAGTTAATCGGCAACAGCCCGGCCGTGCAGTCGGTCTTCAAACGCATCGCGCTGGTCGCCCCGACGACGGCGTGTGTGCTGATTACCGGCGAAAGCGGCACCGGCAAGGAGTTGGTCGCCCGCGCCGTCCACGCCCACAGCGACCGCGCCGCGAACGTCTTCCTGCCGGTTCACGTCGCGGCGCTGAACCCGAACCTCGTGGAGAGCGAGTTGTTCGGCCATGTGAAGGGGGCGTTCACCGGGGCCGACCGCACCCGGCCGGGGCTACTCGCGCTGGCCGACGGCGGCACCGTCTTCCTGGACGAGTTGGCCGACATCCCGCTGGCGGTGCAGGCCAAGTTGCTCCGCGTGCTGGAACGGCAAGAAGTGCTGCCCGTCGGCGGGATCGAGCCGCAAAAGGTGAGCGTGCGGATCGTGTCCGCGACGAACGCGAACCTCGCCGAGGAAGTGACGGCCGGGCGGTTCCGGCACGACCTGTTCTTCCGCCTGAACGTGTACCCGATTCACCTGCCCGCGCTGCGGGACCGCACCGACGACATTCCCCGGCTGGCCGAGCATTTCTTGCGGACGTTCGCGCCGACCGCCGCCGGCCCGCTGCCGCCGGAGACCGTCGCGGTACTGCGGGCGCGGGCGTGGCCGGGCAACATCCGCGAGTTGAAGAACGCGATGGAGTACGCGGCCATCGTGGCGCGGGGCGGGCCGATCCGCCCGGAGCACCTGCCGGAGCCGACCGCGCTCAGCGGCGGGGCGACCGTGCCGGAGAAGCTGCGGGCGGCCGTCCGCGAGTGGGCGCGGGAGCAAGTGCGACTGGCCGCCGGGACCGAACCGGCCGACCTTTATCCGAAGCTGCTGGCCGAGATCGAGCCGGTGCTATTGGCGGAAGTGCTGGAACAGGTGTCCGGGAATCGCCTGGTCGCCGGCCGCTGGCTGGGGCTGGCCCGCGCCACCGTCCGCAAGCTGATCCGCAAGTACCACCTGGAACCGGACGCCGACGCGGACGACGACGACGGGTGACGGCCGGCCCGCCCGCGTAGTGACTCGGTTCACTTCTTCTCGTACACCTCGATGGTCTTGCCCGTCTTGTCGAACTGGAAGTGGTATTCCTTGGCGTGGTCCTTCAGTTTCGGCGAGACGTTTTTGCCCAGGTACGCCCCGAACGTGTTGATCTTGTACAGCTTCTCCTGGACGCCCGGGTCGTTCGAGCAGTCGAACCGCAGGTAGGGGACCGTACCGCTCTTGGTGTTCCAGAACGTGCGACTGTAGCCGCCGGCGTTCTCGGTGTAGCTTTTCCACTCGCCGTCGTCCCATTTCACCTGATAGTTCAGGGCCACCCGCGTCGGGTTCTCGATGCTGAACACGGCGTGCGGCTTCATGGTGGCGAGCAGCGCGGTCAGTTCGGAGCGGTGGACCGCGACCGCCGACTTGCCGCCCTCGCCGCCGCCCCGCGACAGCACCCCGACCACCGCCCCCGCGTCGTTCAGGACCGGCCCGCCGCTGTTCCCGCCGAACGTACTCGACGTCATACTCAGGGCTTTGTAGCTGTAGGCGTCCTCGGCGTTGCTGGCGGACGTGCGGAGGGTCGTGACGACCGGCTCGATGGCGACGCAGTACCGCCACAAGTCCCGCGCGGCCGGGTTGCCGAGGACGTGCAACTTGTCGTCCGTCCTGGGGTCCGCGTTGGCGACTCCGAACTCGTGCGCCGTGCCGGGGACCGCGCTCACCTTGTAAATGGCCAAGTCGGCGGCCGGGTCGTAGGCGACGAGGGCACCCTCCGCGTAATACCCGGCCTTCTTCAGCGCCGGGAGGTTGTCCGTGTAGTACGACGGCTTCGCCACCCACGAGCCTTTGCCGTCGGGGGCGGGGAAGAACACGTCCACCCGCGCCTTCCGCTGGGCGACGTGGTGGTTCGTGACGACGAGTTTGTTCCGCCGGTCGATCAGGAAGCCGGTCCCCGTGAACACGGACTTGTCGATGTGGTTCCGGATCCACACCACGCCGGGCACGACTTTGCGGTAGATGCGGACGGAGTCGTCGGCCCGCGCGGTCCCGAACGAGGCGACGGAACCGACGACCAGGAGAAACGGAATGGCGGATCGCATGGACGGCTCCGGATGAAAGGCTCCGCGCGTCCCTGCCGGTGAGTGAGAGCGTATTTTTTGACCGCGCGAGTGTCTGTCAAGTGGGAAGTCGATGCGTCGTGAAAAGAACTCCGCGAGCGGGCGTCGTTCGCCGCCCCACCCGTACCGCCCGGCGACGTGTGACCCACCCCCGCCTACCATACACCTTCCCAAGCCCCAACGTCCCCGCCGTTTGAGGTCCGCCGATGCCGCGTCCGAATGTCTGGTCCGTAGCCACCCTGCCGAAAGACATTACCGCCGGGTTGGTCGTTTTTCTCGTCGCCCTGCCGTTGTGCATGGGGGTGGCCGTGGCGTCCGGGGCGGACCCGATCGCCGGCCTCCTGTCCGGCGTCATCGGGGGCATCATCGTGGGCGCGCTGAGCGGGTCGCACACCAGCGTGAGCGGCCCGGCCGCCGGCCTGACGGCGGTCGTGGCGGTGCAGATCGCCACCCTCGGTTTCCCCGGCTTCCTGGCCGCCCTGGTCCTGGCCGGGGTGTTCCAACTCGGGTTCGGCGTGCTGCGGCTCGGGTTCATCGCCCAGTACTTCCCCGGCGGGGTCATCAAGGGGTTGCTCGCCGCCATCGGCCTGATCCTGATCCTGAAGCAGATTCCGCACCTGCTCGGCCGGGACGACGACCCGGAAGGGGACATGAGCTTCATCCAGCCGGACAAGAAGAACACCCTGACCGAAATCACCGACGCGGTGGGCGGGCTGTTCGACGGGTCGGCGGTGGAAGGGGCCATCCTGGTCGGCCTGGTGTCGGTCGCGTTCATCGTCCTGTGGGACCGGTTCAAGGCGCTGAAGAAGTCGCCCGTCCCGGCCCCGCTGCTGGTGGTGGTGCTGGGCATCGGGCTGAAGTTCCTGCTGGACGCGGTCGGCGGCGAGTGGGTGATCGGCAGTACTCACCTGGTCAACGTGCCGGTGGTCGAGTCCGTCGCGGGGGTGGGGGATTTCCTCGTGTTCCCGGACTTCGCCGCGCTCCTCACCTCCGCCGCGTGGCTGGCCGCCGTCACCCTGGCGCTGGTGGCGTCGTTGGAAACGCTGCTCAACCTGGAGGCGGTGGAGAAGTTGGACCCGCAGCGGCGGCTGTCCCCGACCAACCGCGAACTGATCGCGCAGGGGGTCGGCAACGTGACGGCCGGGCTGATCGGGGGGCTGCCGGTCACGTCCGTCATCGTCCGCAGTTCGGTCAACCTGAACGCCGGCAACGACTCCAAGCGGTCGGCCATCTTCCACGGGTTCTTCCTGGCCGGGTGCGTGCTGCTGCTGCCGCGGGTGCTGAACACCATCCCCATCGCCTGCCTGGCGGCCATCCTGTTCATGACCGGGTTGAAGCTGATTAACCGGAAGATCATCCGGGAGATGTGGGCCGACGGGGCGAGCCAGTTCGTGCCGTTCGCCGTCACCGTGCTGGCCATCGTGTTCACCGACCTGCTCATCGGGGTGCTGATCGGTCTGGGCGTGAGCGTACTCTTCATCCTGGCCAGCAACGTCCGCCGGCCGCTCCGGAGAGTGATCGAGACGCACGTCGGCGGGGAGGTGCTGCGGATCATCCTGCCGAACCAGGTGAGCTTCCTGAACCGGGGGACCCTGCTCGACACGCTGGACAAGGTGCCGCGCGGGGCCAAGGTGCTGCTGGACGCCCGCGACACGGACTACATCGACCCGGACATCCTGGCCATGCTCCGCGAGTTCGACGCCGACACCGCCCCCGCGCGCGGGGTGAGCGTGGACATGCTCGGCTTCCGTGAGCGGTATCACTTCCAGGACCGCATTACTTATGTGGACTACTCCACCCGCGAGGTGCAGGAGGGCTTCACCCCGACGGCCGTGTTGCAACTGCTGATCGACGGGAACGAGCGGTTCCGCACCGACCAGCGGATCTCCCGCGACCTGAGCCGGCAAATGGCCGGCGCGGCCGCCGGCCAACACCCGCTGGCCGTCGTCCTCAGTTGCATCGACTCGCGGACCCCGACGGAGTTGATCTTCGACTTGGGGTTGGGTGACATCTTCACCGTCCGCATCGCCGGCAACGTGGCCCGCGAGAAGGTGCTGGGGAGCTTGGAGTACGCCTGCGCGGTGGCCGGGGCCAAGCTGATCCTGGTGCTGGGGCACAAGCAGTGCGGGGCGGTTAAGGCGGCGGTGGACCTGTTCGCCGCCGGTCAGACGGCGCGGGAGGCGACCGGCTGCCAGAACCTGGACCTGCTGATCTCGGAGCTGCAGAAGTCCATTCTGGTGACGGACCCGGAGCGGGTGAAGGAGATGACCGACGGGGAGCGGGAGGAGTTCAACCAGACGGTGGCGAACCGGAACGTCCTCCGCACCCTGGGCCACATCCGCCTGGAGAGCGAAACCCTCCAGCGGTTGGAGGCGGACGGGACGATTTCCATCGTCGGCGCGATGTACGACGTGGCCACCGGCGAGGTGGAGTTCCTCACGCAACCGCCGTCGGAGAGGTGAGCGCCCGCCCGCGCCGACTCGCGGCCGTACAACAGGCACACGGCACCGGCCTCGCCCCCTCGACCGGGCCGGGTGTCCCTCGCGGAGTTGCTCATGACCGCTGCCGACGTTCGTCCGTCCCCGTGGCGGTGGTGGGTGTGCGGGTTGCTGTTCCTGGCGACCGTGCTGAACTACATGGACCGCATCGCCCTGAACCAGACGGCCGCCCGCATCAAGGTGGCTTTCGCCCTGAACGACAAACAGTATTCGCTGCTCGAGAGCGGGTTCTCGGCCGCCTTCGCCTTCGGCACGCTGTTCACCGGCTGGCTGGTGGACCGCGTCGGGGTGCGGCGGGTGTACCCGGCGGCCGTCCTCGGCTGGTCGCTGGCTGGGTTCCTGTGCGGGTTCGCGTCCGGCTACTGGATGCTGTTCGCCTTCCGGATGATGCTGGGGTTATTCGAAGCCGGCAACTGGCCGTGCGGGGTGCGGACGGTGCGGCAGATCATGCCGCCGGCCGAGCGGTCGTTCGGCAGCTCGCTGTTCCAGAGCGGCACCGCCATCGGCGCGGTGG
>Ga0105047_10005907_pt1 | contig 20877 bp, 16 predicted proteins | sample MAT04_FD_78384 | JGI IMG/M metagenome (GOLD analysis project Ga0105047, IMG submission 78384) | Freshwater microbial communities from Lake Fryxell liftoff mats and glacier meltwater in Antarctica - MAT-04 (megahit assembly) | ecosystem: Environmental > Aquatic > Freshwater > Ice > Liftoff... | reverse complement strand
CGCAGGGAACGCGATCGTCGGCGCGATCGAGGTGATGAGCGATCCACCGGGCGCGCACATCTTCGTCGATGAAGCTCCGACCGGCCTCGTCACGCCCGCGACCATTCACCGCCTCCCGCTCGGCCGGAGGATCGTCGTCGGCGTGAAGCGGGCCGACCTGCTGTCGTCGCAGCGCGAGATGACGCTGACCGGGCCGGATACTCAGAAGCTCCAGTTCGCGCTGGGACCCGCGAGCGGACAGGTCAAGGCACTGCGCGTGCCGCCGCGGACACGCGTGTTTCTCGACAACCAACTGGTGGATGCCACGGGCCCGCTGGAGCTGTCCCTCGGTCATCACGCTCTGCGCGTCGAATCCGCCGACGACGTGCAGACCTCGACTGCACCGCCTCGGAGATGAACGTCTGCTGCTCGCTCACCCGCACCGCGCACGCGGCCTCGGTCGGGCTCACCGTCACCGTCACGAGAGTACCATTGTAGCGTTAGGGCCACTCGCGCTTCAGGAGCGCGTAGATGGTGGTCCCGCACCACTCGCCCTTCATGAAGACGTCTTCGACGAACTCGCCCTCGAAGCGCATGCCGGCGCGCGCGGCGACCTTCTTCGAGGCGGTGTTGCGCGGATCGATGTCGGCGTACGCGCGGCGGATGCCGAGATCTTCGAACGCGAACGCGAGCACGCGGCGCACCGCCTCGACCGCGTAGCCGTGGCCACGCGAGGCGGGGTCGAGGATGTACCAGATCGCCGCCGCCTCGCGCTCGCCGGCGGTGTATCGGAAGCCCGCGCGGCCGATGTAGCGGCCGGTCTCGCGGATCACGACGCCGAAGTCGAACACGGTGCGCGGTGTCTCGGCGGCGCTGGCGATCGCCTTGGCCACGTGAGCGCGGCTCTCCTCGAGCGTGCGCACCGGGTGCGGCAGGTAGCGCATCGTGTCCGGATCGGACTCGTAGACGTTGGCCAGGTCGGCGTCCGCCTCGATCAGCTCGCGAAGGTGGAGACGCGGGGTGAACAGCTCCATGGGGACCGTATGTTGGAATACGGGCGCGCCGTCTGCTAGTCCTCCGTCGTGCCCGTCGCTACCGCCGCTGTGAACATCGCGCTCGTCAAATACTGGGGCAAGCGAGACGCGGCGCTCAACCTGCCAGCGCGCGGGAGCCTGTCGCTGACGCTCGATGCGCTGCGGACGTGGACCGAGGTGACGCTCGATCCCGCGCTCGGCCACGACACGCTGATCCTCGACGGCGCGAGCCAGACGGGAAAGCCGCTGCTGCGGGTGAAGGCGTTTCTCGACATCCTGCGCGCGCAGTCGGGCGTGAAGACGTTCGCGCGGGTCGCCTCGAAGACCAGCTTTCCGGTCGCGGCAGGGCTGGCCTCGAGCGCGTCGGGCTTCGCGGCGCTCGCGGTGGCGGGCGCGGCGGCGTACGAGCTCGGGCTCGACGCGCGCACGCTCTCGGGACTGGCGCGGCGCGGCTCGGGGAGCGCGGCGCGTTCGCTGTTCGGTGGCTTCGTGCGCATGGACGCCGGCCGCATGCCCGACGGGAGCGATGCCCTGGCGCGCCCCGTGGTGGGAGCGGCGATCACACTGTCGGCGGCGATCGCAGTGGCGGGGAGCGGCGAAAAAGAAGTGGGTTCGACCGACGGAATGGAGTCCACGCGCGAGTCTTCTCCGTATCATCGAGCGTGGCTGGATCAGGTCGACAAGGATCTCCACCTGGCCAATGCGGCGCTGCGGGGCGGGGATTTCGCGCTGCTGGCGCGCATCACCGAGGGCAGCTGCCTGGCGATGCACGCCAACGCGATGGCCGCGCGGCCGGGCATCGTCTACTTCAAGGGCGTCACTTTGTGGGCGATCGATCGCGTGCGCGCGCTGCGAAAGTCGGGCGTTCCGGTGATGTTCACGATCGACGCGGGGCCGCACCTGGTCGCGATGACGCCGCCCGATCACCTCGACACGGTCGCCGTTGCGCTCGCCGAGAGCCCCGAAGTGCAGCGTGTCATCACCAGCGCGGCGGGCGAGGGCGCGAAGCTCATCGACGCGATGCCCACCGAAGTGGCGCGGTGATCCGATGAACCACCGGGCCGTCTATTCGGCGCCCGGCAAGCTGGTCTTGCTCGGCGAGTACGCGGTGCTGGAGGGCGCGCGCGCGATGGTCGCGGCGGTGACCCGGCGCGCGACCGGCACCACCAACCCCGCCGCCCCACCGCCGACGCCGGTCGTCGCGGCGGCGCTGGCGATCGCCGAAGGCCACCGCTACCCGCGGCTCGGCGACGGCGTCACCATCGACACCCGAGACTTCTCGCGCGACGGGAAGAAGCTGGGGCTGGGATCCTCCGCCGTCGCATCGCTCCTCGCGACCGCGCTCGCGACCGGTCGCGACGACGAGGTCACGCTCGAGCTGGCGATCGAGGCGCACCGCCGCGCGAGCAACGGCGAGGGGAGCGGCGTCGATGTCGCCGCCTCGTTCCACGGCGGCGTCATCGCGGCCGCGCGCCAGCCCGCGCTGGTCACCCCGCTCGCGAGCCGATGCCCGGGCCTGTTCCTCACCGTGATCGCGACGGGCGAGAGCGCCGCCACCACCGACATGGTCGCCGCCTGCCGCGCGGCCTCGACCTGGTCGAGCTGGGTGAAGGTGCTCGGTCAGATCGCCGCGGAGGGCATCCGCGCCTGGTCGATGAAGGACACCGCCGGCTTCCTCTCGGCGATCGCCCGCGCCGGCCGCGCGATGGAGAAGCTCGGCGTCGACGCCGGCCGCCCGGTCGTCACGCCCGCCATCGCCGCGATCATGGAAGAAGCCGGCCGCCAGAACGCCGCCGCCAAGCCGAGCGGGGCAGGGGGCGGTGACGTCGCGATCGTGTTCGCGACGGACGAGGACATCGGGCGTCGCGTGGCCGAGTCGGTGGGGCTCGCGGTCATCGATCTCGCGATCGATCCCATCGGGCTTCGTCGCGAGTCCTGATCAGAGGTGGTACGCCACGCCCGCCGCGATCTTCATGCCGAAGCCTGCGTCGCTGACGAAGTCGCTCGCCTGGATGAACGGGCCGAACTTCATGTCGAAGGTGATCGCCAGCTCCTGGGTCGGGTGGAACTCGAGCGCGCCGCCGATCAAGATCGGGAAGTTGAACACGAACGCCGGCGTCAGCCCGAACGCGAGCGGGATATCGACGCCCGGTCCGATCGTGAACTGGCTGTTCACCTTGTAGCCGGCGTTGAATCCCGCGTTGAGCAGCAGCGCCATCGCGAACCGATTCTCGAACTGGAAGAGGAAGCCCGGCTCGAGCTTGAGCCCGGTGGTCCACTGGGCACCGTCGGCGAGCGAGATGCGGATCGGCGCGGTGAGGCCGATGCCGAACCGGGTGCCGCCGCGCGGGTAGTAATAGCCGAGGTCGAACGCGAACGCGCCGCCGATGGTCACCGAGTTCGACAGCGGGTGGTGGTACGCGACCTTCGGCACCATCGAGAAGCCGACCTCGCCGGTGATGAGACCCGCGTTTGGGATCCCGCCGAAGTGCGTGTTCCAGTCGTCGGCCAGCGCCGGTGAGGCGGCCAGGGACAGCGCGACGATTCCCAGCTCGACGAGTCCAAGCGTGACAGGCAGCTTCATGGCCGTTCCTATCGGCGAATCGTAGATCGTTGGCAAGACCTTGCACGCCGCGCCGAACGCTGGCCGAATGGGGCCGTGCACGCGATCACGGCCGCATTGATCTGTTTCGCCGTCGTGCTCCCCGCGGCGGGCGAGGAGGTCGGCCCGCTGCGGATCGACGGGCTGTTGACCCGCCAGCCCGAGCGCGTGCTGGTGTTCGTCGTGCGCGGTGAGGGGATCGACCTCTCGGTGGTGTCGTTCATGGACGTCGTCCGCAAGACCCTCGAGGCGCACATGGATGTGCAGATGGTGTCGCTCGAGGACGCGTTCGTGCGCGAGGGCGATTCGCTGCAGCGGCGCCTCGCCGAGTGCAAGGGCGACGACGGCTGCTACAAGCACCTCGCCGATCGCGTCGACGCGCTCTACCTGCTGGTGATCACCGCGAGCCGCATCGGGCAGCTCGAGGTCGCCGGCGCCCGCTTCCTCAAGCGCGGACAGGGCGAGCCGCTCGGCAACGCGATCGATCCACTCTCGCCGGGCATGGAGATGCTCGACGCGATCCCGGCGCGGATCCAGGCGGCGGTTCCGCCCGAGCTGTGGGATCCGTTCGGCAGCGTCGTGGTGCGCGTCGATCAGCCGGTCGCCGAGGTCACCATCAACGGCAAGGCGGTGGGCGTGACGCCGATCGGCACGATCGGCTTTCTCTTGCCCGGCAGCTACAAGGTCGCGGCCACCAAGAACGGCTACAAGCGCGTCGAGACTGACGTCGTCGTCGTCCGCAACAAGGACGCGATGGTGGCGTTCACGATGGAAGAAGAGGAGACGCCGGGGCTCCTGCCGTGGTGGGGCTGGACGCTGATCGGCGTCGGCGTCGCGGCCGGCGCGGGCGTGGGCATCGGCCTCGCGGCCTCGAGCAAGGGCGCAGCGACCTTCTGCAGCACGCCGATGAACGGCACGCCCTGCGAATGATCAGCGATTGAAGGCCGCGGGCAGCCGCGCCGCCGCGACCCCCAGGAGCGCCCAGAACAGCATCGCGACCGGCGCGTGATACAGCACCGCGTGCACCACGCCGATCACCATCAGCGTCGCGATGCCCACCAGCGCCGCGCGATCGAGCAGCACCTCCGGCTCGTCGGACTCGCGGTCCGCGCGCACGGAAAGGACCAGCGCCGCGACGCTCGCGCCCACCGCGATCGCGAAGCCGACGAAGCCGACCAGCCCGGTCTCTGCCAGCACGTACAGAAGCGCGTTGTGGGGGTTGGTCAGCGCGTTTCGCACGAGATCGGGTGAGCTGGCGTCCTCGAGATACGGGCCGACCGCGCGGAGGTAGCCGCCGTGACCGACCCCGAAGAGCGGGTGGTCGGCGATGAGTCGCCGCGCCGCCGACCAGATCTCGACGCGCAGGCCGAGATCCTCGCCCGCGTTGTCGATGCGCTCGCGCCCGTAACCCGCGAGTGAGCTGAGCGCGAGGAGCCCTCCGCCGATCACCGAGATCAGCGCGGCGCGTTTGTAGCGCGTCATCGCCATCGCCAGCGCGACCATCCCCACCACCCACGCCGCGGGCGCCGCGCGGCGGTAGGTCAGGAACACGCCGCCGGCCACGATCACCGCGAGCGCGACCCACAGCGCGCGCTTCCTCGCCCCCTCGGACGCGATCACCGCGACACCGAGCGCCACCACGCCGACGTGCACCAGCTTCATGCGGTTGTAGAAGAGGCCGGTCGCCATCCGCAGCCGCCCGTCGCCGGTCGCGAGGTGCGCCGCGCGTGCGCGCCCGACGATGTAGCGCTCGAGGCCGGGATCCACGATCAGCACCTGCACGTAGCCGAACGCTGCGTTCGCCGCGGTGGCGGTCACGAAGGCGACGCCCATGCGCACGACGGTCGCGGGATCCGCGTCGGCGATCGCGGTGCGGCCGAGCACGTAGGCGAGGGCGAGCAGCGGGCGCAGGTTGGGCTCGCTGCCCCAGCGGGGCGCGCCGCCGATCGCCCCGATCGCGCCGGCGATGAGCCATAGCAGCAGCCCGATGTCGGCGATGTTGAGCTGCTTGGTACGCAGCCCGCCGCCCGCCGCGGTCACCACCAGGGCGGCAGCGCATGCGATCTCGGCGGGTCCTTCGAAGAGGCCGAGGAGCGCCGCGAATGCGACCAGCAGATGCGATTTCAACCGAGGTCCTTCGGCGCGCGCGGACGCGATCTACGGGAGCTCGCGCTCCGACTCCTTGATGAGCGTGATCATCGCGGGGGTCGGCTCCTTGCCCATCATCAGATCGTTGGCGACGGTGCCGAGCTTGCCGGCGAGCTCGGCGTTGCCGCGCGCCTGGGCCTTCGACTTGAGCGTGATCGCCGAGGCCATCAGCGTCTCGCGGTTCACGGCCGGCTTGGTGGACGCGGGCGCGCTCGGCTTCGGTGATTCGGTCGCGAGCGGAGCGGCCGAGACCACCGACGAAGCCGACGGTGACGGTCGCGACGAGGGCTTCGGCGTGCGCGGGGCTAGAGTCGCGTTCGGCGTCGCGCTGGGCTCGGCGCTCTTCGAGGCGCTCGGCGCGACCGACGGGGCGCTCGGCGCGCCGATCGAGGGCTGGGGCGCCCCCGTCGGCAGCGGGTGCGACTCGGCCTCCGGCGGCTCGGTGTTACGCAGGAAAAGCATCAGCGCGATGCCGGCCAGGAACGACGAGAGCACCGCCACGACCAGGCGCAGGTTGCCGCTCTGCCCGGCGGTGGTGAGCGACGGTGACGACGCGGGCGTCATCCCCGGCACCGACTGCAGCGAGTACGGGCTGAGCACGGGCGCGGTCCCCGACAGCATCCCTTGGATCTGCCCGGTCGAGTTCATCTGCATCATCCCGTTCTGCAGTGTGCCGTTCGGGTTCGATCCCTCGCCCATCATCTGGGGCGCGGTCTGCGGGTTGTAGCCGGGCGGCAGGCGCTGCGGCGCCTGCGTGAACGCGCGCGGGACCGCGGTCGCGCTCGGGGTGTTGATGCCGTTGAGCTCCGGCATCGGCACCGCGACCGGCGTCTGCGGCGTCTGACCGAGCATCGCGGCGATCTCCGGCGACAGGCCCGATCCGGGCACCTTGAAGCGCGGCGTGACGGGCGTGTCCATGCTCGCGCGCGTGGGCTGCCAGGCCTCCACGTCGGGCAAGTCGTCGGCGAAGTTCTCCTGCCCGAACAGCTCGACCAGCAGCTGGACCAGCTCTTCGTCGAGCGACGAGCTGCGGTGGCTCTTGATGGTCTTGAGGAGCTGATCCTCCATCTCTCCGCAGTGCGCCCAGCGCTCATCGGGCACGCGGCGCAGCGCCTTGTGGATCACCTCGCCGAGCGGCGCGGGCACGTCGGGGTTGCGGTCGGTGATCGGCGGGACGTCTTCGCCGATGATCGCGCGCATCGAGGCGATCTCGTTGTTGCGCTGAAACGGCCGGTACGCGGTCAGCATCTCGTACATGACGAGGCCGAGCGCGAACATGTCGGTGCGCCCGTCGAGCGCCTGCGCGCGGACCTGCTCGGGCGCCATGTACGCCGCTTTTCCGCGCACCTGACCGGTCTTGGTCTTGTGCATCTGGATCGACGCGCGCGCGACGCCGAAGTCCATGAGCTTGATGACGCCGCTGCGGCTGACCAGGATGTTCTGCGGCGAGATATCGCGGTGCACCATCGCGAGCGCCTGGCCCTGCGCGGTCTTCACGCGGCGATGCGCGAAGTCGAGGGCGTTGGCGACCTTCGCGCCGATATGGGCGACCAGGTGCGGCGGCATCGTGCGGCCGCGATCCTTCAGCTCCTTCACGATGCGCGACAGCGGCGGGCCAGGGACGTACTCCATGGCGATGAACAGCGTGTCGTTCTCGAAGCCGAGATCGAGCGTCTGGATGATGTTGGCGTGCGAGAGGGTGGCAGCGACGCGGGCCTCGTCGAGGAAGAGGCCGATCGACTCCTGAGCGGCGCCGGCCGCGATGATCGTCTTGATGGCGACGTTGCGCGAGAAGCCGGCCGCGCCGGTGCTCTGCGCGAGGAACACTTCGGCCATACCTCCAGCGCCGATCCGCCGGACGATCCGGTACTGCGCGAGCTGCATCCCTGCTTGCATGAGGAAATCCGAGGGAATCGGGAGGGTACTACGTTCGCTCGCCCGGGCCGAGCCAGGGGCTGAGGGTTGATGTCAGTCGGTGTGCGCTCACGGGGTCTCGACCATCACTTCGGCGTCGTCGCTGCCCGCCGGGGTCGGGGTGCTGGTCCGGATGGGCCGGATCAGCTGCGACTCGTCGAACGGCGTCATCACGTCAGGGCGGGGAGTCTGGGCCTTGGGCGGGGCGATCTCCGAGCCTTCACCGGCCCGGCCGACGCGGCTCGCGCTGCTCGCGGACGCGTTCCCGGTCACGCCGACGCTCTGGCCCTTGCTGGCACTGCTGCCTCCGGCGCTGCGGGCGTTGGCGGCGGGTATGCCGGGGGCGATCGACTGCTGCTGCTGCCCGGCGCCGCGCAGGTTGAGCAGGCGCGCGCTGATGAGCGGTGAGCCGTCGCGCGGGTTGGTGGTGTACGCGTCGAGCCGCTCGTCGACGGTCTCGGTGGTGGCGGCGTCGACCGGGCCGTCGCCGAAGGTCCCGCGCACGCTGACCAGGATCGAATGACTGTCGCCGACGGCCAGCGCGGCGAGCGGGCGGTCGGGATCCGGCACGGTATCGATCGTCGGATCGATGTACGTGTAGCCGTAGCTGGCGTTCCCGTCGAAGGCGAGCCCGCCCGCGCGATAGAGCGGCGCATCGACGGAGAGCCGAGCGCCGAGGCTGGCCGAGCCGGTCGTGAGCGCGGCGAGCACCTCGTTGCCGCGGGCGCCGCGGATGCGCGGCGGGGTGGGGACCTGATCGCCGCCGGCGTTGCTCACGCGGTTGGCGCTCACGCCGGCGCTGACGCGGAGCTCGGTGCTGCTGGTGGCGCGGATCGAGACCGACGCGGCGAGGCTCGCGCTGTCGTTGATGACCGCCGAGGCGCCGAGACCGCCGAGGGCCACGCTGCGCGACACGATGAGGTTGAGGTCTACGGGATCGAAGCGACGGTCGAGCGAGCCGCTGAAGATCGGCAGCACGGCGCCGACGACCGGGATCGTGTAGACCGCGAACCGCTCCTGCGCGGTGCCGAGCGCCGGCTGGAAGAGCCGCGCCTGAGCGACGCCCGCGCTCAGCCGGTAGCCGATCTCGAGCTTCACCAGCCGCCCTTCGAGGCCGAGCTCGCTGCGATAGATGAGGGTGTCGGGGCGCAGACCGAAGGGCTGGCCGGTGTCGCGGTCGATGATCGGCAGGCCGCTGACCGACTCGCCCTCGGCGGCGAGCGAGGTCGGGACGCGGTAGCCGAGCGTGCTGCTGATGGAGACGAAGCCGCGCGTCTCATCGACGAAGCGGTGCTCGATGGTGCCGGAGCCCTCGATCGCGAGCGTCTCGGGGACGACGTTCTGCGCGAGGCCCTCCTCAAGGTCGGCCACCACCGGGATCGTCCAGCGCGTCGACCCGGTGATCACCGCCAAGTTGTTGCGGCCGAAGCGCCGGCGGAGCTCCGCGCTCGGATTGAACGTGTGCGTGGTGGCGGGGACGAAGGCGGTCAGCGGCGTCCCGAGGCCCGCCGCCGGCGAGGTGATCAGCGTGGCCGCGCCGTTCAGCGAGAAGTCGTACCGAGCGCGCAGCGAGGCGTCCCAGCGCGCGCGGTCGAGCGAGAGCAGCGAGCTGAAGCCGACCGCGTGGCTCTGACCGCGCACAGTGAAGCGACCGACCTCGCCGGTCGCGCCGACGTCGCCGGTGACGTTGGTCCCGCCGTTCTCGCTGGGGGCCAGCTGGCCATTCAAGCCAAAGGCGTAGTTGGTGCCGAGCTCGATAGCCCACAGCGCGCGGGCGCGGCGCGCGAGGTAGCTCGCATTGGCCGTGAAGCCGGTCTGGGAGACGCCGGCCACGCCCCTGGGTTGGAGCGTCGGGACCTGCTGGTTGAGCGCGATGCCCGCGACGAGGCCGTGATCCCAGCCGTGCCCGCTGTAATCGAGGCTCGTGGTCAGGTTCGCCACGGTCGTGAAGGTCAGGCCACCGACGCTCGCGACGAACGGCGCCGTGGCGGAGCTCGTGCCCACGACGTCGAACGAGGACGCGCCGCCGCTCACCAGCCCCTGCGCCGCCTGCGTCACGCCGACCTGCCAGCCGAACCGCAGATCGCCGGCCGACGCGGGAGATACCGTCACCAGCGCGGGTGTCAGCAGCAGGATCCCCCAGATGCGCCGCATGAAGCCCGTTTAGCACGCCGAGCGGTCGATGTCCTCGACCACCTCGGGGACAACATGGCATCGTCCCGCCGTGCCCGTGCGCGCCGATCGCCTCTGGAATCGACTGATGGCCCTCTCCGAGATCGGCCGCTATCTCGACGAGCCGAGCGGCCTGTTCGGCGTGAACCGCCTGGCCCTCACCGATGCCGACGCCGAGGGGCGCCGGGTGGTGAAGCGCTGGATGGAGGAGGCGGGGCTGCAGGTCCGCGTCGATCGCATCGGCAACGTCATCGGACGTCGCGGGGGTGCTGACGACACGCTCGCCCCCGTGATGTCCGGCTCGCACATCGACAGCGTCCCGACCGGAGGCGCTTTCGACGGCGCGCTCGGCGTGATCGGCGCGCTGGAGGTGGTCCGCGCGCTCGACGAGGACGGCGCTCGGACCCGCCGGCCGATCGAGGTGGCGTACTTCACGGACGAGGAGGGCGCGCGCTTCGGCACGGACATGCTCGGCAGCGCGGTCGCGGTCGGCCGGCTCGGCCTCGACACCGCCCTCGCGCTCACCGATCGCGACGGCAAGAGCGTCGGCCAGGAGCTGAAGCGCATCGGCTTCCTCGGCGAAGCCCAGGAGCGCCTCTCGCCGCCGCACGCGTATGTCGAGTGCCACATCGAGCAGGGCCCCATCCTCGACGCCGCGGGCATGGAGCTCGGCGTCGTCACCGGCGTCCAGGGCATCAGCTGGCAGGAGCTCACGATCGGCGGCCGCTCGGCGCACGCCGGCACGACCCCGATGTCGCTGCGTAGAGACGCGGGCCTCGCCGCCGCGCGGGTCAACGTGAAGATGCACGAGATGGTGCGATCGGGGCAGTACGGCGCGGAGATGCGCGCCACGATGGGCCGCATCGACGTCCATCCCGGTCGCGTCAACATCGTGCCGAGCCGCGTGGTCTGCACCGTCGATCTCCGCAACCCCGACGATCGCCACATGGCGCGCGCCGAGCACGATCTGGCGGAGCACCTGCGCGCGCTCTCGGCGGAGCTCGGCGTCACGATCGACGCGCGCCGCACGGCGAAGACCGAGCACGTCCAGTTCGCCGACAGCGTGCAGACGGTGATCGCCCGGCACGTGACCGCGCTCGGGCTGAAGTGGCAGCACATCCTGTCGGGCGCGGGGCACGATGCGCAGGAGCTGGCGTCCCTCTGCCCGACGGCGATGATCTTCGTTCCGGGCCTGTACGAGGGCATCAGCCACAACCCGCGCGAGCTCTCCACCAGCGAGGCCTGCGCGCGCGGCGTCGAGGTGCTCTACCGCACGATGGTCGAGCTCGCGGCTTGAGGTCGGCGCTCGTGGCTGCGCTGATCGCGACGAGCGCGTGCAGCGGCGGGGCCACGATCGCGCTGCCGGTGCCGAGCGGATCGAGCTCCGCGATCGTCGCCATCGAGTACGCCACCAGCCAGCCTCGGCGCTTACGCGACCGGCGATCCGATCCGGATCGAGGCCGAGGAGACGGACTTCACCATGTTGCTGCGCGACGTCTCGAGCGGCTCGCAGCGCGGCCTCGGCATCTCGATCAACGGCGGGAGCGCCGCCGAGATCCGCCGGTTCGCGAAGATCGGCGCCGAGGAGGCGGCGGTGCACATCGGCCCGCGCACCAACCTCGTGCGCGAGGTCTCGCGACTGACCCTCGACGACGGCGTGATCCAGGGATCGCGCGTCGCGATCAACTCGTTCTTGAGCGCGGAGGAGTCGCTGCAGAACCTGCACCTGAACAAGGTGCGGATCAGCGACGTGGTGAGCGAAAGAGAGCCTTAAGGCGCCAGCAACTGCTCGGCCCAGCCCGCGGCGACGCGGGTGAAGCTGCGGCGCTGGTGCAGCCGATCGCCGCCCTGGATCCACAGCTCGGCGCGCTCCGGCGTGAGCCCGAAGCCACCCCAGTATGCCGGGCGAGGCACCTCCTGCCCCTCGTGCGCCGCGGTCAGCTCGAGGTGGCGGGCGCGGATCTCGTCGAGGGACTCGATCGGCTGGCTCTGCGGTGAGGCCCACGCCTGCAGTCGATGCCCGCGCGGTCGCGCCTCGAAGTACGCGTCGGACTCCTCGCCCGACAGGCGCGCGACCACGCCCTCGAAGCGCGCTTGCCGCTGGAGCTTCGGCCAGAACAGCACCACCGCGGCGTGCGGGTTGGCGTCGAGCTCGCGACCCTTCTGGCTCTGGTAGTTGGTGAAGAAGCGGATGCGCCCGCTGGTCACGCCGCGAAACAGCACGATGCGCGCCGACGGCCGGCCGTCGATCGTCGCGGTCGCGAGCGTCATCGCGGCGGGCTCGAGCTCGCCGGCCTGCACCGCCTCGTCGTACCAGGCCACCAGGGTGTCGAGCGGATCGATGATCATGACTGCTGCGCCTCCTGGCGATCGATCTCCGCGTTGATCATCGCCTGACGCCGCTCGCGGGCGACCTCGAGATCGAGGCTGTCCGGCAGATCCACGCCCAGATCTTCGAGCTCGAGGATCGCGTCCTCGATCTCCTCGAGCAGCGCGTCGTTGTCCGACTCGTAGAGCCGCGGCTCGTCGGCGCTGCGCATCCGCGCGAGCGCCGCGCTCAGGTGGACCAGCGCGCCGGGAAAGTCGCCGGCCTGCGCGTACGTCCCGCCGATCAGGAGCAGCGCCTCGGGCGACTTCGGATCGATCTTCAGCGCCGCCTCGGCGTCCTGCCGCGCGCCCTTGCGCCACAGCGCCAACCGGAGCTGCCCGCGGCGGAGCTGCGCGCGAATCGACGTCGGTGAGGTCTCGGCGTCGGTGGTCGCGAGACGCAGCGCTTCGGCCAGGCCGACCTCGCGCCCCATGTACCGCGTACCGCGCGGAATCACCCGCGGCGGCTCGGTCGGTCGGATGCCCTGCTGCTGCTCGGTGAGGAGCCGCATCATGCTCTCGCTCATCAGCCCGACCGCGGAAGGCGTGGCGCTGAGCGTGTTCTCCGCGCCGCAGGCCTTGCACGTGACGTCGCCCGCGAACGCCGGATCGCCGTCCTTCGACTTCGATTTGGGGTCGAGATAGACGCGCACCATCGTGTAGCTGAGCGTCTCCTTGCAGGTGCTGCAGGTGAGCGGCAGCCGGATCCCACCCTCGACCTCGCCGAGCGTCGTCGGGTTGCCGTGCGCCTCGACGCGCGCGACCAGCGCGGCGATCTTCGGATCCTCGTCCGGCTTGGCGCCGCCGAGCATCTTCAGCATCGCCCACGCCAGCTCCTCGGGCTCGTCGGCGAACGCGCGCGACTCCACCAGCGGCACGAGGCGCACGTCGCCGACGTGGATGCACGCATCCGCCAGCGCCGCGCGCGCGATATCGCGCACATCGTAGTAGCGCCGCCCGATCGCCCGGGCCAGCCGCTCGGTCCCGGTGCGCCCGGCGATCGCCAGCGCGAGACGCGTCGCGCGATCGTCGAGCGGACGGCGCTCGAGCGCTTCCAGCGCCGCTTCCTCTGCCGCGATCGGAGTGGTGACGAGCGTCTTCAGGGCGACGCCCGCGAACATCTCCAGCTTGGTGGTCGACGCGGCGTCGAACACCACGCCGCCCGCGCCCGCGCGGACCATCGCGCCCAGCATGCGCTCGAGGATCTTCGCCGAGCCCACCGGCTCGTTGGCGAGAACGCCAGCCACCTGGCGCATCTTCCGCTCGCCGTCGGCGGTGAAGCGCGCCTCCAGCGCCGCGTCGTCCATCGCCACGATCGCGGCGGGCTCGAGGCCCATCACCTTCGTGAGCGTGGCCATCGCAAGGCTGTCTTCCGGCTTGCGTGACGACATCGCGATCAGCTCGGCGGCGGCGAACGCAGCGCCCACGAAGATCGCTGCGCCCGACGAGTCGAGGCGCGCGATCGCGTCCTTCTGCTCGACCAGCGCGCGCAGGAGGCCCTGGCGGCGGCGCAGCACCGAGGCCTGCTCGTTGCTCGCGTCGGCGGGCAAGCTGCGCTCGACCATCGGCGCCAGGCTCTCGAGGCCGGCGGCGGTCTCGCCCTTGTCGAGCGAAGCGGCGAGGGCGCTCGCGTCGATGTCGCGGGCCTCCTTGATCGCGTCTTTCAGGCCCGCGCACACGCCTTCACCGGCCTCGACCGGGGCCATCACCGGCGGCAGGCCGGCGATCGACGCCATCGCGATGCGCGCCGCGGAGGCCTCCTTGGCGGTGCCCGGATCGCGCGAATCGGAGATCGCCATGCCCACCACGCGCGAGCACAGATCGGCCCGACCGGAGAGGAGCACCGCCGAATACAGCGCCGAACGTCGCTCGGGCGTCAGTGCGCCCGCGCGGTTCAAGCTCTTCCCGAGCCAGTCGAGCGCCTCGGCGTTCTCGGAACGCGCCAGCGCCGACACGGTCTGGACGTACGCGATGTCATCGAGCCGTGATCGCGCCTTCACCGCCTCGAGCAGCCGCGGCGCGCTCATGCGACCGAGCGCCGTCGCCGCCGCTGCGGCCAGCTCGCCGTCGCTCTCGCGAAACCGCTTCTCCGCAAGATCCGCGGCGGGCGCGTGGCCGAGCTCGCCGAGCACCGCGATCGCCCGCTCGGCGACCGGGCCGCCGCTGTCGGCCGCCATCTTCATCAGCACGTCGATCCAGGCCTTCGGCTCCGCGGAGCGCGCGATGTGCTCGAGCAGGACGCCCTTCATCATCGCGACCGGGTGATCGGCGAGATGCGCCCAGCCCTCGCGGTCGCGCACCGGCTGGTTGGCCGGCGCCGACGCGGGCGGCGGGAGGTCCACTTCGGCGCGCGGGAGCTGCTTTTCCTGCGTTGCGCGCCCTGTGATGATGCTGCCCTGCCCGATGATCGGAATCGCCATGAGCCGCACGTATTCGACGCGCGGTCATAAGACCAGTCCGATCAGCGCTCCATGCATACCGCTTCTCAGCGGGTCCTGAGACCTGCGAGAATCGCTTTTGCCGCTGCGGCGTTTTCCGGCGCGACGTAGACGCGGCGAAGGTGCACCGCGCCAGCGTATCGCGCATACAGCGGCGTATACGCATCGAGCGCGACCACCCGCCCGCCGTCCGAGACCCACAGCGGCGGATCGACGGTGCGCGCGCCGAGCGGCAGCGAGAGGCCGGCGCCGAAATACTTGGAGAGCGCGCCCTTCGCCGAGTGCGCCATCGCGTCGATCTGGCGATCGGCCAGCGCCTGCAGCACGAGATCGACGTCGACCTCTCCGCCCGGCGTCGGATCACCGTCGAACGACTTCACCTCGACCAGCGCGCGATAGGCGCGGCGCTCGGTGATGCGTTTGGCCCAGGGATTCTTGCTCGTCCGCAGCACGTGCCAGAGATAGACGTCGTCGCAGTACAGATAGTCTTCGACCGCCGACGGCACCACCATCTCGCCCTGCTGGGTGTCGACGTAGCGCTTGAGCATCAGCTCGTAGCCGATCGGTACCTGGTGATAATAGACCGAGACGAACATGTGATAGCGGCTCAGCAGGAAGTCCTCGAACGCGAACGATGCGCGCGCGTCGAGGCCCAGATAGACCGCTTTTTCCCGCTCGATCGGCAGCAGGTTCTCGAGGATCCAGGCGTGGTCGTAGCGACCGTAAGGGACGCCGGTGAAGTAACTATCTCGGAGGAGATAGTCCATTCGGTCGGCGTCGAGCTCCGAGCTCACCAGCTGCCGGCAGAGCGGCATGAAGTCGCGCCCACCGAACACCAGCGGGCGCCCCGCGGTCCGTCCGGCCACCACGCACGCGACGTCCTCTGCGGTAACTCCGGTCTCGGGCGTGACACCGAGATCGAAGCGCCGCGTGAGCTCCGAGTCGAGCAGCAGCTTGAGCGTGTAGTCCTCGTGGGTCGCGCGCCGATCGCTCGGCCCGACCTGCCACTTGCCGAGCGCGAGCGCTGCGACCGGGGGCATGAACGCCTCGGTGGCGTGCGAGAGAGGAGGGTGCCCGAGATCGTGGAAGAGCGCCGCGAGCCGCACCGTCGTGCGCAGCCGCAGCGCATCGGCCGGCTCGAGCGCGAAGTCGCGGGTCGCGTTGGCCAGCATCTCGCTCGCGACGTGCAGCGTCCCGAGGCCGTGCGCATAGCGGCTATGGGTCGCGCCCGGGAACGCGAGATCGGCGAGCCCGAGCTGCTTGATGGCGCGCAGGCGCTGATAGGCGGGCGCGTCCACCAGCGCGATCTCGGCCCGCGCGATGGAGATCGTCCCGTGGATGGGGTCGCGGATCCTCACCGGGGTTCGGGAGAGCTGCGTCACAGGGCCCGATCATGGGTTCAGGCTCGGGAGGAGTCGATCGCGTCGATCTCGAAAAAGGGCCGTTCGGGGGCTATCCCCCTCCGACGCGATCCGGTAGGACTCGAAGACCGCTGACGGGGTGTCATCGGAGGAGGGCTGAATCTCGATGGGTCTCGGACGACCAACGACGCTCGCGCACATCACTGACGCGCACGTCACCAAGTTTGGCCGTCGCACCGCGGTCTTGAAGGATCTCACGATTCCGATCCTCGATGATCTCATCGAGCAGTTCCTCGAGCGCCAGGTGGACGGCGCCCTCTTCGGCGGCGACAACATCGACAACCACGGCGACGGCGCCGGCGATCTCGACGCGTTCCTCGGCCTCGCCGACCGCTTCGACCGCTGGCTGTGTACCGTCGGCAACCACGAGTCCGCCAACGCGATGCGGGGCCCCGGCCGCCTGTCGAAGGATCAGTTCATCGAGCGCGTCGAAGGCCACGGCCCCCGCCTCGAGCGCTCGTCGTGGAGCGAGGTCATCGGCGACGTCCGCGTGATCGGCCTCGACACCACCCTCACCGGGACGCACGGCGGCTTCGTCACCCCGCGCGCGATGGACTTTCTAGCCCGTGAGCTGCGCATGGCCGACGAGCCGCACATCGTCGTGCTCGGCCACCACCTCCTCGCCGCGCCGTGGGCCCCGTATCAGCTCGACGCCTGGAACGCCGAATACTTGGTGGCGAACCGCGGCGACGTGATCAGCCTGCTGTCGACCTGCCCGAGAGTCCGCGCGTATCTGTGCGGCCATCACCACGCCTCGCGCATCCACCGCATCGCTGGACGCGGCGATTCGAGCGGTTTTTATCACATTCTCTCTCCTTCGCCGGCGGCGTTCCCGCACGGCGCGCGCCTGCTCACGTTCGAGGACGAGCAGATGACGGTCGAGACGCTGAAGCCGCGCATCGTCGGGATCACCGAGGCGGGGCGCGAGGCGGTCATGGGCGGCCGGAAGGCGCAGCGCTTCGCCACGCTCGGCTGGACGCGCACGTTTACCGAGTACGTCGAGGGCCGCACCAGCGACAACGAAGCGGTGCTGCGCTACGACGCGCCGGCGACCTCGTCGCGACCGCAGTCGGCGCTCGACGAGCGCCGCGTCTCGTAACTACTTCACCGAGAACGAGAACGGGAAGCTCGCATTCACCACTTCCTGGGTAACGCCGTCCTCGAGCTCGCCGGTGAACGTCGGGAACTTCCACTTCGGGATCGAGCTCATCAAGCACTTGCCGATCTCGGCGCGCTCCACGCGGCGCGGCGCGATCGAGATCTCGCTCACGCGGCCGGTCTTCTTCACGCTGAGATCGAGGATGAGATCGTCGCTCCACTCCGGGTCGGCTTCGAGCTGCGCCTTGTAGCAGCGGCGCACGTCCTTCATCTGCTGGTTCACGACGCCGAGGATGTCGTCGGCCGAGAGGATCGGCGGCGTGTAGATCCCGCTGCGTGTGCCCGCGACCATCACCGGGCCGCTCCCGAGGCCGATGTCCGGCAGTATGTCCGGGTTGTCGGTGGGCTTCATCTGGATCGCGAGCAGCGTGGTCCCGGGCTTCTTTTTCAGCGCGGCAAAGCGCTTCTCGAACTCGGGATCGGCCACCTTCTTGGCGGCTTTCGCGCGGGTCTTCTTGGCCTTGTCGGCGGCGCTCGCGGGGGGCGCGAAGGCCACGCCCGCTGCGGCAACAAACACTGCGAAAAACAACCGCCGCATCGTAACGGCAGCATAACCATCCGCGTACTTGGTTTCCAGCCGATGCGCGCCATCACCGGAGGATACAGGCGTGGGCCGACAGCTTGACCTGATCTCCACCAACCCGGAGGGTCCGAGGAGATGCGAACGCTGACCGTTGCGATCGTCGCGTTGGTCCCACATCTGGTGTGGGCCCAGCAGATCACCCCCGAGCAGGCCACGCGCACCGCCGACATGGCCAAGAAGCTCGACCAGCCCGGGACCCTCGCCGGCGCGGCCGCCTTCGGCATGATCGGCGAGGACTTCTACCTCTCGCTCCAGCTGCGCCTCTCGTTCGACTTCGAGACGTGGGGGTTCGGCGTCGGCGTGCCGATCCGCTTGCGGCTCTACGATCGTCCCCCCGAAGACAGCACCTACGGCGCGTTCCGCACCCAGGACTGGGACGAGGTGTCGGACTACTTCCGCATCATTCGCTACGTCTATATCGGCAGCAAGGAGGGCCCGTTCTATCTGCGACTGGGCGAGCTCTCCGGCCTCACGCTCGGCCACGGGACGATCGTGAACCGCTTCTACAACGGCTTCGATCTCGATCGCTTCCGGCTCGGCCTCGACGCGCACGTCCGTGTCGGGCCTTACACGACCGAGCTCGTCATCGGCGACATGGCGCGCCCGAAGGACACGGTGATGGTCGGCTGGCGCGGCACCATACGTCCGCTCCAGCTCGGCGAGTATCACAGCAGCCCGGCGCTGAACCCCGAGGGCACCGAGGGCGAGGAGAAGGAGCTCGACAACGACAGCATCGCGAGTCGACTCGTCGTCGGCCTCTCGATCATCACCGATCCGACCGCTCCGCGCGCGCTGCTCTGCTCGCCGGCCAACCTCGACTCGAGCGCGCCCTGCGTCGGCGTGAAGACCGAAGACGAGCACCCGCTGGCGAGGAACGACGAGGTCCTCGGCATGATCGGCGTCGACGTCGCGTACGAGCTGCTGCGCGGACCGCTGCTCTCGATCACGCCCTACCTCGACATCAACAACCTGCTCAACGTCGAGAACGGCTGGGGCATGCACCTCGGCGTGATGTGGGGCCTGCACATCCCGCTGCTGATCGACACACTCACTTTCGAGCTGCGTACCGAGTATCGGCGCGTGAGCGGAGACTATGTCGGGCCGTACTTCGACTCGACCTACGCGGTGGAGCGCTACGAGTCGCCGCAAGGCAGCGGCCTCACCAAGCTGCAGAGCCTGCGCACGCCGGTACGGCTCGCCGACGGGACCACCTTCGATCCGCGGCAAGCGCCGGGGAAAAACGGCCTCTTCTTCGATCTTTTGGCCGGATTTCCCGAGTACATCTTCATCGGCGGCGAGTACATCGACTACGACGGCGGCGTCGCCGATGGCACCCTGCGACTCTCGGTGCAGATCCCCGCGCTGTCGTTCATCCAGCTCAACGCGTTCTATCTGCGCACGCGGATCGACGGCACGAACGACTTCTTCAAGCTCGACGATCGTTCGGCGGTCGTCGCCGAGGCCGCGGTCCCGATCGGGCAGTTCCTCCAGCTGCAGGCGCGCTGGTGGCGGCTGTGGCGCGCCGGGCTCGACGGTAACTACGAGTCGGTGGACGACTGGTCGGTCGGCATCGGCTTCAGTCTGGCGCTCTGAGCCAGACCACCTGTCCGACGCGCAGCCGATGAGGGTGACGAGCGACAGAGCGCGCATCGGGACATGGTACCTCGCGGGGCGTTGCGTGTATCGTGCCGGCGCCGATGGCGGTGCTCGACTACAAGGTGGTGGATCGCTCGATCTTGCTGCCCTACTACAAGCGGCTGCTGATCGCGCCGCTGATCCCGCACCTGCCGCGCACGCTCGATCCGAACGCCATCACGCACGCCGGCCACGTGCTCAACCTGGCCGGCACGGTCCTGCTCTGGGTGATCGGCATCGATCAGCCGTGGGCCTGCATCACCGCGGCGATCGGCCTCCAGGCCTATCTGTGGTGCGACAACGCCGACGGCGCGCACGCGCGCGCGACCGGGCAGACGTCCACGTACGGCGAGTTCCTCGATCACGGGCTCGATCAGCTCAACACCACGTACATCGGCTGTCTCACCGCGCTCGCGCTGAATGCTTCGCCGGTGTGGTTCGTCGCTACGGTGTTGCTGACCTCGGGCGCGGCCGCGGTGACGTACTGGGAGCAGTCGGTGACCGGCGTGTTCCGGCTCGGGCTCCTCAACCAGGTGGAGTCGCTGATCGCGCTCACGCTCGCGCTGGTGGTGGCGGCGATCTTCGGGCCGACCGTCTGGGAGACCGAGCTGGTCTCGGGGATGACGCTGCAGCACGCGCTGCTGCTGTGGATGGTCGTGACGATCCTGGTGGGCGCGGGGCGGGCGCTCGGGCGCGTCGCGGCGGAGCAAGGGCCGCTGGCGACCACGCCGATCGCGCAGTTCATCGGGCTCTCGGCGCTGGTGGTCGGCGCCGCGGTCAGCGGGGCGGTGCACTGGTGGATCGCGCTCGCGGTCGCGGCGGCGCTCAACATCTATTACGGGATGCGGATGCTGGCGCTGCGGCTCGCGCGGCTGCAGCCGGGCATCGAGCCGATCGTGCTCGGCGGCGCGGTGGTTCTGACCGTGGTGCTGGTCGCGCCGCGTCTCGGCCTCGCTGCGCGGCTCCCTGCGCCGGGCGCGCTGCTGGGGCTGGCGGGCGCGCTGGTGGTGCTGGCGGTGCGCGAGACGCGGCGGGCGCTCACCTCGCTCTCGGCGCTGATCGCGCTCGCGCTGATGATCTTCCCGGCCACTTTCGCCTCGGCGTTGCCGGTCCCTGCGTCTGCGCAGCCCAGGGTCGTCGGACCGAAGTGCCGGACGATGGCCGAGGTCGAGGCGCTGCATCCGGAGGGCATCGACCGGACGCCGATCAACGTGGCGCTGGTGTCGCGCGCGCCGCTCTTCAAGCTGACGTTCCCGAAGTCGAAGGACGGGCCGCTGGTGGCCACCGACAGCCGCGCGTGCGTGTGGTCGCCGTCGGGCGCGATGAGCCTCGGGGTGCTCGCGCCGATCACGACCGCGACAGCAGCGGCGGTCTGGGTGCGGACGTTCGAGGAGAACGTGGTGCTCGCGCATCCGTGGCCCCTCCT
>Ga0105047_10005906_pt1 | contig 20879 bp, 17 predicted proteins | sample MAT04_FD_78384 | JGI IMG/M metagenome (GOLD analysis project Ga0105047, IMG submission 78384) | Freshwater microbial communities from Lake Fryxell liftoff mats and glacier meltwater in Antarctica - MAT-04 (megahit assembly) | ecosystem: Environmental > Aquatic > Freshwater > Ice > Liftoff... | reverse complement strand
TAGCCCGCCGCCTTGAGCGTGTCGTGGAGCACCGGATACGGCACACCCTCCGGCAAGGGCACCGCGCGAACGGACGATGATCGGTCCTTCGGCGCGACGACTGGTTCGAGTCCCAGGCGCGCGAACTCGGTGTCCAGGAATGCCATCCGGGCCCGATACATCGCGCGACGCGATGCTGGGCCCTCATCGAGCAGCTCCTCGAGCGCGGCATCGAGCGCGTAGACCGCGGGCACGGCCGGGGTGAACGGCACGCTCCCTCGCTCGGCAGCGGCAAGGTAGCCGGCAAGGTCCAGGTACAGCGACCGCGGGCGAGTCTCCCGGGCACGGGCGATGCCGGCCGGCGACAGGAGCACGAACGAGACGCCCGGCAGTCCGTGGAGGCACTTGTTGGCGGTGCCCGCCACCAGATCGATGCCGCCATCGATGAGCCGAAGCTCTTCGGCGCCGAAGGAGCTGATGGCGTCGACCGCCATGAGGACCCCATGGTCGCGGGCCACGGCGGCGAGCTCCGCCACCGGGTTGAGGAGGCCCGTGGTGGTCTCGTGATGGACGACGGCGATCGCGTCGACATCCGGGCGTGCGGCGAGGACCGCGGCGACCTCTGTGGGGGAAGCCGGCGTGATATGGCTGCTGGTCACATCGACGTGTGCGATGCCGGCTCGGTCGGCCATCGTCGCAAGTCGGTCGCCATAGGTGCCGTTGCGAACGATGAGCAAGGTGCGGCCGGGACGCACCGCGCCGCCCGTCATGGCCTCCATGGCGGATGTGCCGCTGCCCGCGATCAGGACCGCCTGCCAATCCAAGGATACACCCGCGACGTCCAGGAGACGGTCCTGGACCCGCCGCACGATCACCTGGTATTCCGGCTCGCGATGACACAGGTCGGGTCCAGCGATGGCGCGGTGGACACGGTCACTGACGACGGTCGGCCCGGGATTCAGGAGCACCCGTTGTCGATGGGACCGCGCGCTGCCCCAGCGCTCCGCGTCGACGGCTGCCAGGGCATCGGCCGCGATGATGACGTCCGGCTGTCCCGCCAGCAGCTCGCGGCGCAACTCGGATCCGACCGGCGCCACCCCGACCACGGCCCCCGCACCCGCGCAGTGCGCGGCCCGCAGCCCGACGACGTCGGCGCCCAGCACGCCGACGCGACGCACATCGTCAGCGCCGACGTCCCAGGCGGCGGCCATCAGCCACCGCGCATCCGGCGGGGTGGGTGCGACCACCAGGCCATCGGCAACCGCGTAGAGGGGGTCGTGGTCGCGGATGGGGGACTCCCCCACGAGCGCGACACGCGCGCCGTCGGACTTGAGGGCGCCGAATGCGGCCGCGAGCGCGGCGGTGTCTGTGGGCGTGAGCCCATCCATCAGCACGACCCAGACATCGATGGCCCGGTCCGTCGCCCATGAGCGGGCGGTGTCGGCGGTGTCGGCGATGGGCATGTGTCGCGCTCCTGGCTGCGATTGGCTGCCGGGCGCACGTTCGGGCCCATGTGTTAGCGCGGCATTCTCAGAACGTTGACGTTGCGACAACCTTCGGTTGATCTGGCGTCGCGACCGTGCACGCCAGCGCAGCTCCCGGTCGCCTGTGGAAAATCCGGTGTCAGCTGCCAGCCACCACAAGGAGCCCATCCGTGCTTCAGATGCATCCCAAGCCACTGGCCCTCCTGGGGGCCGGGCTGCTGCTGCTGGCCTCCGTGCCTGCGGTCGCGCAGAGCCCTGCCGCTGGTGACTGGACCACCGCCTACGGCGCCACGCGCGTCAAGGAGCAGGCGGCCGACTTCCAGACCTATGGCATGCCCGACAGCTGGGCCAATTACGGCGCCTCGATCGCGGCCTTCTGCGCCGCCAACGCGATCGACCCCTGCATGCGCATCGACACCGACATGTCGTCGCTCCAGGAGATCACCCAGTTCGACGCCGAGAAGAACAACCCGGTCGCGGCGTTCGCGGATATCGGCATCATGTTCGGGCCCGTCGCAGAGGCCCAGGGCGTCGTTCCGGCCTACCTGCCGCCAAACGCCGATGTGCTGCCCGAGGGCTTCAAGTCCGCCACCGGCGGCTGGATCGCGACCTTCACGGGTGTGCCCGGCTACAACGTCAACACCAAGGTGTTGGCGGACAAGGGCATCGCGATCCCGACCACGTGGGCTGACCTGCTGGAGCCCGAGTACAAGGGTCTCATCGGTCTGGGTGTGGTCGGCGAGTCCGGCACCGCCACCACCTCGTTCATCGCCATGAACTATGCCGCCGGCGGCTCCATGGACGACTTCGCACCCGGCATCGAGTACGGCAAGGCGCTGCTGCCGAACATCGATGGCGTGCCCGAGGGCAAGGATCCGGAGATGGAGCGAGGCGAGGTGCCCATCCAGATCAAGTACGACTTCAACCTCATCGCGCAGGCCAACAGCCTCAAGGAGAAGGGCATCGACGTCCAGACGGTCATCCCGTCCGACGGCTCGATCTATGCCCCCTCGGCGCTCATGCTCAACGGCTACAACACCGCAAAGATGGACCTCGCCAAGGCCTTCTCCGAATGGGTCCTGACCGACGAGGGTCAGGAGATCTTCGCCAAGTTCGGCGCCCGACCCATCCGCTACGTCCTGGGTGACCTGACCCTGCCCGACGATGCCAAGACCCTCTGGCTGTCCGACGACCTCTACGCCAACGTGCAGACGGTCGACCTGACGTCCAAGGCGATCAGCGACATCAAGGTCATCTGGACCACGGACGTCCTGGGTCAGTAGACCCGACCCCGGCGCAGCACGCATGACGTCGCTGTCGCCCACCCATGTCACGACCGAGGTCGGGGTACCCCCCCGACCTCGGCCAGGTGCTGCCACATTGCGAACGATCGTGGGGGACTGGCTGCCCGCCGTCCCCCTGCTCGCGCTCGTGGCCACCATGCTCCTGGCCCCGGCACTGCTACTGGTGGTGGGCAGCTTCACGGGCACACAGGGTGAGCTGACCCTCGACAACTGGGTCAAGGTCATCAACCGCCGCGGCGACCAGACAGCCATCGTGACGTCCATCACCCTGGCGGCGACGGTGGCGACGCTCGCCGCCCTCATCGGTGCGCCCATCGCGTGGCTGCTCAGCCGGATGCGATCCGTCGGTCGGCTCGCGTGGCTGGCACTGCTCACCGTGGCGGGCAACTTCGGGGGCATCGGCCTCGGCTTCGCCTACTTCTCGACGCTCGGCGGCGTGGGCATGGTGACGCTGGCGCTCCAGAGCCTCGGCCTCCCGTTCGACCCTCCGCGGGGTGCCTCATTCAACGGGCTCGTGCTCGTGTTCCTGTACACCAACGTGCCCCTCTACGTGCTCTTGGTGCTGCCCGGGATGGGTGCCCTGCGGGACGACTGGTGGGAGGCGGCACAGGTGGCGTCCGCGACGCGCGCCCAGTTCTGGCGCCGTGTGGGGATCCCGGTGCTGCTGCCATTCCTGGCCGCGGGCTGGCTGCTGGTGTTCACCTGGTCGATCGGCATCTATGGCCTCGCGTACGCCCTGGCTGGCGCCGGCGCTGCCTCGGGCGTCCAGCTGATGACCTTGCGCATCGGCAGCATCCTGCAGAGCGACATCACCGAGACCTGGCGCGCAAACGTGTTGGCCGTGATGCTCATGCTCTTCGCGGTCGTGTCACTGCTGGCCTATCGCGCCATGCTCCGTCGCGGCCTCCGGTGGTGGCGATGACGGCCCCTGCGGTCGTGACGGCCCCTTCGGTCGCGACGTCCCGACCCGCGCCTCGACGCAGCGTGGCCAGCTGGCTGCTCTTCGGGGCGATCGCCGTCTACCTGCTGCTGCCCATGCTCGCGGTGATGCTGTACGCGTTCGCGACAGTCTGGCAGGCACGCATCCTGCCCGACGGCTACACCTTCGACCACTTCGCGACGGTGTTCACCGAGCCACGCATCGTGGCGGCGATCGCCCGGTCGCTGGTCCTCTCGTTCGTGGTCACGCTCCTGGATATCGTCATCGTGCTCCCGGCGGCCTACTGGTCACGGGTGCGCAACAAACGCATCCGGCCACTCATCGAGGTGGGTGCCGCCATCCCGTTCGTGCTGCCGTTCCTGGTCATCGCCTTTGGCATCGACCGGCTGGTGGGCATGGTCACGCCGTCGTTCCAGAACACCATCTGGATCCTCATCCTGGGCCAGGCGGCCGTGGCGTTCCCGTTCCTGTACTGGTCGGTAGACGGCGCCATGAGTGCCGCGGGCATCGAACGACTGTCAGAGGCGGCCGAGACATGTGGCGCCCGGCCCCGCCAGATCGTGTGGCGCATCGTCATCCCGTCGATCCGCGTGGGCATCGTGACCGGCAGCATCCTGGTGTTCGCCACAACCTTCGGCGAGTTCTCGCTGGCCCAGGTGCTCGTGGGTGCCGGCTTCGAGACGCTGCCCCTGTGGCAGGCGGATGCACTGCTCCAGACCACGGGACGATTCAATGACCTTGCCGCGACGACCATCCTCAGCTTTGGGCTGCTGGTCGTGCTGGCGGCTGTCCTCGTGTGGTGGGGCCGGGGACAGACGGCGCAGGCGGTGCCCGGCGGCGGCGTCCGTGTGGGGGGCCGCTGATCGTGGCCGGGGTGACCCTCCAGGGCGTGACCAAGCGATTCGGTACCGTCACGGCGCTCGACCACATCGACATCCAGCTACGCTCGGGTGAGCTGCTGGCGCTCCTGGGGCCTTCCGGGTGCGGCAAGACCACCTTGCTGCGCTCGGTGGCGGGTCTGGAGCATCCCGACAGCGGCGCGATCCTGATCGGCGACCGGGACATGTCGGCCGTGCCCACCCGGGAGCGACCCATCGGCATGGTGTTCCAGAACTACGCCCTGTTCCCGAACCTGACCATCCGCCAGAACATCGCGTTTCCGCTCGAAGTCCGCAAACGACCGGCATCGGCCATCCGTTCGCGGGTCGCCGAGATGCTGGAGCTGTGCCGCCTCGAGACCCAGGCCGACCGGTACCCGAACCAGGTGTCCGGCGGCCAGGCCCAGCGATGTGCGCTGGGTCGGGCGCTCGCGCCGTCACCCGATGTGCTGCTGCTCGACGAGCCACTCTCGGCACTGGACGCGCTGGTCCGGGTGCGTCTCCGGGACGAGATCCGCAGGGTCCAGCAGCTGGTCAAGACGACCGCGTTGTACGTCACGCACGACCAGTCGGAGGCGATGGCCATCGCGGACAGGGTCGCGGTCATGAACCACGGGCGTGTGGAGCAGCTGGCCAGCCCGGCGGAGTTGTACGAGGAGCCTGACACGCCGTTCGCGGCCACCTTCGTGGGTGCCCGGAACGCCCTCGAGCTGCCAGTCGTCAGTGGTCGGGTCCGTCTGGGCGCCGCATTCGACGTCTCGGCACCGGGACCCGCCCAGACCCGGGCTCTGGCGTTCTTCCGGCCCGAGGACGTCGTCGTGGAGGATGCGGCCACTGCGGGGCAGCCTGCGACCATCGACCTGAAGGTATTCCTCGGGTCGACTACCCGACTCCATCTGCGGACGGTCCTCGACACCGGCTCGTACCTGTACCAGGCGGACGTGCCCAGCCGGCTGGCCCAGCGCTTCGAGCAGGGCGACATCGTATCGGTGGTCGTGGATCCGGCCCATGTCCGCACGTTCCCGACCATGATCGAGGAGGAGACATGACCAGCGACACGGCCCCGCGGGTGCTGCTCCTGGCTCTCGACGGGTTCCCCCACCGCGCGGTCAGTGCGACCCAGACGCCCATCCTGTGGCATCTGGGCGCCGAGGGCGGGCGAGCTCCCGATGGCGGGCGTTCGCCGCTGCCGTCCACGACATATCCCGGGTTCGCCTCACTGTTGACTGGTGCCGGGGTCGAGACCCACCGGGTGCGGACCACGTTCTCCAAGCCCGGCGCGGTGCCCGGCTGGGCAGGCGACACCCACGTGGCGGTGCCGACGCTCCTGGACGCATGCCGCGATGCGGGCATCGACGCCGCGGCGGTGCTGGGGGACCAGAAGCTGTACCGCGTGCTGGGTGCCGGCTCCATCAGCGCAGCCTGGCCAGCGGGTGGCCACATCCCCGATGACGCTCCGCTCGATGCGCACGGCTACCTCACCAACGAGGCCGCCTGGCCCGCCATGGTGTCAGCACTCGGGGACCCTGCTCATCGCTTCCTCTTCTGTCACTTGAACGAGGCCGATACCGTGGGCCACGACCACGGGCCAGAGAGCGCCGAGGCGGCCGCGACCTACGCCGCGACGGATCGGGTCGTGGGCAAGCTGCTGGACGCGATCCAGGCCACATGGGAGCAGTGGCTGGTGATCGTGGTCTCGGACCATGACATGGAGGAGCGGGGTCCCGACGTCGGCGTCGACCCGATGACCCTGCCGGGGGTATCCGCCATCGCATCCGACTGGATGGAGGACGGTGGCAGCGCCTGGCTGCACCTTCGGCCGGACGTCCATAGCGGAACCATCGACCAGGTCCTGCATGGCGTCGCGATGGCGTCGGGCTGGCGCCGCTTCGGTGACCGGCTCCTCATCCTGGCTCATCCCGGGTACGTCTGGCATGCCGGACACGTGCCGCTCCGCGGACTGCACGGCGGCCCTGGCTGTCGGAGGACGGTCGCCATCGTCGGCGGCGGCCACGCGTCTGTCCGGCCGTTGGCACGCGTCATCGGCCAGCACACGCCGGAGCTCCGCGATTGGGCGCCGACCATCGCGTCCTTGCTGGGGGTCGGCCTGCCCCACGCTGACGGCCACGACCTGCTCAGCGAGCCCATCGCGTTCGGCTGACGGTCTCGGTAACGGCGCCATCAGACCGCTCGGCACACCGATCGTAACGCTGCGTTCACACGCCGGACACAGCGGAGCCCGATAACCGAGTCCCGGATCTCCCACTGGAGGGCTCCCCACATGGAACGCGCCCAACGCCCGCTCCCAAAGCCACTGCGCCGACTGGCGCCGCTCGCGGATGACCTTCGGATGAGCGCGAGCAAGACGATGGCCGAGGTATGGCGTCGGCTCGATCCAGAAGCATGGGACCGGACCAACAATCCGCTGATGGTCCTCCAGCATGCGCACCAGGACCGCCTCCGAGAGGCCGCCCACGACAAGGAGCTCGTCGCGCAGCTCGACGACTGGTTCGAGCGCCGCAAGGCATTCCTCGCGAGCCCAGGCTGGTTCCGGGAGTCCCACCCCACAGCTGACCTCACTGCGGTCGCCTACTTCAGCATGGAGTTCGGCCTCAGCGAGGCACTGCCCATCTACTCCGGTGGTCTGGGTATCCTCGCTGGCGACCATCTCAAGAGCGCCAGCGATCTCGGAGTGCCGATCGTCGGCATCGGTCTGCTGTATCAGCAGGGCTACTTCCGCCAGGTCCTCGGACCCGACGGTACGCAGCTCGAGGCGTTTCCGTTCAACGACCCGGGTTCGCTGCCCGTCAGCCCCCTGCTCGATGAGGACGGTCGCTGGCCTCGCATCCGGCTCGAGCTCCCCGGCAGGACGCTCTACCTCCGGGTATGGCAGGCAGTGGTCGGCCGGGTGACGCTATACCTGCTCGACAGCAACCACGGCCTCAACAGTCCCTGGGATCGTGGCATCACCGCGAACCTGTATGCGGCAGGCCGTGAACAGCGACTGCTCCAGGAACTGGTCCTAGGTGTCGGCGGCTGGCGGATCATGCAGCTGCTGTCCCTCGAACCGGAGGTATGTCACCTGAACGAGGGCCACGCTGCCTTCGCCGTCGTGGCACGGGCCTCCGCGTTCGCGGCTCACCACGGTCTTTCGTTCGAGGTGGCGCTTCGAGCCACGCGGGCGGGCAATGTGTTCACGACCCACACGCCGGTGGAGGCGGCATTCGACCGGTTCGACCCGGCCCTCGTCACCCGCTACGCGGCACCCCTCATCGCGGAAACGGGGCTCTCGGATCGAGAGTTCCTCGCCCTTGGCCGCCGCGACCCAGCAGATGGCGGCGAACCCTTCAACATGGCGTATCTGGCCATGCGTGGCTCCGGCCGGGCGAATGGCGTGGCGCGCCTGCACGGCGAGGTGAGCCGGAGACTGTTCGCGCCCCTCTTTCCTGGCTGGCCGCACGCGGATGTGCCGATCACCCACGTGACCAACGGCGTCCACCTGCCGACCTGGCACTCCGAGGTGGCCCGCACGCTCTGGACCGATGCGTCCGGCGGTGACCGCTCCTGGATGCGCCAGCCGTCCGTCGCGACGCCCGGCCTCCAACGGCTGGGTGCCCAGCAGTTGTGGGCATACCGGACCGAGGCACGGGCATCACTCGTCGCCTATGTGCGGGAACGCGTCCAGCGCCAGGCCAGCCGGCGCGACGCAGTTCCCGCCGATGTCGCGCAGAGCCGCCACGTCCTCGACCCGAACCTCCTGACGCTCGGCTTCGCGCGGCGGTTCGCCGGGTACAAGCGGCCCGACCTGATCCTCCATGACGAGGAACGATTCGCGCGACTGCTGCTCGACCCGTCGCGCCCTTGCCAGATGGTCGTGGCAGGCAAGGCGCATCCCGATGACGCTGGTGGCAAGGCGATGGTCAGACGCCTCGCACAGTTCGCGGCCCGGGCTGACGTCCGGTCACGGATCGTGTTCCTGGAGGACTACGACATGGTGCTTGCACAGCACCTTGCGGCCGGTGTCGACGTGTGGATCAACAACCCACGTCGACCGCTCGAGGCGTGCGGCACGAGCGGCATGAAGATGCTCGTGAATGGCGGGCTCAATTGCTCGACGCTCGACGGATGGTGGGACGAGGCCTACGAGCCGGCCGTCGGCTGGGCGATCGGTGGCACTCGGGAGCACGACGGATCAGGCGACGACGACGATGCCGAGGCGCTCTACGGGCTCCTGGAGCAGAGCATCGTGCCGGAGTTCTACACGCGGGACGACGACGGCATCCCGTCGGCGTGGGTGGAGCGCGTCAGAGCGAGCATGACCGGCCTGACGGAACGCTTCTCCAGCGACCGTATGCTGCGCGACTATGTCGAAGGCAGCTACCTCCCGGCAGCGCGCGCCTACCGCGCACGTGCCGACGGAGGCGCCGGCGTGGCCCTGGCGCTCGAGCAATGGGCCAGGGACCTCGGCGCGTCGTGGTCCACCATCAGGTTCGGGTCACTCTCGGCGCATGAGGGCACCGATGGCGTCCGCATCACGGTCCAGGTGTTCCTGGGCGACGTGCACGAGAGCTCGGTGCGGGTGGAACTCGTGGCCGACGCCACGGAGGGATACCCGAGGGTCGTGGAGCCGCTGACCTCCACAGGCCCCCTGGCCGGCATCGTGAATGGCTACAGCTACTCCGCGAGTGTTGTCACGGACCGTCCGGTCGGCCACTTCACCCCACGGGTCATCCCGACGCATGTTCACGCGATCGTGCCACTCGAGGCCCCGCTCGTCACGTGGTGGGCTCCGACGGACGGGTGAGGCCGCGTCGGGTCAGCGTGAGCGCCGACTGGTGTGGTTCCCGGGGCTGACGTCCGCAGCCGACGGCGGATGACGAGGCCGGTGATGTCCAGGTCCGCCGGCCGGCCTGACGCCGGCGACCAACTGCGGCTAGCGTTCTGGCTCGGTCGCGAGCGGTCCGTCTGGGAGAGGCCCACCGTCCAGGACATCCCGTCCGCTGTCGCTATCCGTGTCGTCACGCATGGCGGCGAGGTAGGCTCGGCTCATCTCGGGCGATGCCGCGAGCTTGCCCAGGTCCTCGATGCGGTCTCGCTCGCGCTCGTCACGTGATTGGGGCGGGGTCGACGGGACAGGTGTATCACTGCTCATGGAGTGGGCCCTCCTCGGCCCGGCCATACCCTACCAACCGTCCGGCACAAACGCCCGACCGAGGCGAGGCAGGGTACCAGATAACGTCAATGGGAGCCCGTCGTCCATGGGTGTGTCACCGCTTGGCGCGATCAGCCCGACCCGCAGTGGGAATACGGCCTGCCCTCGCGGAGGAGGCGGCCGCTCGACGGGAGCGGCCGATACGCATGGTCGGGAGTCGATGTGAACACCGCGTCATCGACCGGTGATCGGCCGGTACGCGACCTCCGGTATGGCACGCGGCGGAGTGCCACGTGGCGTCTGGCACACTTGCCGGCATGACCATCCGCTGCCGGATCGCACCCAGCCCGACGGGGCCCCTGCACATCGGGACCGCGCGCACGGCGCTGTTCAACATCCTGTTCGCGCGTCGCCACGGCGGTACCTTCATCCTGCGCCTGGAAGATACGGACGTGGCGCGCTCCACGGTGGAGTACGAGCGCGACATCCTCGATGGTCTCCAGTGGCTGGGCATGGACTGGGACGAGGGTCCGGCCACCGGTGACCTGGGCGAGCGGGGTCCCTTTGGGCCCTATCGGCAGATGCAGCGACTGGACTCGTACCGGACGGCTGCGGACAGCCTGCTGACCCAGGACAAGGCGTATGAGTGCTTCTGCACGAGCACCGAGCTGGCCGCCGACCGGGCTGCCCAGGAAGCGGCACAACAGCCCCTGCACTACGTCGGGCGGTGCGCCCACCTGACACCCGATCAGCGACGCCAGAAGCGGACAGACAACCCGTCGCCGGTCATCCGTTTCCGCGTTGGCGAGGGCCGCGTCGACTTCCACGACCTGGTTCGCGGCGACGTGTCCATCGAGACCGCCGCCCTGGGTGGCGACCTGGTCATCGTCCGGTCGGACGGGACACCGCTCTACCACTTCACGGTCTGCGTGGATGACACGTCCATGGCCATCACGCACGTCATCCGGGGCGAGGACCACCTGTCCAACACGCCCAAGCACATCCTGCTGTTCCGGGCACTTGGAGCGGACGTGCCCCTCTTTGCGCACCTGCCGCTCATCCTGAATCCCGACCGGACCAAGATGAGCAAGCGCAAGAGCCAGACGGCGATGTCCGCATACATCGCCGAGGGCTACGTCCGGGAGGCGCTCATCAACCACCTCGCGTTGCTGGGTTGGTCGTCCGGCACGGAGGACGAGATCTTCACCTTCGATGAGCTCGCGGAGCGATTCGACCTGGACCGGGTCCAGCAGGGCGGCGCCGTCTTCGACCGGGAGCGTCTCGACTGGCTCAACGGCCAGTGGATCCGCAAGCTTCCCGACGAGGACCTGGTGGAGCGCGCGCTGCCGTTCCTGGCCGCGGATCTGGCCACGCGGGCCGCGACCGGGCCGGTGCGCTTGCCCGCGGCCGAGGACGTGGCTGCCCTGCTGCCGCTGGTCCGGGAACGCCTGCCGCGCCTGGATGCCATCGGGCCGCTGGTCGACTTCCTGTTCATCGACGAGCTGACGGTCGAGCCCAGTGCCCTGGTGCCCAAGCGCTGGGACGCCGCGACGACCCTCACCGGGCTGCACGAGGCACGCCGGGTCATCGCAGCCATCGGCAGCGTGTCCTTCGAGGCCGAGGAACTGGAAACTTCGCTCCGGGTGGTGTGCGAGACACGTGGCTGGAAAGCGGGGGACCTGTTCATGGCCATCCGGGTCGCGGTCACGGGTCGCACCGCCACGCCGCCATTGTTCGACACCATCGTCGCGCTGGGCCTGGAGCGCACCCTGGAGCGACTCGACCGGGCGCGGGAGTCACTCTCACCGGGTTGAGTTCGCCAAGCGAGCGCGCGAGCGTGCCCTGGCCACCGCCCTCGTTGCGGCCGGTGTTAACGACGGCCGCTAACACGACTGCGCTACCGTTGCGGGTATGACCGCCGAGCCGACGACACCGACCTCGGGTGCGGCACCGGGCCAGCGCACCGTGCTGGTCGTGGAAGACGAGCCGACCGTCCGCGAAACCGTGGCCGAGGCACTTGCCGCGGATGGCCACCGGGTGGTGACGGCCGCTGACGGGCGCCAGGGCCTGGAGCGCTTCCGCGCCGAGCAGCCGGACCTGGTGCTACTGGACCTGATGCTGCCCGAGCTGTCGGGCATGGAGGTCTGCCGCATCCTGCGTCGGGAGTCCTCGGTGCCCATCATCATGCTCACTGCACGCGACTCAGAGGTCGATAAGGTGGTCGGCCTGGAGGTCGGCGCGGACGACTACGTGACCAAGCCGTTCAGCCTGCGCGAGCTGCAGGCACGCGTCCGGGCACATCTCCGGCGGCAGGAGGTGTCCGAGTCGGCAGCGGCGCCGTCACGGCCGAGCACGGAGGTCCGACTGGGTGCCGTCACCGTCGACATCGCGGGCCATCGGCTGCTGCGCGGCGGGACTGCCATCCCGGTCAAGCCACAGGCGTTCGAGCTGCTTTCGTTCCTCATCCGCAACCCGGGACAGGTGTTCACGCGCGATCAGCTGCTGGAGCGGGTGTGGGGCTATGACTATGCCGGCGAGACGCGCACGGTCGATGTCCACGTGCACTGGCTCCGGGGCCACATCGAGGAGGACTCGGCGCGGCCGGTCTACCTCCAGACGGTCCGCGGCGTGGGCTACGTGCTGCGTCTCGACGAGGCCTGAGCCGGTCTTCGGGGACGTCATGCCCTTCGCTTGACGCGGGTGGCTCGAACACCCTAGCCTCGGGCCATGAGTGGAGCGCGATGACCGACCATGTCGACGACACCGGGACCCTGATCGTCCGTGGATCCGTCAGCTTGGCGGTCATCTCGAAGCTCGCTGACGGCTCCTACGGTGCCTTCGTGAAGGCCGTCGTGGATCTCGGGCGATCGGTGATGGCGGTCGGCGGTGAGATGCACGCGGATGGCGAGGCTCTCCTGCTGGACGACGGATCTCTGCAGGCCGACCTGTGGGGTATCAACCTCTTTCCGAACGACTACGGGTCGGGAACGTTCATCGAGTTCGAGTCGATGATCAACCTTCGACCTCGACAGGGCAATCGAACGACCGGCGTGGACGATCCGACCACGAGGATGATGGTCGCCGATGTCGTGGCGCGCCTCGTGCACGCGTGACCATCCAGCGGCGTGTCGATCCTGCCCGCTGGCACACCCGGACCCTGTCGGAGCAGCTTGGCAACGTCAGCACCGAGATCGGCCGAGCGATCCGGGCCAGGGAGCAGGGCAGCGACGGACTTGATGGCGCACTGGAACGTGCTCTCGAACTGCTGGATCTGACGATCGGTGATCCACGGTGGCGTGGGTCGCGCCGTCGCGAGATCGCCCGTGCTCGTGAGGTCACCTGCGACTTCCTGGCGGGGGACAACCAACACGGGTCGACCAGCGCTTCCGTCGCCGGGTACTTCTTCGCGTTCGCGCTGGCCGCACGTCGCGGCCGCTGACAGGACGGCTGGAGCGACGCTCAGCCGTTGCGCAGGGAGCTGGTGTCCACGACCTCGAAGTCGGAGCCGGACAGCTCATGCAGGGTGTGCATCGCATCGTCATCCCAATGCGGATCGGGAGCGCCGGTCACGTACCAGGGCGAGCCGTTGTCGGCGAGGATCATGCCGTAGCGCTTGAGCGCCGTGAGCAGGACGCGTGCCTGCCTGGGGAAGCCGCTGATGTCCACCGATGCCTTGAGGCGCACGCGCAGGCCCATCGGCGGCAGCGCCGACGAACTCGAGTCGCCTGCCTGGTGTCGCGCGGGGTAGATGTATGAGGTGCGGGTCGTCTCCGCCGTGAACCGCAGCGCGTGCAGGATGGCGCCGGCAGCCACCTCGTCATAGCGCACCAGCCCGGGCAGGATGGGCAGGCCCGCGGCATCGGCGCTGGTCCAGCCCGCTGGTCGGAGCTTGTTCGAGCGCAGGTCCCAGACGGCGCCGGAACCGGCGCTCCACTTGCCGGCCGAGTCCTTCCTTGCCGCGAAAAGCTCGTACAGCTTGCAGGCGCTCTTGTCGATCATCAGGATGTGGCGGTCGCTGCCGCCCTCGGTCCTGGGGTTGGACGGGATGGGGTACTTGACGCGGTCAGACTCATCGGGCCAGCGAAAGGTCACCGTGCGGCGCGGCGTGGATGAGGAGACAACGTTCCAGGGGATGCCGTAGCCGCTGTACGAACCGAAGTCAGGGTGCAGCGGCGCATCCAGCCCGATGGACGCGGTCAGTCGAGCCGAATCGGATCGGACCGGCAGCGAGTCGACACGCTTGTTCCAGACGTTGGTGCTGGGGAAGACCGTGCAGTTCGGTGCGCCTGGGAGACGCACAGCACCTGCTGCTTCCATGGGCACGCCCGCAGTGAGCACGAGGCTGGCCGCGAGGGCCATCATGCTGACGGGTCGTGGCAGGCGCGTGAAGAGGGTCGATCGCATGGGGGCATCGTGGCTGGGTGGTCGCGCCGCCGCCATGCGTCGTTGGGGCTAGGGGGTCCTGTCCACGAGACCGGCACGCATGCCACCGGACCTCACCCGCCGGTCACACTGGCTTGACCGTCGACGCCTGACCCACACCCGGCTGACCTTCTATCCTCGCTCCGTGGACCCTGCCACCGAGGATCTGTCACGACTCGCTGACCAGCTGCGGCTGGGCATGCTGCGGATCGGGCACGACCACGTCATCCAGCAGGCGAACGAGGCGGCGCACGTCCTGCTGGGCAAGAACACCGGTTCGCTGGTCGGGCGCTCGATCATGGAGGCGTTCCTCGACCACCTTGCCGAACAGGCCATCCTGGGCTCTCTCGACGGCGGTGGCGGAGCCCTCGAGCTTGACGGGCCAGGGGGTCGACGGCTGGTGATCAGAGCGCGTCCCGACCGGGCGCGACCAGGCCACATCTGGGTGCTCCTGGAGGATGTCACCGAGTTGCGCCGCCTGCAGCGCATCCGGGCCGAATTCATCGACAACCTGTCACACGAGTTGCGGACCCCCCTGACCACCATCCGCCTGCTCACGGAGCGACTCATCGACGAGCTGGCACCGCTCGATGTGCCGGCCCGCATCAAGGAGCGGGTAGCGACCATCGATGTGGAGACGGGTCACCTGGTCCAGATGGTGAACGAACTCCTGGACCTGTCGCGTATCGAGCAGGCCGCCACGCAGCTCCACCTGGACGACGTGGCGATCGGACCGCTGCTGGTCGCCGGGGTGGCGCGTCTCAGGACGTTCGCCGAGCGGCAGGGCGTGGAGCTCGTCGTGGCACTGCCGGAGACGGAGCTGCCGCCCGTCTGGGGCGATGCGGAACGGCTGGGGCAGCTGCTGCTCAACCTGCTCCACAACGCGGTCAAATTCTCGCGCTCCGGTGGCACCGTCACCGTCAGTGCCTGCGTGGAGGGTGCCGAGGTCGTGCTGCGCGTCGCCGACCAGGGAGTGGGTATCCCGCGTGCGGACCAGCCGCGCATCTTCGAGCGCTTCTTCAAGGTCGATCGTGCCCGCGAGCGCGGCCAGGGCGGCACCGGGCTCGGGCTCGCCATCGCCCGCCACATCGCGGAGGCGCACCGGGGCCGGATCTGGTTCGAGAGCGAGGACGGTCGCGGCTCGACCTTCTTCGTGGCGTTGCCCATCGCTGCGGTCAGGACAGAGCAGGGTTGATCTACCTGCTCATCGCGCTGGGCGGTGCGGCCGGTGCCGTGAGCCGGTACGCGGTGGACGACACCGTGAGCCGGTGGTTCGGTGGCGCCTTCCCGCTGGGCACGCTCGTCATCAACCTGACCGGCTCGTTCGTGCTGGGCATCCTCTTCGCTCTCGTGGTGGAACGATCGGCATTGCCGCCCGACATCCGGGCGCCCGTGATGATCGGGTTCATCGGTGCCTACACCACGTTCTCGACCTGGATGCTGGAGAGTGCCCGGCTCATGGAGGGCGACCAGTGGCTGCTGGCGGCCGTCAACCTTGGCGGATCGGTCATGCTGGGCCTGGTGGCGGTGTTCGCCGGGCTGGCCGTGGGCCGCGCCCTGTAGCACTGTCCTGGATCGGACGCCTTTCATTCCAGCGCGACGCGTGGGCCAGACTCGGAGACGCCGCCGGACGGAGGTCCGGCGGCGTACCACGTGGAAGGAGCGGACTGGGTCAGCTGGTCTGCACCAGCTGACTGTCATCCACGGGATGTCACTTCGCGAATTCGACCTTGATCATCTCCGACGTGCCAAGGGTGGCGTCGCCATCCTGGGCCCGGTGCTGGAGGTGCTGGTAGAAACTGGAGCCGTCGGCCAGGAACGTGATGCCGCTGAACTCCGCCTCGCCGTCGAGGAGCGTCACGGCTCGCGCGCAGCCATCGGTCAGCAGGTCGTCATCCCCGCCATCGGGCAGGCAGACCCACACATCGTCGTTCCCAAAGGCCGGCTCTTCGGCGCTGGTGGACGCGTCCATGTTGATCCACAGGTTGCCCGTGGCCGGGTCGAAGTCGATGTTGTCGGGCATCCGCAGATGCGGGTTGCCCTGGACGAACCGCGTCACCACGGGCATGCTGCCCGCCGGGTTGGCCTCGGCATCATCGGACGGCTGGTCCACCAGGCACAGGGTCTCGCCCCAGTTCCCGGCCACATCGCGGCCGGTGTTGTTCCAGCAGACACGGACACCATCGGTGTGCTTGGGGTCGCGCGCCATGTCCTCGGGTCGGTAGTAGCCGGTCATGCCAGCTGCGAGCCCGGCGTCGTACAAGCCGAAGGTGGTGGGGTCGGCGGGGGTCTCGAGCGGGACCCAGACGCCGGCACCGGTCTCGGTACCTTGGCCAAAGTCCTGGTTTGGGACGTCACCGTTGGAGCGCTGGCCCAGCCGAGACACATACACAGACCCGGCGGCGAACGGCGAGCCCGCGAGATCGGTGATGGTCGCGCCGGCCGTGGCGGGCGTCGCGGGCACGAACTTGTAGATGCCGCCACCCGGCTGGCCGGCCTCAGGTCGGCGCTCATCACCGTAGTACACGGTGCCGTCTTCGGTGATGACGATACCCTCATAGGCCAGCTGGCCGAGGGCGGTCCGCACGGCCGCCTTCGTCGGGTCGCTCGTGGTGCCAGCCGCTCGGTCGAAGGTGATGCCGGTCGTCGTCAGTGGGTCGATGATCTCGATGACGCGGCCATCGTCCTCCTCTTCCCCGACGAGGACGGTACCCCAGGGGGTGGTCTTGGCCGGGTCGCAGGAACTCATGCCGGTCAGCATGTCAGTGACATCGCCGGTCGTCAGGTCGACCAGCTGGACGGACGCCTGCTCGACACCCTCCGGGAACTCCTCGTTGCAGATGACCGCGTGCGTCGGGGCAGCGTTGTCCGGCCACAGGGCGATCATGTCGGGCGCATAGCCGACCTTGTCCGAGACCAGGGTCGCGGTCAGGCCGGATGCGAGCTTGATAGCCTCCAGCCCCGGTGCCGCGGTGACTCCCGTGCCGGACTCCGCCAATGGCGTGCCGATCCCGAAGTCCTGATCCTGGGCAAGGGCCGGAACCACCGCGACGAGTGCGATTGCGCCTGCAAGCGCACCGACGCACGCCGCGCGCCGGAATGAGTGTTGGGACATCGATACCTCCGCTGCGTTGTCGTGCGGGTCCGATCGGCCCTCGACATCCTCAACGCAATGACCCTAGGCTCCTCGCCACCCGTCAACGCGGGGTTAACCAGCCGTCAGCGTTCTGCACTGGTTCGTTGAGACCGCGTCCCTTGAGGAGGGCGCTTCCATCCGTCAGTCGGTGGGCGGATCTGTGGGTGGGTCGGTCCGCTCGAGCAGCTCGGGAGGGATGAGCCAGCGCAACAGGCCCGTGGCCGGCCGGAGGGGCCGCCGGATCTCGATGGTCGCGAGGGCGCCCTTGCGCATCTCCTGCGATGGGGATCCGAGCAGCTCCGAGAGCAGCACCGAGAAGTCCGGATCGTGGCCCACCACGATTGGGGTCCGTGCCGCCGCGTCCGCCAGTATCGAGTCCAGGCGGCCAAGGGAACAGCCGTCAGCGAGCCGTTCGTCGATGACCGGTGCCATGCCGATGGCCTGACCCAGGATCTCCGCGGTCTGCAGCGCCCGGATCTTGGGGCTAGTGAGGATGCGGTCGGGCAGGGTCCGGATGCGCAGCAGCAACGCGCCCAGTCGCTCCGCCTGGCGACGGCCCTTCAGGGTCAGCGGCCGCAGCTCGTCGGGGCCGTCCCACGTGCTCGAGTCGCCAGCGTGTGCGTGTCGGACCAGGTGTACGGTCTCCAGCCGTCGATCTGGTCCAGGATGTTGTGCCATGCAGGCAGGATGCCACCAACCGGCGTGACCCGCCCGGGGAAGCGGTCACCAGCCGTTAACGCGCCGATGATCGGGCTCACACGATCCAAGCCCATCATCCCGGGGTGCCACCTCCTCGGCACCCTTGACCCGCGGAGCTCGATCGTTGCCTCCCCGCGATCGGCCTCCGCAGCTGTCAGGACCGCGCGCGGACCGTCCCAACCCCTCGGGACCGGTCCGCGCAGCCGTCTCTGGGGGTTCGCCATGAGCCTGGTCGCTCCGATGGGCGTGGAATGGACCGCTCACCCAGCGTTGACGACGATGCAACCGTCCGGACATACGTGCCCGCCAACGTCGTGACATGGCTCGTTCCGGACGTCACCACAGCTGGTCCGCCATCACCCTACTGTCCATGGCCTCCCTCGCCTTCCCCGTGATGACCGCTGCAGGTGGCCCGGGGTCTGTGGACATCCCGGTTCCGTCTCACGACCGATACCTCCTGCGCACGGAGCTGGTCGATGGCGACGCAGCCCCGCTGCGCGACCCGACGCGTCCCTCCCGACCGCGCCTCACCTTCACCCAGTTCACGGACATCCACCTCATCGACGAGGAGTCGCCGCTCCGGACGGAGTTCCTGGATGCGATGCTCGGCACGGCCTACCGCCCCCAGGAGGGATTCGGTCCACAGGTCCTCGCCTGGATGGCGCACCTGGCCGGGACGACCCGGAGCCCATTCACGGGCCGGCCGTCGGAGCTGGTCATCACGACCGGGGACAGCTCGGATAACAGCCAGCGCAACGAGGTCCGCTGGCTCATCGACACCATGGATGGCGGCACGGTCGATCCTGATTCGGGAGTCCCGGGCACATGCGGCACGACCGATGACGGACATCGCTATGACGGCGTGGACCACGGCCGCGACCCGGCAACGCTGGAGCTGATGAACCAGCCATTCGTATCGGAGGGTGTCGGGCAGCCCTGGTACGCGGCGTTCGGCAACCACGACGGGCTCATCTCGGGCAACGTACCGATGCTGCCCGAGTCCGCCACGTTCGCCGTGGGCTGCGTCAAGGTCCTGGACTTGCCGCCCCAGGACATCGCCACGATCTCCGATGCGGGTTCCCTGTACGGCCGCGACGGGCTGCTGCAGGACGCCTTCGACCGAATGGCCCACTGGGCGGATGAGCGACCGAGCGCACCGGCCGTGGTCCGACTCGTGCCGTCGGACCCGGACCGACGACCGCTCACCCGCAGCGAGTACATGACGGAGCATTTCCAGACCACGGGCATGCCCATCGGGCACGGGTTCCGCATCGACAACCTGGAGTCAGGGCATGCCTGGTACTCGTTCGCACCGGCAACGGGCGTGCGCTTCGTGGTCCTGGACACGGTGGCACCGACCGGTGGCCACAACGGCGCCATCGTCGACGAGCAGTTCCGGTGGCTCCAGGATCAGCTCGTCGCCGCCGAACGGTCGCGTGAGCTGGTGCTGGTGTTTGGCCATCACACGCTGCGGACCATCACCCAACAACCGGGCACCGTGTTCGCGACGGCTGCTGGCGTTGAGCTGCCGCTGGTCCACTTCGGGCTGCCGTCCGGTGGCGTGGCGACGTGCGCCACCTGGGATCCGCTCGCCAAGCCTGCCAGGGACGAGACCCTCGCGTGCCTGCTCCTGCGCCATCCGGGGGTCATCGCCTATGTCGACGGCCACGAACACCGCAACCTGATCGGACCGATCGCACGCCCACCCGCAGCTGGCATCCCTGGCGGACTGTGGGAGATCACGACCGCTGCCCACATCGACTGGCCACAGCAGGCGCGGCTGCTGGACCTCGTGGACAACGGTGACGGAACGCTCTCGATCGCGGCCACGAGCATCGGGCTGATGACGGATCCGAAGGTACGCATGGGCGCGGAGGGGTCGGTCGAGTGGCTCGCATCGATGTCCCATTCGCTGGCCTGGGACGACCCCCAGGGGTCCACAGGTCGCGATGGCGGGCCGAGCGCAGCAGGCGACCCCAAGGACCAGGATGTGGAGCTGCTGGTCCCCGACCCGTATCGCTGAACCGTGGTCGAGGTGAGCGCAGCACGCAAGCGGATCGGCATGGTCGCCCACGACAACAAGAAGCGGGACCTCGCGGAGTGGGCCGTGTACAACCGGGCCCTGCTCAGTGCCCATGACATGGTGGCCACCGGTACCACCGGCTCGCTGCTCGAGCAGGAACTCGGCGTCGGCGTGACCCGGCTCCGGAGCGGTCCGCTCGGCGGCGACCTCCAGCTTGGCGCCCTGATCGCCGACGGGTCGATCGACATCCTGATCTTCTTCTGGGATCCACTCGAGCCCCAGCCGCACGATCCCGATGTCAAGGCGCTGCTGCGGATCGCGGTGGTCTGGAACATCCCCGTCGCGTCCAACCGGGCGACAGCAGACTTCCTCATCTCGTCGCCGCTCTTGTCCAGTGATTATGCGCGGGCGATGCCCGACTACCAGGCCCACATCGACCGTCGTCCACCTTGACGGTCCCTGCAACGGACGATCATCGCGCCGATGCAGACCATCCGACGCGGGCGCCTGCCGTGATCCTTTCGGGCGTCGGCTGCGTAGTGGCTCATGACGGAGTGCCGCCACGGTGCCCAGGACGACGTCGGCCAGTCGAGACGGAGGTCGCCCAGATCATGTCACGCACCCGAGCCATCGTGAGTGCCGGCGCTGCCGGATTGCTCGCGGTCACCACCCTCGCGGGGCCCACGCTGGCGTCCAGCCATCGCGAGGCGCCACTCATCTCGAAGGATCCCTCGGCGGATGTCACGGACCTGTACGGGTTCGTGAGTCCGGACAAGCCGGACACGGTCACCCTGATCGCGAACTTCAACGGCTTGCAGGAGCCATCCGGCGGGCCGAACTACTACCCCTTCGATGACACCGT